>Ga0114995_10000117_pt1 | contig 48504 bp, 44 predicted proteins | sample ArcticOcean_MG_C_11_FD_87038 | JGI IMG/M metagenome (GOLD analysis project Ga0114995, IMG submission 87038) | Marine microbial communities from western Arctic Ocean - ArcticOcean_MG_CB2_154 | ecosystem: Environmental > Aquatic > Marine > Oceanic | place: Arctic Ocean: Canada Basin | collected... | reverse complement strand
TTTTCACGAACCGCAGGTTTTGGCCTGGAAAGAAAATCAACCAACAAAATGATACGACCAAGTAAAAATCTGATTAGCCTCATGCTTTAATGCCTCGTTATTAGGGAGAAAGGTAGTCTAGACTTTGATGTGCGATTTATTGCCTGCCAAAATTACTCTACAGTCACCGATTTAGCTAGATTTCTAGGCTGATCCACGTCGGTACCGCGAAGCACAGCTATATGATACGACAATAATTGAAGCGGGATAGTAAACACGATTGGCGCAAGAAGTGAGGGTGTTTTAGGCATCACACACTGAGTCATTTCACTTGAATGATCAACTACGGCGACATCAGTAAACACAATCAATTGGCCGCCACGTGCTTTGACCTCCGAAAGATTAGATTTTAGCTTGTCGACCAACTCATCATTAGGGGCAACGGCGATGACGGGCATATTTTCATCAACCAAAGCCAAAGGGCCGTGTTTTAACTCTCCAGCGGGATAAGCTTCAGCATGAATATATGACAACTCTTTAAGTTTTAAAGCGCCTTCCATAGCAATCGGATTCATAGTTCCACGACCCAGAAAGAGCGCATGTTGCTTGCCCACAAAACGCTCTGCAATCTGTTGAATCTGCCCTTCAATTGCTAAACTTTTAACCACAAGTTTCGACAGTTGCTTCAAAACATCAACAAATTCAAGCTCGTCAAAGCTTTCTTGTTGACGCTGCCGAGCCATCAAACCAGTCAACAGCAACAAGACTGTTAGCTGCGTTGTAAATGCTTTGGTACTTGCTACACCGATTTCTGGTCCTGCTTCCGTCAAGAAAGCGAGATCGGTTTCGCGAATAAGGCTTGAGGTTGGCACATTACAAATCGCCAAAGTGGCCACAATATTTGTTTTATCTGTATGCCGTAACGCCGCCAACACGTCGGCCGTCTCGCCGGATTGTGAAATTGCAATCCATAAAGTATTCGGAAGTGTTACCACTTTGCGATACCTATATTCGCTGGCAATCTCAACTTGGCATGGAATTCCAACGAGGCTTTCAATCCAGTACCTGGCCACTAATCCTCCGTGGTAACTGGTGCCACAAGCGACAATCTGAACGGCTTCCACGTTCGTTAAAAGATCATCACCCTTCGGGCCTAAGATGCCAGAAAGAAGCCGTGTTTTTCCCAAACGACCTGCTAAGGTTGCTTCAATCGCAGCGGGCTGTTGGTGAATCTCTTTTTCCATAAAATGGCGATATTCGCCCTTGCTTACACTTTCACCTGAGACATCGGCACGAATAACTGGTCGCTCAACAGAATTGCCATCCGAGGAATAAACCTGATAACCAGAAGTGGTGAGACAGGCAGAATCGCCATCCTCAAGAAAAACAAAACGATTTGTAACATGTAATAACGCTAATTGGTCAGAGCCGACAAAATATTCTCCATGGCCGACGCCGATGACGAGAGGACTCCCTTTGCGCGCGACCCATAAAAGGTCGGGGCTATTCACGTCGATAATTGCAAGCGCATAAGCACCATCAAGCTGGGTAAGCACAGTACTAATAATGCGATTTAAGTCTTTATCTTTAGTAGCTTCATAGGCCAGTAAATGCGCGACAGTTTCTGTGTCTGTTTGAGATTCAAAAACAAACCCTGCGGATTTTAGCTGAGTCCTCAAACTGTCGTGATTTTCAATGATCCCATTGTGCACCACAGAAAATCTTCCAGACTGGTGAGGATGAGCATTGAGTTCGTTTGGTACACCGTGAGTGGCCCAGCGCGTATGAGCGATACCCACTAATGCGCGGCTCTCAACCAGCTTCTGCTCAAGCTCAGAAACTTTGCCTTTTGCCCGAGTACGGAGGAGTCCGTCCTCAGCTAACAAGGCTATACCAGCGGAGTCATACCCGCGATATTCTAACCGCTTAAGGCCCTCTATCAGGATCGACTGTACTGGTCGCTCTGAAACAGCGCCAACGATACCGCACATACCGACTTACTCCACGCGTTTCTTTGGGCGCTGATAAGATGCTTTCTGCACCTGTGGTGCGCGACTCAAAGCAAGTTCACCCTCCACGACGTCCTTTGTGATTACTGATCCTGCACCGATTGTCGCTTGATCAGCTATATTAATAGGCGCAACCAAGCTCGAATTTGAACCGATAAATACGTCATTGCCAATTTTCGTAAGATGTTTAGTTAAACCATCGTAATTGCAGGTGATGGTGCCGGCACCAACATTTACTCGCTCACCAATTTCAGTGTCTCCAAGATAAGATAAGTGGTTTATCTTAGACCCCCGGCCAATGACCGCGTTTTTTGTTTCACAGAAATTACCTAGATGAGTATTATCTGAAAGTTTTGAGCCGGGTCGGATTCGAGCAAATGGGCCTATTTCAGCATGAGCACCAACTTGACCAGACTCCACTATCGTGTAAGGTTTTACAATTGTCCCTGCTCCAATAATTGCGTCAGTTAAGTGTGAACCGAAGCCAATACGGGAGCCTTTCCCGACAATAACATTTCCTTGAAATACCACGTTCGGCTCAACCTCAACATCTTGGGCCAGGTCTATTCGACCATTAAAGTACACGCTCGATGGATCAACCAAGGTCGCTCCGCTACGCATCGCCTCATCGCGTCGTTGCTGTTGAACGATTTGATTCAGCCTCGCCAATTGTTTCCGATCATTGACCCCTAAAATCACTTCCTCTGAACCGTAAATCGCAACTACAGAATTGCCGCTTGCAGTACTAAGCCCTACACAATCAGTTAAGTAATACTCATTTTGATTATTGCTGGCTGATATCTGGGGCAGCAACTCTTGGAATAAACTTGTCGGTGCAGCATAGATTCCACTATTAACCTCGCGGATTAATCGCACTTCAGCGGTAGCGTCTCTCTCCTCTGTAATAGCAACCACTGAGTGATCTTGATCGCGTATTATCCGGCCATAGCCCGTTGGATCAGAAACGATTGCTGTCAAAACAGATAAACTTACACTGGCAGAATCGATGAGCTGAGAAAGTTCCTCAGAGGTAACAAGGGGCACATCACCATAAAGCACTAGCGTCGTTGTTTCTGGTGAAACGCCCTTCAACGCAGTTTTTAAGGCATGACCAGTGCCTTTCTGCTCAATTTGATGAACAACACGACAACCACGGTCAAGCACAAATGGATCGATCACTTCTGCACCATAGCCGGTAACAACGGTGATTTGTCCATCACGATTTGAAATTAGAGCTTTAGCTGTCGAAATGACATGTAATAGCACTGGCTCCCCTGCAAGAGGGTGCATTACTTTCGGTAAATCCGAACACATTCGGCTGCCTTTGCCGGCAGCCAAAATAACTATGTTAAGCACGGCGTCGGCGCAGTTGTTCGATGACCCGCAGACGAGCCACCGCTTCGTCTAATGCCATAGTTGCTCCAGCATGATCGAATTCTGACGGTTGATCCGCCAGCAATCTTTTCGCCTCTGCTTGTGCGTCAAGGGCCGCCGTCTTATCCAAGTTTTCTGCACGATCAGCCGCATCCGCCAAAATGGTAATCTGCGTTGGAATTACTTCCAGAAAACCACCCGACACAAAAAAGAGCTCGTCATCACCATTTTCAAACTGAAGTCGAACCGGTCCTGGCCGTAAAGATGTGATCAAAGGAGCATGACCTGGGACAATACCCAGATCTCCAAGTTCGCCTGTCGCAACAACCATTACCACGTCACCCTGGAAGAGTGACTGTTCAGCGGATACCACATTGCACTGCATTGTTTTAGCCATGAGAACTCCTTAAAGAGTTTTCGCTTTTTCGACCGCTTCCTCGATGCCGCCGACCATATAAAATGCCTGCTCAGGCAAATGGTCATATTCACCATTGAGGATGCCTTTAAAGCCCCGAATAGTGTCTTTTAATGACACATATTTTCCTGGAGATCCCGTGAAAACTTCTGCAACAAAAAAGGGTTGCGACAAAAAACGTTCCATTTTTCGGGCTCGCGCAACCGTCAATTTGTCTTCTTCAGACAATTCATCCATACCCAAAATTGCAATAATATCTTTAAGCTCTTTATACCCTTGAAGAACAGCCTGAACTCCACGGGCAACCTCGTAATGTTCTTCCCCAATGACTTGCGGGTCAAGCTGGCGAGACGATGAATCCAGCGGATCTACGGCTGGATAAATACCAAGAGATGCAATTTGCCGACTTAAAACAACAGTCGCATCCAAGTGAGCAAATGTCGTTGCTGGTGATGGGTCAGTTAGATCATCCGCAGGTACGTAAACCGCCTGAATTGAGGTAATTGAACCTGTCTTGGTTGATGTAATCCGCTCCTGAAGAACGCCCATTTCCTCAGCTAATGTTGGTTGATAACCAACAGCTGAAGGCATCCGGCCAAGGAGTGCCGAAACTTCGGTACCCGCCAATGTATAACGATAAATGTTGTCAACAAAGAATAGAACATCCCGCCCTTCATCACGAAAATTCTCAGCCATAGTCAAGCCAGTTAGAGCAACTCGTAAACGGTTACCCGGCGGCTCATTCATCTGGCCATAAACCAATGAAACCTTGTCAATAACATTAGAGTCGGTCATTTCATGATAAAAATCATTCCCTTCGCGAGTACGCTCTCCGACACCAGCAAACACCGAATAACCAGAGTGCTCGATCGCAATATTTCGAATCAACTCCATCATATTGACGGTTTTACCAACGCCCGCGCCACCGAACAATCCAACCTTCCCACCTTTAGCAAATGGTGCAACTAAGTCAATTACCTTGATACCAGTTTCCAGCAGTTCATCAGATGCTGATTGTTCAGCAAATCCTGGAGCCGAGCGATGAATAGGCATTCTAAGCTGCTCACCAATTGGCCCCTTTTCATCGATGGGATTGCCCAGAACGTCCATAATACGGCCAAGTGTCTCTTTACCTACGGGCACAGAAATCGCGGCCTTTGTATTGGATACCTCTAGACCCCGAGATAATCCCTCCGTCGAACCCATTGCAATCGTTCGAACAATTCCATCCCCTAATTGCTGCTGGACCTCAAGAACGATCGGCTTCCCTTTTACATTGAGGGCGTCATAAACTTTAGGCACTGATTCTCTTGAAAACTCAACATCAATTACCGCACCGATGATCTGGACAATTTTCCCGCTACTCATCATCTTTCTCCTAAAATAATTTGTTCCTAAAGTGCCGCAGCACCACCAACAATTTCTGAAATTTCCTGTGTAATAGCCGCCTGACGGGCTTTATTATAAATTAGCTGAAGATCATTGATAAGATCACCAGCATTATCGGTCGCCGCTTTCATCGCAACCATTCTAGCCGCTTGCTCACAAGCAAGATTTTCCACTACCGACTGATAGACTAAGGATTCGATATATCGAATTAAAAGAGCATCCAAGACGTCGGCAGCGTCAGGCTCATAGATATAGTCCCAGTGAGAACCTAAATTTTCTAATGAATTGAGAGGTCGGGGCAATGGAAGAAGCTGCTGAAGGCTTGGCGACTGCGTCATGGTATTTACAAATTTATTGTAGACAACATATAAGCGATCGAGCCGACCTTCCTCATATGCATCCATCATGACTTTGACACTACCGATTAAATCCGCAACTGCCGGACTATCGCCCACCGCACCAGTTGCGGCTACGACATTACCACCAAAACTTTTAAAAAACCCAATTGCCTTCGTTCCTATTACCGCAAGGTCGACCTCAACTTGCTCACCATGGTTCTTGCCTATCTCAGCGATGACTTTTTTAAATAAGTTCGCGTTGAGACCGCCACACAATCCGCGATCGGTGGAAATAACAATATAACCAATGCGCTTAACTTCCCGCTCATCCAAATACAAATGATTATATTCTGGATTCGCATTAGCGAGATGACCAATAACTTCCAAAATACGATCTGCATACGGGCGAGTGGCCCCCATACGTTCTTGGGCCTTTCGCATTTTGGAGGCCGCCACTAGCTGCATCGCACTCGTTATTTTCTGAGTGTTTTTAATGCTACCAATTTGGTTGCGAATTTCCTTTCCAGCTGCCATGCACTTTGCCTCTTTCTAAATCGCGATTAATAAGTTTGCGATGATTTGAAAGTCTCGACGACCTCTTTCAACTTTCCGGCAATCTCATCATTATAATCGCCTGATTTGTTAATGGTCTTTCGCAAGGACGAATGCTCTGTACGGAAATACGCCAGCAGTGCCACTTCAAACGCCACAATCTTATTTAGATCAACGTCATCAAGGAATCCTTCGTTCGCAATATAGAGAACGAGACCCATATCGGCGATCGACTGTGGACTGTATTGCTTCTGCTTCATAAGCTCTGTTACACGCTGGCCGTGCTCCAGTTGCTTCCGCGTCGCATCGTCTAAATCAGATGCAAACTGTGAAAACGCCGCCAATTCACGATATTGCGCCAACGCGAGCCGGATACCACCACCCAACTTTTTGATAATTTTAGTTTGAGCGGCACCACCAACGCGCGAGACTGAAATGCCAGCATTCATTGCAGGACGAATTCCGGCGTTAAATAGGTTCGTTTCCAGGAAAATCTGACCGTCAGTAATTGAAATCACATTTGTTGGAACAAATGCAGAAACATCACCAGCTTGGGTCTCAATAATAGGTAAAGCAGTTAATGAACCCGTCTGGCCTTTTACCTTTCCATTCGTAAATTGCTCAACATAATCGGCATTGACTCGAGCAGCGCGCTCTAAAAGACGGGAGTGCAAATAGAAAACATCTCCTGGGTACGCTTCACGTCCAGGCGGACGACGCAACAATAGCGAAATTTGACGATAAGCTACGGCTTGCTTTGACAGATCATCATAAACAATCAGCGCATCTTCGCCGCGGTCCCGGAAATATTCCCCCATGGTACAGCCAGAAAATGGTGCTAGAAATTGCATCGATGCAGGATCTGCCGCGCCAGCCGCAACAATAATAGTATGATCCATCGCACCGTGCTCTTCGAGCTTTCGAACGACTGATGAGATTGAAGACTGCTTTTGTCCGATAGCAACGTAAACGCATTTAACGCCAGTATCTTTCTGGTTAATAATTGCATCAATAGCGACTGCTGTTTTACCAGTTTGACGATCGCCAATAATCAACTCTCTTTGCCCTCGGCCGATTGGCACCATCGCATCAACTGCCTTAAGACCAGTTTGGACAGGTTGATCAACAGACTGACGGGCGATCACACCAGGCGCAACCTTCTCAATTGCATCAGTCTCATCCGAAATAATATCTCCCTTGCCATCTATGGGGTTACCCAAAGGATCAACAACACGACCTAGCAGGCCGGGCCCAACTGGCACTTCTAGAATTCGACCTGTACAACGAGCGGTCTGACCTTCAGCCAAGCGTTGATAATCACCGAGCACTACAGCACCGACAGAATCACGCTCCAAATTCAGCGCCATACCATAAAGACCGCCATCAAACTCGATCATTTCGCCGTACATCACGTCAGCTAAACCATAGATACGTACGATGCCGTCGGAAACCGATACTATTGTACCCTCGTTTTTCGCAGATACCGCAATATCAGCTTTTCCAATGCGCTGTTTGATCAGCTCGCTGATCTCAGAAGGATTCAATTGATCCATGAAACGTTCCTTTCAAATTCTCTAAGCTTAAGAAGTTAAGGACTCAGCTATTTTTGATAGCCGTCCCCGAACTGTCGCGTCAATAACAGTGTCGCTCGAGCGGATTTCAAAACCACCAATTAGGGACTGATCTACCGCAGTCTCCACACGGATAGTCGTGCCAGCATATTTTGTTTTCAACTTGGTTTCGAGGAGTTTGAAGTCATTATTATCAAGTGGATAAGCACTTGTAATCGTGATCTCAAGAGCCTGTTGACCAAGCGCCACCAAACGATCATATTCGTCCGCGATCGCCGGGAGTGCCAGCAATCGCCCATAATAAGCCAATGCATCCAGCAAAGTATTCGAGCCGTCTACATTAGCGTCTTTAGTTAAGTCAGCCAAAATGGCGACTTTTTGTTCTGAACTAACACTGGGATTTTTCAGAACCTCTATCATAGCGATATCCGAAGTAATGGCATGAGCCAGGAGCAGAAATACGGCCCACTCAGACTCTTTTTTGGCGTCACTTGCAAATCCAAAAACCGCCTTGGCATATGGCCTTGCGATCGTGATCAGTTCTGCCATTACCGCCCTCCTAAAGCTCTTCTGCTAGTTCGGTCAGCAATTTTTTATGAGCAGCTGCATCAACACTCGCATTCAGTACTCGCTCAGCGCCAGAAATCGCTAATTTAGCAACATCCGCACGTAATATTTCACGCGCTTGCGCAACCTCTTGGGCCATTTGGGCTTGTGCAGAAGCCATTATTTTTTCGGCTTCTTCACGCGCCTTACCCTGCGCTTCATTCACTATTTGTGATGAGCGCTTATTAGCCTGCTCAAGCAAATCAGTGGCTTGCGCTCGAGCAGAACCGAGCTCTACCTCGATTTTTGCTTTAGCCGTTTCAAGGTCTCGAGCCGCCTTATCAGCAGCATCTAAACCCTCAGCAATCTTTTTTTGTCTCTCTGCTAGGGCCTCGGATACTGGCGGCCAAACATACTTCATACAAAAGAGAACAAAGATTGTGAACGCAATGAGCTGCCCAATTAGGGTTAAATTTATATTCACAAATTCACCTCGCGATCGGTCAAATCAACAAATCATGTCGCTTTGATATATTTATTGACTTACCAAAGCCACGAACGGATTTGCAAACGTAAAAAAGAGTGCAATACCTACACCGATCATGGTCACAGCATCCAAGAGGCCGGCAACAATGAACATCTTCACCTGAAGCATCGGGACCATTTCTGGCTGTCGAGCGGCTCCCTCTAAAAATTTGCCTCCAAGAATACCGAATCCAATCGCCGTTCCCAATGCACCCATACCGATCAGCAGCGCTACAGCAATCGCGGTCATTCCTACTACAGTTTCCATGTTTCCTCCAATTAAAGGACGTTAAAATAAATAGTTAATTTAGTGATGCTCATGTGCCATCGAGAGATATACGATGGTTAGCATCATGAAAATGAATGCTTGAAGGACAATTACGAGAATGTGGAAAATTGCCCAAGGGACGGACAAAAACCACTGCACGTAGAAAGGCATTAAAGCAATCAATATGAAAATCAGCTCGCCAGCATAAAGATTGCCGAATAATCGCAAAGCTAATGAAATTGGTTTTGCAATCAACCCAACACCTTCAAGCAGAAAGTTAAATGGGATCATCCATTTGCCAAAAGGCTGCAAGGTTAGCTCCCCAACAAACCCCCCAATCCCCTTGATTTTAATCGAATAAAAAATAATAAGAAGAAATACTCCAATCGACATACCTAGGGTGGCATTCACATCTGTGGTTGGAACAACCTTCATGTAATCCACGCCAGCGGCATGGAAGATGTAAGGAATTAGGTCAACCGGGACTAAATCCATTAAATTCATTAAAAAGACCCACACAAGAATTGTGAGGGCAAGAGGTGCAATAACAGTGCTTTTACCGTGAAACGTTTCCTTCACAGATTTATCGACAAATTCGACCATCAATTCAACGAAATTTAAAAGACCGCTTGGAACGCCCGAGTGCGCCGTTTTCGCGCCGACTCTAAATAACCCACAAAATAAAATTCCCAACGCGACTGACCAGCCCATTGTATCTACGTGGATTGCCATAAATCCCATTTCAGATGCTTCTTGAGCTCCATGCGCAAAAGACCAGCCATGATCAGGGTGAAATCCATAAGTCAGATTCGTTAGGTGATGTTGTATATATTCAGAAGCTGTCGGGTTTTCAGACGCCATTACAAATTCCAATCTAAAGTTTTGTTCTACCATTTAAAATAAATGGAAGACTAAATTGCCCTACCAGAATCGCTGCAGCGAACCCGGCTATTACTGCGCCACCGACCAGTGTTCCTATGAAAGACCAAAGGAGTGCAAATAGGGCCACGGTAGTACTTAGTTTTAACCCCTCACCTACGAATAGATTCTGGGCGATAGTCCTTGCGTTCCGCGCGCCGCGTACTCGAAAAACCCACCAACTAAATATTATTTGGGGGATAATCGCGACAAAACAGCCGAACAATATACTGTAAGCAACGGCAAGCGTACTCGTTAAAAACCCTATTAAAGTTCCAATGATCGCAACTATAAATTGTACGACCGGAACAACTGTTGCTGGATGCGTCATTTTAAACATAAACGAACATCGCGTCGCGGAGTATAAGCAGTCAGAAGTAACTGATCAATGACAATCATCTTTTTATCAATTCGAAGTTCAATTTCATTCGTTAACTTTGAGGCGTGCCACTAAACCATCAAGCACATCTAATGAACTATAATTTATAATAATTTGTCCTGTGCCAGCCGTTTTGGTTTTTATGCGCACGGTTGCCCCCAAATGATCGGATAACCTAGATTCCAAGCGTGAGACATTTGGATCCGTACCTTTTGTTTGATTGGCTACCTTACCTTCCATAACTCGTTTAACTTGAGTTTCTGTCTGGCGGACAGACCACCTGTTTTTAACTAGCTCTATTGCCAAAGGCAATTGCATAGACTCAGGGAGGGGAATTAATGCTCTGGCATGCCCCATGTCGAGAACACCATCGTCCATCATTTTTTGGATGCCAGGTGTTAATTTTAGTAAACGAAGCAAGTTTGCTACATTTGATCGGCTCGTTGAAATTAGGTCCGCCAACGAATTTTGATCTAACCCGAATTCATCTCTCATTCGGGCAAGAGCCCGCGCTTGCTCTATTGCCGTTAACGCCTCACGTTGTATATTTTCGATCAAAGCAAGTGCTGCGACTTGCTGATCGTCTAGATCCCGGATTAAAGCTGGCAACTCAGACAAGCCAGCATTTTGACTCGCACGCCAACGACGCTCACCAGCAATCAACTCATAACCTTCCGCGATCTTGCGAACAATTACAGGCTGCATGATTCCATGCTGACGAATCGAACTTTCTAATTCTTTAAGCTCTACGTCGGCAAACCGGACTCGTGGTTGGAACCGATTCGGCACCAGCTGCTCGATTGGCAAACTAACGAGTCCATATTGGGCTACCTGGCCCACTGGGGCAGCGGCCTGAAGTGATCTATTCTTCAACACAGCATTAATGGTTGACTGGTCTAGGCCTAAGAGCGGATTGAAGCCCAAGCCACGGTTTTTATGGGTCATATTATTTTTTCATTTTAAGTCGTTTACATAGTTCAGATGCCAACGCTAAGTACGACAAAGCTCCTTTCGAGAGTCGATCATATCGTACTACGGGCAGCCCATGGCTAGGCGCTTCCGCAAGCCTAACGTTACGCGGGATTACGGTCTTAAATAATTTTTCTTGAAAAAACTGTTCCAATTGAGCTGAAACCTGCCTTGTTAAGCTTGTGCGTGGATCATACATCGTGCGCAAAACACCATCTATTACAAGATCGAAATTGTGGGTTGCACAAACTTGCTCAATAGTTTCAATTAGCGATGCGATTCCTTCCAAGGCGTAAAACTCACACTGAACTGGAATAATAGCGGCATCAGCTGCAACTAAACCATTAATTGTAAGCATACTGAGCGCCGGAGGGCAGTCAATTAAAATAAAGTCGTAATTAGAGATCTGATCTTTTAGCACGTCACGTAACCTGTACTGGCCTCGAGATGCCGACAGTAAGTGCGCTTCTGCCTGAGTTAACTGAATGTCGGATGGCAATAAATCATAGCCCGCTTTTGTTCCGATAACACACGTGTCCTCAAAATTGCTCTCACCAAGCAGCAATCCTCGAACATCGTTTTCAATACTTCGTTTTTGAAACCCTGAACCACTAGTTGCATTACCTTGTGGATCAAAGTCAATGACCAAAACGCGATGTCCAATCTCGTGTAACGTCGCGCCCAAATTAACACACGTTGTTGTCTTTCCAACCCCGCCTTTTTGGTTTGTAATAGCGATAGTTCGCGTCATCTCATAATCCGTTGTACAACAGCAAGGTTACGTTGTTCATTTACGATATGTGGAAGTTGATGAATCGATATCTTACAATTTTGATATCTTAATTTAGCCTCTACAAGTTCGTCACCTACACGAGCACCTTTCATTGCGAGGATAACACCATCACACGAAAGCACGGGGAGCGCTACGTCGATAATATCATTCAGATTTGTGAATGCTCTTGTGATTACTTGCTCGAAAGTAGCAACTGGCTGAAATTTCTCTATTCGGACGTGTTGAATCGTTATATTTAATAATTGAAGCTGATCTTTTATGTGCCGAGCAAATGACAGCTTTTTCGCGTTTGAGTCGAGAAGAGTAACCTGTAAGTTTGGAAATAAAATTGCCAGTGGCAGTCCCGGGAATCCTGGCCCTGAACCTATATCTAATAAATTTGATTGGTTGATAAATGAATGCACACTCAAAGAATCAATCAATTGATAATTTAGTACCGACTCTCTGTCCCTGTGTGCACTGAGATTAAAAACCTTATTCCATTTAATATGTTCATCAATTAGATAGTCAAAATCTTTTTGGATTGTCTCAGTTATCGAAAGGCCTAGTTGCTGAGGCCAAGTCATCGTATTCATTAACTCGCTAATTGTTGACGGTTATGCACTTGCATCCTCTTTAGATGAACTAATAAAAGACTAATAGCGGCAGGCGTTACTCCCGAAATTCGCGATGCTTGAGCCAATGTTTCTGGGCAATGATCTATTAATTTTTGCCTCGCCTCGTTTGACAATCCAGTAATTATTGAATAATCAAGGTTAATCGGAATTTTAATATTTTCATTTTTCTTTAGTTTTTTTATTTCGTCTGATTGACGGTCAATATAGCCCGAGTATTTGATTAAGATCTCAACTTGAGAGCTAATAGAAGTATCATCATGAGGTTTTGTATCAGTCAGTCTCATTAATTGATCATAATGAATTTCAGGCCGTTTCAACAAATCTTTAAGTGTTGTCTCCTTTAATAACGGAGACGTCAACTCAGGATTTAATTTATTAACTATAGCGTCTGACGGCCGAATCCATATGCTCTCAATTCTGTTAGTTTCTTGACCTATTGCTTCTTGACGTTGGTTAAAATGTTGCCAACGAGCGTCTGTGACTAAGCCCAAATTTCTAGCGATTTCGGTCAGTCGACTATCTGCATTATCTTCGCGTAATGCTAACCGATACTCTGCTCGCGACGTAAACATTCGATAAGGCTCTTGGGTCCCTAGGGTTATTAGGTCATCGACCATAACCCCTAAATATCCTTGGTCTCGACCAACAACCCAAGCTTCTTTTTCTTGACAACGTAGTGCCGCATTGACGCCGGCTAGCAAGCCTTGGGCTGCTGCTTCTTCGTAGCCAGTGGTTCCATTAATTTGCCCTGCAAAATAAAGATTACTTATGAGTTTGCTTTCAAGCGTTAATTGTAAATCTCGAGGATCAAAATAATCATATTCTATAGCGTATCCAGGCCTTGTAATAATTGCTTTTGAACAACCGACCATAGACTTTATAATTTCATATTGAACTGAATACGGTAGCGACGTACTTACGCCATTAGGATAAATCTCATTAGATGTTAAACCTTCTGGTTCTAGAAATACTTGGTGAGTCGGTTTATCACTAAAACGAACAATTTTATCTTCGATAGATGGACAATATCTTGGGCCAACGCCTCCAATATTTCCTGTGTACATAGGGCTTTGATGTAAATTACTTAAAACAATATCTCGAGTTTGTTCAGTCGTTCTAGATAAATAACAAGGGATTTGTTGCGGATGTTCATTCCCTTTACTCATCGTTGACATGTAAGGCGGCGGATTATCGCCTGGCTGAGGCTCTAAGGATGATAAGTCTATGGATCGACGATCTAAACGCGGTGGAGTGCCTGTTTTAAGCCTTCCCATGCGAAATGGTCGGTCACGCAATGATTGGGCCAACCTATCGGACGCCGGGTCCCCTGCGCGTCCTCCTGATTGCTGGTTCATGCCTATATGTATTTGTCCTGCAAGGAATGTTCCAGCAGTCAGTACGACTGTCTTCGCATAGATCTTAATGCCCATTGCTAATTCGACACCAATAACGCGGTCATTCGAAATTAAAAGATCTGTTACCGGTTGTTGAAAAATTTTTAAATTACTAATGTTCTCAATGCATTCACGCATGTGGTGACGATATAGAACTCGGTCTGCTTGAGCTCTTGTCGCTCTTACTGCAGGACCTTTCCGCCGATTAAGTACCCTAAATTGAATTCCTGCTTTATCGGTGATTTGACCCATAAGGCCATCACATGCGTCAATTTCTCTAACAAGATGACTTTTTCCAATACCGCCAATTGCTGGATTGCAAGACATTTGTCCAAGTGTCTCGATTGAATGAGTAAGCAGGAGAGTGTTACAGCCTAATCGAGCAGACGCGTGTGCTGCTTCGGTACCGGCGTGTCCTCCTCCTACGACGAGGACATCAAATTGAGTTGTATGATCCATAAATATATATAAAGACTTAAATAAAGATATTGTTATTATAGTTAATATTACGCTGGTTTAGTTGTGTGGAAAAGTCATTTTTTTGAAAAAAAATCATTAAGTTACTGCCAAAAAAAGTCTGTGTGTGATCTACCTTAAAAGCATTCTACAAGCGGTGTGTACTTGTGTACAAAACGTATGGTTATGCACAGGTCAATTTATCCAGAGGTTTGGAGGTGTAGGTAAGGGTTAATTATACCTCACTTGCCAATACAGAAAGATGAGAATATTTCGGTGAGTAGGTCTTCTGATGTAAATCTACCCGTAATTTCTGAAAGAGCGTTTTGAGCCAGACGTAAGTCTTCTGCTACTAGGTCAATGAATTCAGCAGTTAAGGGATTTTCCCGAGCTGTTTTTAGGTGTTTAAGAGCTAATTTTAATTGGATGATATGGCGGCTTCTAGCTAAAAAAGTGTCTGCGGAATCAATTATTCCTAGTTGGGAGTGAATAGCACTAATTAATGTGTTTATACCTTCACCAGTAACAGCGGAAATGTCGTAAAGTGGAAATGTGGAGGAAGTTTTTCCTTTTTTTGGATAGAGATCAATCTTGTTTCTGACCAATAAGGTTGTGGCATCTTCATTATCAGGGTTAAACAAATTTAGGACATCAGCTGTTTGGATATCTGTGATTTGTGCATCAAATAAGCAAAGAATAAAATCAGCACCGGATAACGCTTCATAAGCGCGTTTAATTCCTTCGGTTTCGATTGGATTGTCAGTTAGGCGAATTCCCGCGGTATCTGTAATTTGTAGTTCTAGCCCATTAATAACTATGTTGTGCCTAATAAGGTCGCGTGTTGTTCCAGGTATATCTGTAACGATAGCTAATGGGGCCCGTGCAAGAGCGTTTAAAAGAGAACTTTTACCTGTATTAGGAGCGCCAATTAAGACGATATTAGTGGTATTATTGAGTGGAGCACCATGATTGGCTTTTTCAATAATATTCAATAATGAAAGTTCATATCTCTGAAGAAGTTGTGAAAAACTAGTTAATGTGTCGGGGTCAATTTCTTCGTCGGGAAAGTCTATGTGGGCTTCTATATGAGTTCGTAAGTGTTTAAGTTGGTCCACCAAACTTTGGATGTGGCGGCCAAACTCGCCTTGCATAGAACGATTTGCGGCTTTGACAGCTTCGATTGATGAAGCAGAAATTAGATCACTAATTGCCTCGGCTTGAGTTAGATCAATTTTCCCATTTAAAAATGCTCTCTCAGTAAACTCTCCAGGATTTGCTAGTCGTGCACCTTCTTCAATTACGGCAGCAATTACCGCTTGAGTCACAACAGGTCCGCCGTGGCCTTGAAATTCTATGACGTCCTCTCCTGTGAAGCTCGCAGGGCTGGGGAAGTAAAGCCATATGCCGGTGTCAATAACATCTTGTTTAGTAGTTATAGATCCTAGTGTTGCTATCCGCGGAGTAAAGGCGCGTTGAGAGAGTGCTTCGGCGATTTTTAGGCTAGTTGGGCCAGAAATGCGAATGACACTGATTGCGCCTCGGCCAGTAGCTGTTGCTGAGGCAACAATCGTGTCATTTACTGTCATGAACTACTGTGATTTTTTTCAATACCCTTTGTAATAACCCATTGTTGGCAAATCGAAAGGATATTGTTCACTACCCAATAGAGAACGAGCCCTGCGGGAAACCATAAGAAAAAGAAGGTAAACGCTACAGGCATGTACTTCATGATTTTTGCCTGCATTGGATCTGGTGGCGTTGGGTTTAAAGAGGTTTGGATAAACATCGAAACGCCCATTAAAAGAGGAAGAATGAAGTATGGGTCTTTGGTACTAAGATCAACAATCCAAAGAATGAAGGGTGCTTGACGAAGTTCTACAGATTCTAAAAGAACCCAATAGAGCGATATGAAAACTGGCATTTGCACAACAATTGGTAAGCAGCCGCCTAACGGATTTATTTTTTCGCGCTTGTAGAGGTCCATCATTTCTTTAGACATCCGCTGGCGATCGTCGCCGTATAGTTCCTTCAATTTTGCGATTTCTGGTGTGAACTTCCGCATTTTAGCCATTGATCTATAAGCGGCAGCGGATAATTGGAAAAAAGCACCTTTAACCAAGACTGTAACCAAGATAATGGCAAGACCCCAGTTTACAACGTAAGTTTGAATAAATTTCAAAAGCCAGAAAAGCGGTTGGCAAATGAACCAGAGCCAACCATAGTCAACAACTAGCTCTAAGCCTGGTGTTAAGGCTTCTAGAGCTTCTTGATCTTTAGGCCCAATGTAAAGAGTGGTTATCGAGTCAACGGTTTTTCCAGATTCTACGGTCTGGTTAGGGCTTATAATACTGCCAATATTTTCACCCTGATCGTTTTTTCGAAAAGTGTAGCTGTTTGTATTTGTTGGTGACGGAATCCATGCTGTAGTGAAGTAATGTTGAAGTAGGGCGAGGTAACCGCCTTCCAGCCCTACAGTTTTAATTTTAAGTTCTGAGTTGAGTTCTTTAGCGTCTGCAGTTGTTTCAAAATCGGTAAAAGTGACCTTCTTATAACGCTCGTCTGCTGTTTTGAGCGCAAATCCTAAAAAGGCTTTCATGCCCATTGAGTTTTGGATGGACGGGTCGGGAGAGTTATCTCTTTTAAGTTGTACGAAAGGTATTACTGTTTTGGTCGAATCGCCGTTATTTGTGACGCGTTGTATTAATTTAATATCGTATCTGTCAGGTGTAAATTCGTAGATTTTTTGGACTAAGAGACCTTTATCGGTTTGTGTCTGCAAGATGACTTGAGTCAGCTCTGAGATTTCGTAATTTACGTTCTGCGATAGGTAGATCGGGCGACCATCAACTGAGGCGTCGGGTCCATCTGGGCCAACTAAGCCGCTTTGAGCGATATAAGTATGCTCACGGTTTTCTAATAAACTTATCGGGTCATCTGGTCTGCCAAGAGTTTTAGGAAATTTCTTCAATAATGCTTGGGTAATATCACCGCCCACTAGATCAATTGTGATGTCAAATAGAGGAGTACTTACGTTAACAGTGGTCTCGTCGTTAGGATTGGTTGATATTTGAACAGTTTGCGTGCTGATCTGTGAGTTGGTTAATGGGTCGATAATTTGCGGAGCATCAGTACGCGTTGAGGTGATGACTGGTTGTGATCTTTCGGTTTTGACTGCTTGTTCTGAATAATTGTTCCATTGCAGAAATAAGATATACGTCAAAATGCCAACCATCGCGAGTAAGCCTGAGCGTTGGATATCCATCAATTTTGTTCCGTTTTTTCTGATTTATCCGGGACTGGATCATAGCCGCTGTCGCACCCGGGATGGCAACGGCCGATTCGTTTTATTCCCAACCAAATTCCGTTAATAATGCCATGAATTTTTATGGCATCAATGGTGTAGGCGGAGCATGTTGGTTCAAACCGACAAGTGGGTGGAAAAATAGGTGAGATAAAGTACCGGTAGAACTGGATTACTGCAATTGCTGATTGACTGAAAACATGAGACTTTTGCATTTTATGGTTTTAGTTTACCGAACAACTTGCCGAAGCTTCTTGCTAATACCGTCTGAAATTCTCGAGCATGAAGGTCGGTTGGTAAGCTTCGTGCAATGACAACGCAGTCAATGGATATGTCATTAAGTGATGCGCGGAGAAACTCTCTAAAAACTCGGCGAAATCGGTTTCGATCAACTGCGCGCCTGAGTTTTTTCTTCGGGGTAACAAATCCTATGCGGGATAACCGATCTTCGTTCAGGTTGATTCGGGCTAATAATAAAAAATCCCGATTGCTTGATTTGGCGTCCGGGTTTTTAAAGACTTTGTCAAAGTCACTACGAGACGGCAGTGAGCAAACCGCCATATCATTAAACCTTAATTAAGCTGTCAGTTTTTTCCGGCCTTTTGCCCGTCGCCGCGCAATGATCTGGCGCCCGCTTTTGGTTGCCATGCGAGCACGAAAGCCATGGTTGCGTGCTCGTTTTATTAGACTTGGTTGAAACGTACGCTTCATGAGTAATTCTTACCGGTTAAAAAATAGGGACATCATTATATCGAAACTTGGGTAAAAAATGAAGCTTTAAAGATTGATGGTTTACAGCAGGGTATTTTAGTTGCTTTCTTATTTCTGTGGATAAAAATCTTTTAGAGTAAGTGGGACTGTTTTTCTTGAGTTTTTGGACAGGTTTTGAGCAGTTGCACAAGGTTATCCACAGATTCGTTCAGAAATGTTTTATGGCTTATAAAACAAAGGCTTAGAAATAATATTTGTCTTGGGGCTTGACGCACGTGCTGTAAATTGTGCATAAGTTATCCCTATTATTAGTAGAGGAATCAAATGTGAAGTGGGAAGTTTGTGTAGAACAACTGGGGGAAGAGCTTACGGCTGAGCAGTTGAACACGTGGATTAGACCGCTTCAGGCAGTAATTAACGAAAAAACGGTTTCTTTGTTTGCACCAAATCGGTTTGTGAAGGACTGGGTGGAGGACCGTTATCTTGAGAAAATTAAGTTTTTATATGACCAACTCGGTAATGATTCCTTCAGGGTCTCGGTCGTGGTGGGGTCTAGTAAAGATGGCGTGTCTGTCGGGGAAATGGGTGCCGTAGGTGGTGTTGATGAATCCAAAAAAGTGGGAAAAGTGGAGAGTCGGAGACAGCGTGAACCTGCGGTCGTTGAAGGATCAATTAAGCACAGTAATAGACTTAATGTGGATTTCAATTTTGAAAGTTTTGTAGAAGGTAAATCGAATCAGCTTGCCCGTGCGGCGGCGAATCGTGTGTCGGAGAAACCGGGGTCTGAGTACAACCCGCTTTTCTTGTATGGCGATACCGGGCTTGGCAAAACACATCTCATGCATGCAGTCGGAAATAATATTCGTTCTCGTGATCCTAACGCAAAGATAATTTATGTTCATTCGGAGCGCTTTGTGGGAGATATGGTGAAGGCGCTTCAGTTAAATGCGATTTCGGATTTCAAAAGAGTTTATCGCAATGTGGATGCCTTGCTGATTGATGATATTCAATTTTTTGCGGGGAAAGAGAAGTCCCAGGAAGAGTTTTTCCATACCTTTAATAGTCTGCTCGAGGGGAGCCAGCAAATTATCTTGACTTCGGATAGGTACCCAAAAGAGATTAATAATATGGAGGATCGGCTTAAATCAAGATTCGGTTGGGGGCTGACGGTTCGATTGGAGCCGCCGGAGCTGGAAACTCGTGTGGCTATCTTGATCAATAAAGCTCGTAAATCCGGGGTGGAGTTGAAAAGGGATTGTGCTTTTTTTATTGCTCAGAAAGTCCGAAGCAACGTACGTGACCTTGAGGGTGCCCTTAAAAGAGTTCTCGCAAATGCCCATTTTTTTGGGCATCCGATTACGCTGGATTTTGTGAGAGAGACGCTAAGGGATCTCATCGCGGTTCATGATCGGCAGATTTCATTGGATAATATTCAGCGCCTGGTGGCGGACTATTTCAAACTAAAAATTTCAGATCTGCTGTCAAAGCGGCGAAACCGATCTATTGCGAGGCCAAGGCAGGTGGCGATGGCTTTATGCAAGGAGCTAACTGTTCACTCACTGCCAGAGATTGGAGATGCATTTGGTGGGCGGGATCACACTACTGTGCTGCATGCTTGTCGAAAAATCAAAGAATTGTGTGAAACTGATTTATCAATACGTGATGATTATAACAATCTTCTTAAAGCCTTGACTGGATAAGGATTCATTATGGAATTTTCTGTTTCGCGCGAGCAGTTACTCGAGAAAGCGCAGGTAGCCGCGTCAGTAGTAGAGCGAAAGCAGACGATGGCGATTCTCGTCAATATTTTGATTGAAATTGATGCCATGGGAGCAGTGCTGACGGGCACAGATTTAGATACAGAAATATCTACGAAGATGGAGCTTCTGGAGGTCGGGTCGGGCGGTGCCGTGACGGTGCCTGCTAAGAAACTAGTTGATATCGCAAAGGCGTTACCTGAAGGAGCAATAGTGCAGTTTAAGGTCGACGGTTCTCAGATGCTTTTGTCGTCCGGCCGCTCTCGATTTAAGCTTGGTACGTTGGGTGCGGAAGACTACCCTAGACTTGAGATTAGAGGGGAAATGACCACAGTTGTAGTGGCAAAAACGCCGCTTCATGATTCTATTGCGAAAACGCAGTTTGCTATGGCTCAACAGGATGTTCGGTACTATTTAAACGGGATGTTATTTTCTATTGGCGGTGGCGTTTTTAGGACTGTCGCAACCGATGGACACCGTTTGAGTTTGTATCAGGTAGCGTTAGATAGTGGAGCGGTGGAGCCGGTGGCACTGATTGTGCCGAGGAAGGCGGTTTTAGAGCTGGTGCGATTGCTCGGCGGTGCGGATGATTCTGTGGAATTGTCGTTCTCGGATTCGCATTTTAGAGTGACGTCTCAAGGATTCGTGTTTACGAGCGTGCTGATAGATGGTCGGTTTCCAGACTACGAGCGTGTTTTGCCGCAGGGGGGCGATCATGTTATCCGAGCAGATAGAAGGCGACTTCGGGAGGTTATGGTTAGAGCGTCGATCCTGTCTAGTGAACAGTACAGAGGGGTAAGGCTCAGGCTAACTCAGGGTCAACTTGAGGTGGTTGCAAATAACGCGGAGCAGGAGGAAGCCCAAGAAGGGCTCGAAGTAGAGTTTGTGGGTAAGGACGGGTTTGAGATAGGGTTTAATGTGAGTTACTTGATTGACGTTTTAGCGACTATTGAATCTGAAATTGTAGAAGTGCGTTTTGGAGACAGCAATAGGAGTGCCTTAATTCAGGGCATTGGGGATGACGCTGGTCGTTATGTTGTTATGCCGATGCGTTTATAGCGTTTGATAGAAACTTTAAAACTCTATCATCTGCGCGGGTTGGAAGAGGTATCGCTAACATTAGGTTCTTCAATCAATTTATTTGTTGGTGCGAATGGCGCAGGGAAAACTTCTGTACTGGAAGCTGTAACGCTTCTATCGCACGGCAGAAGTTTTGTTACAGCTCGAGCGAAGTCATTGATTCATTTTGATGCGAATGAGTTGACGGTGTACGCAAAGATTCATCGGACGGAGGGGTCCTATCAGTTAGGGTGTCAGGTTAGGCTTGACGGTGATCGGAGATTGAAATTTAACGGAGTAGCGGCAAAAGGCCAGGCGGAATTGAGTCGGGTTCTGCCGGTAATAACGATTGCTCCGCATTGTGCAGATCTGGTTATAGGCAGTCCGGGAGATAGGCGGAGGTTTTTAGACTGGGGTGCCTTTTATTGCGCTAATGGGGAAATGGCAGTGTACGCGGGCTTGCGTAAAGTTTTGTTGCAGAGAAATGCGGTATTACGGAGTGGGAAGGCAGATAAATCGCATCTTGATTCATGGGATCAGCAAATTGTTGCGTTCGGGGTGGTCGTGGACAGATGGCGCGCGCAGTTTTTGGAGGAATTGGAGCCAGTCTTTTCCTTGGTTATTCAGGAACTGGGGGTTGGGTTGGAGTTTGAGTTGCGATATCAGCCGGGGTGGCTGGGTGGGTCGTTGTCTGAGGCGCTGGCAGAGAGTCGCGCAAGAGACATTCGCACGGGTGTGACGCAAGTCGGCCCGCATCGCGCAGATTTTTGTCTGTTGCGTGGCGAGCGTCGTGCGTCGGAGAGCCTTAGTCGGGGGCAGCTAAGGGCTGTCAATCTTGCAATGGTATTGGCTCAGTTGCGTGTCGCGCAGAAGGCAGGTGTAGAGCCGTTAGTTTGCATGGACGATCCGGGTGCAGAGTTAGATGGGGTGCTTCAAGCCAGTTTGTGGGAACAGGTGTTAAAAGCGGAGACCCAAGTATTAGTGACTGCCATAAGCGTTGCGCGTGCGGGGATAGGCGTCGGGACAGTTGATTCGGGAGCGATGTTTCACGTGAAACATGGAAAAATTACAAACCTTAAGGAAGAATGATGGAAAGCGACCAGCAGGCAAATGTTTATGATGGTAGTTCGATCAAGGTTTTGAAGGGCCTTGAAGCGGTTCGTAAACGTCCGGGCATGTATATAGGGAATACTGATGATGGGACTGGGTTGCATCACATGGTGTTTGAGGTTGTCGATAATTCGATCGATGAAGCACTAGCCGGTCATTGTGATCAGGTCGATGTGTCTATTCATGCCGATGGCTCCGTCACTGTTCAGGATAACGGCCGCGGTATTCCGGTTGATGCGCATGAAGAGGGAAAAAGCGCGGCAGAGATTATCATGACTGTGTTGCATGCTGGCGGTAAATTTGACGAGAACTCTTATAAGGTTTCAGGCGGTTTGCATGGGGTTGGGGTTTCGGTGGTTAACGCATTAAGTGAGCGGTTAACACTGACGATACGTCGAGATGGTGGTTTGTGGGAGCAGGAATATAGTCACGGGGATGCCGTCGGTCTACTTTCTCGGGTGGGGTCGACAACAGACAGTGGGACAATGATCCGTTTTAAGCCGTCCCGGGAAACGTTTGCAATCGTGGAGTTTCAGTATGACAGTCTTGCCAAGCGGCTTCGTGAATTATCTTTTTTAAATTCAGGTGTCCGAATTACGCTTAGTGACGACCGCTCCGGTCAGTCAGAAGCGTTTGAATATAAAGGTGGTCTGTCGGCTTTCGTATCCTATTTGGGTAAAAATAAAGCGCCGATTTGTGATGTTTTTCATTTTAACTCGAGTTCGCGGGATGATGAGATCGGTGTTGAGATTGCGCTTCAATGGCACGAAACATATCAAGAAAATATTTATTGTTACACAAATAATATCCCACAAAGAGACGGCGGGTCCCACCTCGAAGGCTTCCGATCAGCGCTTACTCGATCGTTGAATCAGTACATTGAAGACGAGCAATTACTCAAAAAAGCCAAAGTAGCGACATCAGGGGATGACGCACGAGAGGGTCTTACGGCTATTATTTCTGTCAAGGTACCGGATCCTAAGTTTTCTAGCCAGACTAAAGATAAGTTAGTCAGTCAGGACGTGAAAACGGCGGTACAGCAGGAAATGCGGGAAGCCTTCCAAGCTTTTCTTATCGAACGTCCCTCTGAGGCTAGACAGATTGTCGCTAAAATGATCGATGCCGCCAGGGCAAGAGATGCTGCGCGGAAAGCTAGAGAATTGACTAGAAGGAAAGGGGCGCTGGATATTGCCGGGTTACCGGGGAAGCTTGCTGATTGTCAGGAAAAGGATCCGGGGCTTTCTGAAATATTTTTGGTCGAGGGAGATTCGGCTGGAGGTTCGGCAAAACAGGGTCGGGACCGAAAAACGCAAGCCATTCTGCCGTTGAAAGGTAAGATTCTCAATGTGGAAAAAGCCCGTTTTGATAAGCTGTTAGGTTCCCAAGAGGTTGGAACATTAATAAAAGCTCTTGGTTGCTCGATTGGTCCAGAGTTTGATATCACAAAATTAAGATATCACAAAATAATTATCATGACTGATGCGGATGTTGACGGAGCTCATATTCGAACGCTGTTGTTGACGTTCTTTTACCGGCACCTCAAGGAGGTTGTAGAGCGCGGGCATATTTTTATTGCGCAACCACCGCTATACAAGGTTAAAAAGGGTCGTCAGGAACAATATTTAAAAGACGAAGATGCTCTGGACGCCTATTTGACAAATACTGCTATGGAGGGAGCCGGACTGATGGCGGACCCCGGTGGGAGTGTGTTGACCGGTGACGTTCTGGGTCGACTATTCGACGCGTATAAAACAGGTCGAGGTGTTGCAAAGAGATTGTGCCGTATATTTCCGTATGAAGCCTTGCATGCAATGTTAGAGACCCCGCCGTTATCACTGGTTGATCTGGTTCGGCTCGACTTGGTCGAACGTTTCGTGTCGCACCTTTCAGAAATTCTACCGAGCGATCCTAAAGATGGGATGTTTTTTATGGTAAGTGTGGAGCCGGACCCGGAAAGGGAAGAATTCCGGGTAGTCGTTGAGAGAATTCAGCATGGATTGACGGATCGATTTGTTTTTGGTCGTCAATTTTTTGATGGCGGAGACTATGCTCAACTCAGAGCGTGCGCAGCAATTTTGTCGGGGCTTATTTCCATTGGAGCGGTAGTCTCGCGCGGAGAAAAAGAATATGCGATTCGAGGTTTTTCAGAAGCTTATGAGTGGCTGATGAAGGAGGCTAGACGAGGGTCCCAGATTCAGCGATACAAAGGGTTGGGCGAAATGAATCCTGATCAGTTGTGGGAGACTACAATGGACGCGTCGTCTCGCCGTTTGTTAGAGGTACGGGTGGAAGATGCAATAGCAGCTGATCAGATTTTTGTTACTTTGATGGGAGATGAGGTTGAGCCCCGTCGTGCCTTCATCGAGGCTAATGCCCTAAATGTTGCTAATTTGGATGTATGATTTATGGCTCTACGAGCCAGTCAGAGAAGGCTTCTAAAGAAGCGAATACTGGGGTTGTTTCACGTGAAACCAAATTAGAATCTAGTGTTTGCAAGCTTTTGCCGGTTGTAACAAGTGCTCCTCGTATTCCCATTCTTTGAGCCGCGAGGATGTCAGTTGCTGTATCTCCAACCATCCATGATGTATCTGGATTCAATCCTAGTTTTTTTTGGATAATTTGCAGTAAGCCAGTGTGTGGCTTTCTACATCCGCAGTGGTCTTGCGGATGATGGGGACAAAATGTGATTAGTTCTATCTCGCCTCCGGCGTAAATTACGGCTTCCCGGAGTTTATAGTGGATTGCTTCGAGTGTTTCTAGTGTAAATAACCCCCGAGCCAAGCCGCTTTGATTTGTGGCAATTGCAATCTGATAACCGGCCTTGGTTAGCTTTGCTATCGCTCGGGCCGAGCCGGTGATTTCTAGCCACTCAGCGGGCGATTTAATGTAGTGCTCCGAATCATGATTAATGACTCCGTCGCGGTCTAGGATTATCGTTTTTGTATTCAACCTTGGATTCTGCTGAGGTCCCCAACTAAGAGGAATATATCTCGAACTGAGTGCAGAAGGGCATGCCGATTTGTCCTAATTTTTTGGTCTTCAGTGTTTACCATCACCTCATCAAAAAATAAGTCTATTGGTTCTTTTAACTGAGCTAAAATATTCAGAGCCGACTCAAATGTTTCACGCGAAACGGCTTCAATTACTAGTGGTTGTTTTTTAATCAACTCTGCATACAGATAAATTTCCGCAGGGTGTATGAGGCTCTGCTCATCAATACTAGTAGTGGTTAGCCTTTCTTTTTCTAGAACATTAGCCACGCGTTTATTAGATAAAATCAATTCGTGAGCAATTGGGTTGCAAAAAAATGAATTCAGCGCTACGGCTTTCCCTTCGGTCTGAGATGTCCAGAGCCCAGCAGTTCCTTGTGCAGCTATTACCGCGTCATGACGTAACCCTATATCTATTAATCGGACTTTCTCTCGGTCTTGAATAAAGTTAATAATTTGCTCAAGCGTCTCTTCTTTAAACTCGACGGGTTGTAATCTGAGAGCCTTGTTTAAAAATGGTTTTAAGTCAATTCCTGCTGATGGGTGATTATTGAGCCGAATGAGCCCAATTGCCGCTCTTCTAAGCGCAAAGGGATCCTTGCTACCGTTCGGAGGCTGATTGATCCCAAAAAGTCCTGCTAATGTATCTGCTCTTTCAGCCATCGCAAGCAGAGTCCCCAAACTGGATTGGGGCAAGTGATCAGTGGCTCCTGCAGGCTGATAAAGACATTTTATAGCTTCACTAACACTGTCTGGTTCATCATCTAGGGCCGCGTATATCGAACCCATCTCGCCCTGTAGTTCATCGAATTCGAGCACCATGTCCGCGACAAGGTCACAGCGCGAAAGCATGGCTAGCCGGATTGCGTTGTCTCGGTCCACGGCAAAAGTTCCAGCCCAGGCCTCCATAAGTGCCTGGAGCCTCGTGGTTTTTTCGCCTAATGACCCCAGTTTAGGATGGAATATAATATTATTTAACTGGTTAAGACGGGAAGCAAGAGTGTGTTTTATATCGGACTCAAAGAAGAATTTAGCATCTGCAAGGCGAGCGTTGATCACCCTTTGATTGCCCATGATTACTTTTTCGGGATCTTTGCTTTTGATGTTGCAGACAGTAATAAAGTGATTCGAAAGTGCGCCATCGTTATTTCGAGTATGAAAATACTTTTGGTGTCCACGCATCGCCGCAATTATTGCCACTTCGGGAACCTCCAAGAATCTCTTGTCGAATATTCCGGATAGTGCGTTTGGCCACTCCACTAAACAATTTATCTCGTTTAGAAGCGCATCATCTTGGTCGACTTTTACGCCAAGCGCAGAAGATTTTGCCTGGATTTGCTCCCAAATAATCGCTTTCCGTCGTTCAAATGATGGCTCTACAAAGGCCTTTCGGAGTTGCTCAAAATAATGATTGGGATCTTCCAAGAGAATTGCTTCTGGGGCATGAAATCTATGACCATAAGTCAGACGATCGGCGCTGAGATTAAATAGACTTAAGGGCATTACCTTGTTTTCGAGAAGACTCAGAATCCAGCGCACGGGCCTCGGAAAAACGTCAAGACTAGTCCCCCACCGCATAGGTTTAGATAACGGTATAGCTTTTACAGATCGAACTACGATACCTGTCAACAAGTGGCTCACTGGCTCGCCGGCCTCTTGGCCGTAGTAAACTACCCAGTGACCCTTTTCTGTTTCAATCGTGGCGACATCATCGACGTCGATACCTAGGCCCTTACAAAATCCCTGGAGTGCTTTAGTTGGCTCACCTTCTTGGTAAGCTGCTACTACAGCCGGCCCACGTTTTTCGATCGCCACTGCACTCGAAAATGCCGCAAGTCCATTAATTTTCGCTCCAAGACGCCGAGGTCCAGCAATGATCTCGATACTATCGAAACCTAGACGTGCCTTTTTAAGCTCTTGATCTAAATTAACTTTTAGTTGGGCCGCCATTTCTGGAAGTCCGCTAGATGGGAGTTCCTCGCAACCCAATTCAAACAGATATGACATCTGATTCACTTTCTGCCCTCTTTAAGAATTGCGTCTCGCAATATCGGATCTGCTAGAGGAAAGCCCTTAGATTTCCGGGCTTCAAAATATTCCTTGGCTACCTGTCTTGACAGGTTTCTAACTTTAAGAATGAAACGCTGCCTTTCTGTAACGCTAATCGCATGTCGGGCATCTAAGAGGTTAAAGGTGTGACTGGCTTTCAATACTTGTTCATATGCGGGGAGAGGCAAGTGTTCAGCTAAGAGTGCCTCACAGGCGTTTTCTGCTTCCGTAAATGATTGAAATAACCAATCAACATTAGCGTGTTCAAAATTGTAAGCACTCATTTCCTGTTCATTTTGAGAAAACACATCGCCATAGGTCACTATTTCTTCGTTAATACGGGTCCAAACGAGATCGTACATCGAGTCAACATTTTGTAAGTACATCGCAATCCGTTCTAGCCCATATGTTAATTCTCCAGTAACTGGAAAACATTCGAGCCCTCCTATTTGTTGAAAATAGGTAAATTGAGTTACTTCCATACCGTTAAGCCAAACCTCCCACCCAAGACCCCAGGCCCCAAGTGTTGGTGATTCCCAGTTATCCTCGACTAGTCTTAGATCATGAATCAGGGGATCAATTCCGAGATTCTCTAGTGAGCCGAAATACAGATCTACTAAATTTTTCGGATTTGGCTTCATTACGACTTGAAATTGATAGTAGTGTTGACCGCGATTAGGATTTTCGCCGTATCGGCCATCTTTTGGCCTTCGCGAAGGTTGCACGTAAGCCGCATTCCAACGCTCGGGACCAATAGCTCTTAGAAAAGTGGCCGGATGGAATGTTCCGGCTCCCACTTCTATGTCATAGGGCTGTAAGATAACGCAACCCTGCTCTGCCCAATAATGCTGCAGTGCAAGTATGAGTCCTTGAAATGTTGATACATCTGGTTTGCCTATAGGCATAGTCATTCCATTGGTCTAGTGAGAGGACAATAGTATAGCTAACAGGTATCCCAATTGTGCAATTGATTCAGAGGTTTGTTGAGGCTTTAGGAAAATCACCCGTTGCTTTGCGTCGTGTTCTTGGTTTCCTCTCTAGTTTTTGGCTCCAATGGTTGCCGACAAAATCAAAACGGATTACTGGCGAAAATCTTCGGCTTGCCTTTCCTTATATGCAAAGCTCTACGCGGCGAAAATTATTAAGAGCTTCACTGCGAGATTTAGCTGAGAAATTTTTTGATCTTCTAGCAACCTGGATACAGTCGGAACAGGTCGTTCGTAAGTGGGTTAAGACTTCGGATGGGCTGTCCGATTTTATGCTTGCTTGCGAAAATGGTCCCACTTTGATCCTGTTGCCACACCTTGGAAATTGGGAGTTATTTGGCATCTGGCTATCAGGTTACCGCAGCTACACCGCAATGTTTCGCCCTCTGCGACTGAACGTTCTTTCCGATATCGTTCGTGGTGCTCGTGAGCGGGGTGGTAATAGCCTCGTTGTCGCGTCGCATATCGGCGTGAAAGCACTCCTAAAAGGTTTGCGGCAGGGAGAGACAGTAATCATATTACCCGATCAAACCCCGTCCAAGGGAAAGGGTGAATTTGTCCCTTTTTTCGGTATAGAAACCCTTACGGCAACCTTGCCATACCGACTTGCTCAGGCAAGCGGAGCACGTATTTTCTTGGGTTACGCGGTACGCTCGGGCTCTCACTATACAGCAGGTTTGAAGGAGTTAGATTTGCAAACGGTGCAGGACCAAAGACAATGGCTACAGCAGATGAACTTAGAAATTGAGGGTTTAGTTCGGGCGTACCCAGAGCAATACCAGTGGGAATATTCCCGATTTCGTCGGGCTCCAGACGACACTCTACGATATGACTAACGTTCCCAGAATGCTGGAGATAGGACTACCAGCAATGTAAATAATTCGAGCCGGCCCAGCAACATAGCGAAAGCAAGAACGTATTTGCTGCCGTCAGCGAGGGAAGCATAATTCAACGTAGCATCGCCAAGCCCAGGGCCTAAATTGTTCAAGCTTGCTCCAACAGCAGAGTATGCCGTTATTGGATCCTCTCCTAACGCCATACAGATCAGCATCAATATTGAAAAAATAAGTACGTACGCAGCCAGAAACCCCCAAACAGCATCAATGACTCGAGATCCGACCGGCTTGTTACCAAGCTTGATTGGGATCACTGCGTTCGGATGAATTAGTCGTTTAATTTCTCGCGAACCCTGTTTAAACAGAAGCAATAATCTAATAATCTTGATGCCACCGCCAGTTGACCCAGCACAAGCACCTATAAATGCGCTCATAAGGAGTAGAAATGGTACAAATGTTGGCCATAGTCCATAATCTGCAGTTGAAAACCCAGTGGTCGTGGCCACCGAAACTACTCCAAAAATTCCACGTCTGAACGCGCCGTCAATATCGTATATTTCGTGATGAATCAACACGAGCGATACTAGAATTGAGAGAACAAATAAGAATACAAGATACGTTTTCCATTCAGGATCTTGAGCGTAGTGTCGAACTGTCCGATTGTGCCAAGTCACGAAATGAAGCGAAAAATTCATTCCGGCAATAATCATGAAGACTATTGCCACAATTTCGATCTTTAAGCTGTCGAAATGGCCTATGGATAAGTCGTATGTTGAAAAACCGCCAATGGCGATCGTTGAGAACGAATGACAAATTGCGTCGAATGGATCCATTCCAGCCGCCCAGTATGCTAGAGCACATGCCAAGGTTAGTGAAAGATAAATTAACCAAAGGGCTTTTGCTGTTTCGGCTATTCTTGGAGATAACTTTGCGTCTTTGATTGGGCCAGGGGTCTCGGCTCGATACAACTGCATTCCGCCGATACCAAGCATTGGCAGGATGGCAACCGCTAGAACTACGATACCCATTCCACCGAGCCACTGAAGTTGCTGCCGGTAAAATAAAATCGATTTGGGCAGATTATCTAGACCGACAATGATTGTCGCACCTGTGGTCGTTAATCCGCTTATCGACTCAAAGATTGAGTCAGTTATAGATAAGTTGAGTTGATCGGACAAGGCTAGTGGGATGCTCCCTGCTCCACCCAGTACAAGCCAAAATAGTACTGTTATAACAAACCCGTCTCGAATTCTTAGGGCTGCCTTTTTCTTGCGCGTGGGTAGCCAGCTTGAAAGACCTACACTAAAAATGATTAAAAGCGCCGTTAGAAATAGGGAAACCTGCAGGTCGTCGTATATCAGACTGACAATGACTGGAGGAATCATCGTTAGGCTAAATACCATTAGCAATAAACCGAGAATCCGAAGTGTTGTCGATAAGTGCATAATTATAAGAACGTTGGGGCAACAGAAAAGAGCCGCTCTATTTCGCCAATTTTTCGTTTGTCGGTTAAAAAAAGAATTACGTGATCTTCATGCTCTATTTTTATGTGGTCGTGGGCGATTAGCACTTCACTTCCTCTTACAATGGCACCAATCGTTGCTCCCGCCGGTAAATCAACGTCACAAATATCCCGCCCGACTACTCGACTTGATCGTGCATCACCGTGAGCTACTGCCTCTATGGCTTCGGCAGCGCCGCGTCTTAGTGAGTGTGCCGCATGAATGGATCCACGTCGTACTAGTTGTAACATCGAGCCAATCGTCGCCTGCTCTGGGCTGATTGCAATATCGACCAAGCCACCCTGCACTAAATCTACGTAAGCGGCATTGTTTATCAGCGTCATTACTTTCCGCGCACCTAAGCGTTTAGCCAACATTGACGACATGATGTTGGCCTCGTCACTATTTGTTACGGCACAAAATACGTCAACATCTTCAATTCGTGCTTCGATAAGTAAATCCTGATTTGATGCATCGCCTTGCAATACAACTGTCCGGTCTAATATCTCTGATAATTCTTTACAGCGTATTTGGTTACGCTCAATTAGTTTGACTCGGTATTGATTTTCAATGGATTTAGCAAGTCTTGCCCCTATATTACCTCCCCCCGCTATTAGAATGCGTCGATATGTTTTTTCGACTTTCTGTAATTCTGGCACTACCGAGCGAATATCTTTTCTCGCTGCAAGAAAAAACACTTCATCATCGGCCTCTATGACTGTATCTCCACGCGGGATAATGGGCCTGTCCCGCCGAAAAATAGCGGCAACACGAGTATCTACATTAGGTAAATCTTGTCGCAGATCTTTTAATTCTCTACCTACTAATGCGCCATCCGGATAGGCTTTAACTGCAACAAGTTGAACCAATCCCCCAGCAAAATCCATTACCTGGAGTGCTCCTGGCTGTTGAATTAAACGGAAAATAGCCTCAGTTACAAGTTGCTCTGGACGGATAATTTGGTCGATATTAAAAGCAGACTTTCCACCAAAAAGCGGGTTATTTTTTAAATCTTCTGTGGTGTCATAAGCAGCAGAGCGGACGCGGGCAATCTTTGTTGGTGTGCGAAAGAGGGCATTTGAAATTTGACAAGCAACCATGTTGATTTCGTCGGAATTGGTAACGGCAATCAACATGTCAGCATCTATTCCACCTGCCTGATGTAAGATTTCAGGATAGGAGCCATTTCCGTGGATAGTCCTCAAGTCTAAACGGTCTTGCAGTGCACGCAGTCGATGGCGATCGATGTCTACGATAGTTATATCGTTAGCTTCGGACGCCAGATTTTCTGCGAGTGTTGCTCCGACCTGTCCTGCACCTAAAATGATGATTTTCACGCCGATACCCTTTCATTTGGGAACTGTGATTTAACCAGAAGTGCATAATAGAAACCATCCCCTCCTTCATGGTTTGGTAATTGCTGGATTCCATGATTTGTGACAATCCCTGGGATCCCACTTAATTTTATGATTGTCACATCAGAATGACGTTGGGTGAATTTATAGATTTGCTTATCATTCTCTTGCGATAAAATTGAACAGGTTGTGACCAACATTCGGCCACCTACACCAACTGTTTTCCAGCTAGCATCTAAAATTGCAGATTGAATTTCGGCTAAAGATCGAAGCGATTGCTCCGATCTCATGATCCGAATATCTGGATGTCGACGAATAACGCCGGTCGCTGAACAAGGCAAGTCGACTAATACCGCATCGTAGTGTGCTTTATCCCACCACCTAGATAGTTGAGATATATCAGCTGCTTTAAGTGTGGCACGGAGCCCGAGACGAAGGCAGTTTTCTGCGACGCGCGCGAGTCTCTGTTCGCTAATATCCAATGCTGTGAGATCGCAGTTCGCCATCTCAAGAATATGACAGGTTTTTCCGCCAGGCGCCGCGCAGGCATCGAGAACCCGTTCTTTGGCGAGTGGGTTCAGTGCGATCGAGGCCCACTGACTAGATTCATCTTGTACGCTGAGAAGACCGTCATCAAATCCAGGCAAGCAATTTACAGGCGAGGGCTCCGTCAGTCGTATGGAATCGGGGGCGCTACCTTTAGTCGCTTTAATATTTGCGTTCAGGAGACGTTCAAGGTATGCATCGCGTTGAATTTTTTTTCGGTTAACACGTAACCACATTGGTGGGTGAACATTGTTTTCGACAAGAATAGATTCCCAATATTTTGGCCAGCTGACTTTAATATTTTCTATTAGCCAATGTGGATGATTCCAAAGCGCCTCTTCGTTGAGCCGTTCCATTTTGAGTTCTGATTTGTTTCGAAGAAAGTGCCTCAAAATTGCATTAATCAAACCACGAGCCCAGGGTCGTCCTTCAGCTGCAGCAACGTCTACAGATTCATTGACCACTGCATGTTCTTTGGTCCCCATCCAGCCCAGTTCGTAGATTCCGCATCGAATTATTGCACTTAATATTTGATCTCGTGCTTTTAGCGGCTTTTCCAGTAATCCTTTTTCAATGGCTTCTAAATGGAACCATTCTCGGCAGACGCCATAGCATAGCGACTGTAAATATCGTTTTTCTGGTTCTTGAAGACACTTCGAATGTTTTTTAAGTAGGGCATCAAGATTAGATTGGTTGTTTTGAAGCGTATGGATAATTTCAGCCGCATGAGCACGCACAGATTTTTTCAAGTTGGATATCCATTTATTTGTGTTGGCACGACCCAGGGAGCGTGGGATAACGCACACATTTGCTCAACCCCTATCCGTCGTCCTCCGGGTAATTGGCATTCTAGAATTTCCAAAACACTATTTTTGGTGCCAACGGCTATCTTGCCATCTGGTGTCTTCCAGATTATCCCTGTTCCTAAGGATATTATTGGAGATGGTTTCACTCGAAAAATTTTTATTCGTACATCACCTGTAAAACAAAATGCCCCAGGCATTGGATTGAATGCATGAATGTGTCGCAAGACTACTTCGGAGGATTGTGACCAGTTAATAGCAGCGTCTTCAGTTGCAATTTTATGTGCATATGTTGCTCCAGAATCCGACTGCATCTTGGCGTGAATATCTCCTCGTTCTAATTCGAGTAGAGTTTTGACTAGAAGGCTGGCACCAGTTTGTGCTAATTCTTCATGCAAGATGGCAGTGGTTGTTTCGTTAGTGATGGGAAAAAGCTGAGTGGCCAGTATTGCCCCCGTATCGAGCCCAGCGTCCATTTGCATGATAGTTATCCCTGTCTCATTGTCACCGGCTTGAATGGCTCTCTGTAATGGGGCGGCACCACGCCAGCGTGGAAGCAGCGAAGCATGAACATTTAGACACCCTAACCTTGGGCTGTCCAGCACAGCCGACCGCAACATCTGACCATATGCAACCACGACCAGGGCGTCCAAGTTATCATTTTGGAATAGCGCTACTTCTGCGGGATCTTGGAGTGATTTTGGTTGTCTAATTAGTAAACCAGATGATTTTGCAAATTGCTTTACCGAACTTTCCGACAATTTACGTCCTCTACCACTTGGTCGATCCGGCTTAGTATAAACAATTTCAACTTTAACCCCGGGCGTCTGGACTAACCTCTCCAGCGTGGGCACGGCAAAATCGGGCGTGCCAGCGAAAGCGATACGCAACATCTAAATGGCTGCCTCAGCACGCTTTTGCTTAGTTAGTTTGGATCGGATCCGAGATCGCTTTAGGTTTGATAAGTGATCGACGAATAGTTTGCCGTTTAGGTGATCACATTCATGTTGAATACAGACAGCTAAAAGTCCATAGGCTTCGAGTTCGAATGTATTGCCAACCCGATTCAAAGCGCGAAGACGAATATGTTCTGGCCGTTTTACGACTTCGTATATTCCCGGGACTGAAAGACATCCTTCTTGCATTTCGTCGATTTCTTGCGTCAGAACCTCGAATTCAGGGTTAATCATTATCAAGGGTTCGTTGATTTCATTCTGTAGGTCGATGACTACCACGCGCAAATGCACATCGATTTGTGTTGCGGCTAGTCCGATGCCTTGAGCCTCGTACATAGTTTCAAACATATCATCGATAAGTTTTCGGATTGTATCATCGACATCGGCAACGGGCTTGGCGACCTTGCGTAGTCTCAGATCTGGAAATTCGAGAATTTGTCTCAGTGCCATATGGACTCTCAAGAAATTTTTCAAGGTTTAAATTGTAACCGAAGTCTTGTAGGAGCCCTACCGTTGGGAACTGTTATTATGTTACGTGTAATTTTTCTTTTGAGATTCTGCGACGCGGCAGTCTTTGGTGTTTAGCATGCTCAAGGGGTATCGGTGGATACTACATGATAAGTCTTTCAGATTTAAATAATACGGCAAATGTCATAGTTTCTGGTGGGGTGGTTGCAATTCCTACAGAGGGCGTGTGGGGGCTTTCTTGTCAGTTTAATAACTTTGAGGCTGTGCATCGGGTGATCCGCATCAAAACAAGAGCTCCAGAAAAAGGCTTTATTATTCTTGTTAAAGAATTTTCTGAGTTAGCCAATTGGTATGGTTGTAGGTTGAGAGCAGAAGCCATGTCGGAAATCGGGCGACCCTCGACCTGGATTATCCCGGCGACGCCAGATTGCCCAGATCTCTTGACCGGAGGTCGAGAAACTTTAGCCGTTCGTCGAGTAACAATGCCTTTTCTTAAGGCATTAGTGGATCGAACTGGCCCCCTGATTTCAACATCAGCGAATGTCTCAGGAAGACCGGCGTGCATGCATCGGTATGAAGTGATGGTGCGGTTGGGCACGCATTTAGATTTCGTTAGCAGGGCAAGACCACAGGGTTACCAGAAACCGAGTACGATCCGTGACATGAAGACAGGTGCTTTATTGCGCCGTTAACAAGGAATTATATGAACATTGATGCAGTCAAAACTTACCTGATTAGATTGCAAGATTCGGTTTTCGACGCTTTAAAAACGGAAGATCCTGAAGCGCAGTTTGTCGAAGATCGATGGACGCGGAAAGAAGGTGGTGGCGGTCGTTCGCGAGTAATGACTAATGGCTCTGTATTTGAGAAGGCTGGAATTGGATTTAGTCATGTAAGGGGCGAGAAATTGCCACCCGCAGCTACGTCAGCGCGTCCGGAATTATCCGGTTGTTCGTGGCAGGCTATGGGAGTAAGTGTGGTGATTCACCCCAAAAATCCGCACGTTCCAATTGCGCACGCTAACGTACGCTTTTTTCGCGCAGAAAACGAAAATAAATCGCCCACATGGTGGTTTGGCGGCGGTTTTGATTTGACGCCTGTTTATCCAGTGGACAAAGATTGTTGTCATTTTCATCAAGTCGCGAAGGGTGCGCTGGACCCATTTGGCTCGAAGTATTATTCTATTTTTAAAGCGAACTGTGATGATTATTTTTACTTACCTCATCGACAAGAAACTCGGGGAGTGGGTGGATTATTTTTCGATGATTTTAATGAGCTTGGTTTCGAAAAAAGCTTCGAGCTGACGCAGGCTGTTGGCAATTCATTTGTTTCGGCCTACTTACCAATCGTCGCCCGTCGGAAGGCTGATATTTATACTGCTAAGCAGCGGGAGTTTCAGTTATACCGTCGCGGTAGGTATGTGGAATTTAATCTGGTACACGACCGGGGAACATTATTTGGCTTACAAAGTGGTGGTCGTACGGAGTCGATTCTGATGTCGATGCCACCTTTGGTTCGGTGGGAATATGGCTACGAAGCTCCCGTGGACTCCTTAGAGGCTAATCTGCAGCGATATCTTGTGCCAAGGGAATGGGTATGAAGTATCGTTTTGCTGTCTTCGGAGATCCGGTCGCACACTCTAAATCACCGGCGATTCATCTCAGATTTGCGGAGGAAACCGGTCTGGATGTCTGCTATGAGAAAGTACGTGTTTCTGAGGATGATTTCGCACGTGCTGTAACTGATTTTTTTGCAACGGGCGGCCATGGACTAAATATTACAGTTCCGCACAAGTGGTCAGCTTTTAAAATGGCCAGTCAATTGTCGGCAGAAGCCCTTGTGGCGGGTGCCTGTAATACACTGATGCCGTTCGACCAAGATCTTTATGGGCATAATACCGACGGTCTTGGGCTGTTGGATGATTTGGACCGACTTGGTTGGTCGCCCGAAGGTTTGAGGATTCTTATCTTAGGCGCTGGCGGTGCTATTGCAGGTTGTCTCAGCCCGTTATTATCACGGAGACCTCGGGAGATTGTGATTGCCAATCGATCAAAAGATAAAGCTGTTAATTTGGCATCTCGATTTGGACATCCAGTAAGTGGTATTGGATTAGATCGTTTGGATGATTTGGATTTACCCTTTGATTTAGTAATAAATGGGATATCTGCGGGTTTGTCCGGAAGCGCTGAAATTGAATTAAATGAGCATATTTTGAATACAAATGGCGCCTGTTATGACTTGATTTATGGCGCACAAGAAACGCCTTTTTTACGGATGTGCCGTCCTCTGACGGCGCATCGATCGGATGGTCTTGGAATGCTGCTGAGCCAGGCGGCTCGAGCCTTTGAGCTTTGGACAGGGGTATCTCCGGATCCTTTTTCTCAACTCAGCGATTTTGGGCGCGCATCGGAAAATTAAAGTGCCTCTGATATACTATAATTCTTTTGTGATGTTGGCTTATGATCCACAAACTACCTCTAGCCCGATTGGGTGTTGTTGGCGGGGGCCAATTGGCGCGAATGCTCGCGCCAGCATGTAATGCGCATAATGTTTCGTTAACGATTCTCGATCCGGAGCCATTGTGTCCGGCCGGGCAGGTGTCTTCTCATCAAATTGAAGGTGCCTTGCATGATCCTGCTGCTTTGGAAGCCTTGTGCGACGACTCTGATATCATTACTTTTGATCTAGAGGATGTTGGTGCTGACATCTTGATGACATTGTCTAACCGCGGTAAAAAGATGGTTCCTTCGCCAAAAGCGGTTCAATTAATTCAGAATAAGTTTAAACAAAAAAAGCATTTTCAGACTTATGAGATTCCTACCTCTCCTTTTATTGGTTTGTCAGAAGCAGCTGATTTTTCAACAGTGCAAGCATTCGGCTTGCCGTGTGTGCAAAAGGCAAATATTGGCGGCTACGATGGTCGCGGTGTTCATGTTATCCGTTCAAAAGAAGATTGGTCTAAGCGATTAAGAGTTCCGACTTTTATTGAAGAGTTTGTTCCAAATTCGATTGAACTTGCGGTAATGGTTGCATGCCGAGCTTCGGGCGAGATGGTGTCATACGATCCGGTTGAAATGGTAGTCAACCCAAAGCTAAATTTATTAGATTATTTACTTGCACCTGCACGCATCGATCTGGAAACGGCGAAGAAAGCACAATTATTGGCAGAGCAAACAGTGCGGTCATTTGGGACAGCGGGGTTGTTTGGCGTAGAATTTTTTCTTACTGGTGAGGGTGATCTTTTAGTGAATGAAATAGCCCCTCGTGCCCACAATTCCGGGCATCACACTATCGAAGCTTGTGTTACCAGTCAGTTTGAAAATCAATTGCGCGCCTGTCTTGATCTGCCGCTTGGAAGTACGAAATTGCGCGGACATGCTTTGACCATTAATTTGGTTGGTGAAGAAGGGTTCTCCGGTGCACCAGTCATTGATGGGCTGGATGCGCTATGTGAACTTGAGGATGTGCATGTGCATTTGTACGGGAAGTCACATTGTCGGCCCGGCCGAAAAATGGGCCACGTCACGCTAATTGGAGTTGATTCAGAAATGCTCATCTCTCGCCTCCAATCCTTTCAGAATCGACTTACTATTCGAGGAGAATATCCGCTATGACAGCAAAAGTTGGCGTTATCATGGGGTCGGATTCGGATTGGCCGGTGATGGAGGCGGCAATTGATGCCTTGAAGTCGCTTGGTGTTCCGGTAGAAGCTACGGTAGTGTCGGCTCACCGAACACCGGATCGATTGATGGAATACGCAAAAACGGCTCGGGACAGAGGGCTAGATGTTATCATTGCAGGCGCTGGTGGAGCAGCGCATTTGCCTGGCATGGTGGCGGCCGTAACCGAATTGCCAGTTATTGGTGTCCCTATTGTCGCAACTTGTCTGAATGGGCAAGATAGTCTCATGTCTATTGTACAAATGCCTAAGGGAGTTCCGGTTGCCACCGTTGCGATTAATGGTGCGTATAATGCTGGCCTCTTAGCTGCACAAATTATTGCCACAGCGAACCCCGCTTTACGAGATCAAATCGCTCGGTATAAGCTAGATCTTGCAGATCAAGTTATGGAAAAAGCAAAAAATGTGGAACAGGCTGCTGACTAACCAGTTACTTTTTCGTGCTCTATGGCCAGTGCTCGATAGTGCGTAGCAGAGTAGCTTAATGCTTCTTTTTCAGAGTCTTTGAGAGGCCGAGACATTTTTGCTGGAGACCCTACATAGAGATAGCCAGATTCGAGCACTTTGCCCGGCGGCACTATACTTCCTGCACCAAGCATTACGAAATCTTCAATAATTGCACCATCGAGGACAATGGCACTGATTCCGATTAGAACGTTGTTGCCTATCGTGCATCCATGTAGGCAAGCTTGGTGGCCGATAGTCACTTGGCTTCCAACAACTAAGCTTTTGCCTCCGGTTGTATAAGGGCCATCGTGGGTACAATGCAAAACAGCGCCATCTTGAATGTTTGTAAGGTGTCCAACTGTTATGCTGTTGACATCGCCACGGATCGTGACGTGGGGCCATACTGACACGTCCTTCTCTAATTTTACATTGCCGATGACTACAGCGGAGGGGTCGATCCAGACCGACTCATGAATTTCAGGCTGATGTTCTTTATATGATCGGATGCACATGGCCACTCTTCACTGGTTATATATCCGGTACACTATTTCCTTTCGACTGACAGGAGTCAATATGGCGGTGAAGCGCTTTATCGCTGGCGCCGTGTGTCAGCACTGCAGCCAGCAAGATAAGATCCGTGCTTGGGAGGATCTTGACGCTCGTCTAATGCACCGGGAGTGCGTCGCTTGCGGAAACGAAGAAGTACTTACAACTGGAAATAGTGACGCAGAATTGCCGACCCGAGTTAATTATGCTGATCCTGTGTTTGACGAAGACGTGAAACCTATTCGACTAATTTTGGATGATTCGGGGTCTTAAGATCTCTGATCACTGATGGAAGGCGTAAGCCTAAAGAAATCGAGCGAAGCACAGCAAAAATTAGTAATGCTTTAAATAAATCGTCGATATGTTGCGATCCAATGATCCAAAGGGCGCCTACCCATCCAAATCCCACGGATAGAAACATGGTGCTGCACATATCCCATGACCGGGTTAGCCCTATAAAGACACCGTCTAGCCAGTAAGAAAAGCATAGTATTAATAATACCCATCTGAACCACGTTAGAAGAGATGATGTAGAAGCAATGACGGTCTCGTGATCGGTTAAAAGTCCCAGTAAGTCGGGCCCAAAAAATTCCACCAGAGCGATGATTGAAAGAGCAGTGCCGAATGTCAGTAGAGCTCCTGCCCATAAACTATTTATGAACCTGGAAAAGTTCTTCTGGCCTTTTGATTGCCCTGCTTCAATTTCGGAGGCATAGGCTAGGCCATCCAAGGCGTAGGACGCCGCACTAAGTAAAATCAAGAACAGGCCTATCGAGGCTGCCTCATTAGGACCAATTCGTGCCGCAAAAATCGATAAACTAACAAAGACTGATTGTAGGGCAATTGTTCTCATCCAGAGGGGCGCGTTCACTCTCATTAGGGTCCGCAGCGTTTTCCATTTCATTACTGCTGTTTGTAAGAGAGCCCCGTTTTCTGTGATCCTTAAAAGCCACATGAATCCATATATTACACCGATGTATTCGGCTATTAGGGTACCGAGCGCAATCCCGTTACTGTTGAGTTCAAATCTGATGGCGAGTATGTAATTCAGGGCAATATTTAGGGTGTTAATTCCCAAGGCCAGATAGAGCGCTACCTTGGTCTCGCCGCGCCCAATAAACCAACCAGTTAGTGCGTACGTCACCAGCGTGGCGGGTGCACTAAAGAGACGGATTTTAAGATACTGGTTGAGTGGTTCAATTAATGAATCGGCTGGGTCAGCAAGGTTAATAGCTGGCTCGATCAGATACCAAGAGCATCCTGTCAATCCTATACCTAGGAATAGGCCGAGTAGCATGGCGTTGAAGAGTATTCGCAAGCTTTCGTGATTGTCGGCCCGTCCCTCGGCTTGCGCAACTAGTCCAGTTGTTCCCATGCGGAGAAACGAGAAACTACCAAAGAATATAGAAAATAGTCCGGCGCCGACCGTGACGGAAGCTAGGTAGCTAACGTTGTCTAAGTGTCCTGCAATGGCGGCATCAGCTAACCCAAGAAGGGGTACCGCGCTGTTTGCAATAATGAGCGGCCATGCCAGAGTCCAGAGACTCCGAATAGCTGGGATTAGTTTGAGATCAGATCGCATTGAGGGTCTGAGCGCCTAGCCGATAAAATCGCCAGGAAGTCATTCGGATCCTTGACGTGGGGCGGAGCCTTTGGTCCGCCTTCACGTTTCCTAGCCAGTGCAACTAGCCGAAGCATCCAGAAACGTAAAGCAGCTGTCTCCAACGCAAGTGCCCAGATGCTGAGCTCATCATCTGTTAATGCTCGTTCCTCTTGATAACCAGCCACCAGTGATTTAGTGGAGTCATTAATTAAGCGTCCGTCCGGGCCAGAGCACCAGTCATTAACAGCGATAGCTAAGTCAAATATAAAGGCTCCGTTGCATGCATTGTAGAAATCGATGATTCCAGCAAGTGTGTCACCGTCAAACAGAACATTATCGACGAATAAGTCTCCATGAATAATGCCATTGGGTAACTTTTTAGCCATATTAATAAATGGTTTTGATCGCGTAATTTGATCAATTAAAAGTTGTTGATAATTGTCTTGAACCAAGTTCAAGACACGGCTCACATTACTTTCCCACCAAAGATTCCAGCGGTGATTTTCACGCTTAAGGTCCTTATATTGTATGGAGGCAATGTGCATCCGCCCGAGCATTCTTCCAATTTGATTGCATGCATGCGGATTGGGCGATGTAAGTGGAGACCCCTTAAGTCGTGGATACAACACTGCTGGTTTTTGCTTAAGTGTGAATAAACGCTCGCCATTTATATTGGCGATTGGGGTAGCGACTGGCACGCCGTCGTGGCCCAGTCGTCTGTTGAGTTCGACGAAAAATGGAATTTCCTCGAAGCCTTGTTCTTCGAATATTTGAAGAACAGTCTCTTGGTTTGTTAAAGAGACAAAATATGTTGTGTTTTCGACCCCGGCCTCAACGCCTTTAAAGGCCTTCAAATGCCCAAGATCAAATTGATTCGTAAACTTTTGCAGTTCCTGCAAAGTCAGTTCGGTGTAAACACTCATCGCCGCATCCTGTGTAAGCGCGGTATTATGCCCCTACAATTTCAAAACGGACACACTCAGGAGTCTTAATGTCTGCACCTCTGGTACTTGTTGATGGTTCGTCATACCTCTATCGCGCTTTTCATGCGCTTCCCCCGCTTACAACTAGCGAAGGTCAACCCGTTGGGGCAATTCGTGGTGTAATTTCGATGTTGAATAAACTTGCGGAGACAACGCAGGCTGAAAGAATGGTAATTGTTTTTGATGCGCCTGGTAAAACGTTTCGTGATGAGATGTATGCCGAATACAAAGCTAACAGAGAGAAAATGCCGGATGAGCTGAGACAGCAAGTGGAGCCGTTGCATCGAATCGTTCAAGCTCTGGGATACCCGCTATTGGCTGTTTCTGGTGTCGAAGCGGATGACGTTATTGGAACCATTGCTCAACAGGCGGCGGCGGCGGGCGAAGATGTATTGATCTCTACCGGTGATAAAGATTTGGCGCAATTGGTAACTGAGCGTGTCACCTTAGTGAATACCATGACTAATAGTATTCTTTCCCCACTTGGTGTTCATGAGAAATTTGGCGTTCCGCCAAAACTTATGATCGATTTTTTGGCTTTGACAGGAGACGCTGTAGACAATGTGCCAGGTATTCCAAAGTGTGGTCCTAAGACTGCGGCTAAGTGGCTTAATGCGCATGGAAATCTTGATGGTGTTATTGAGAATGCAGGCGCTATTGCTGGCAAAATAGGTGAAACTCTGCGTGCAAATCTGCATGTTTTGCCGCTATCGCGGGATTTGGTAACCATAAAGACCGACTGTAAATTGCCGATTAAACTTGAGGACCTATACCGATCTCCACCAGATTTTGAGGCTCTCAAAACACTTTATGCCAGTCTAGAGATGAACCAGTTTTTGCGCTTTCTTCAGGCTTTGCCGAAAAAAGCTGAATCAAGTCCAGTCCCCGAGAAACCCGCTACTGATTATGTATTGATACAAAGACCTGAGGACTTGACGCAGTGGGTTCAAGCTTGTCGAAAAGCTAAAATATTCTCATTGGATACGGAGACCACTTCTTTAGTGTCCCGGCATGCGCAATTGGTGGGAGTGTCTTTGTCATATGTGCTTGGTAAGGCATGCTATATCCCGGTCGGCCATCATGAAGGTGAGCAATTGGACATCACGAAGCTTTTGCGGTCGCTGTCCGATCTGATGGGCGATCCTGAGTGCACTATGATTGGGCATAACTTAAAATATGATTTGACCGTTCTTGAAAATCTTGGGCTTGAGCCGCGATGCCTGATTGCCGATACAATGTTAATGAGCTATGTGCTGGATTCGAGCGGCAGTCGGCACAATATGACCAGCTTAGCGACGCGATATTTGGGTGTAGATACTCAAAGTTATGAGTCGATCTGTGGCAAAGGCTCTAAGCAAATCGGATTCGCAGAGGTTCCGATTGAGGTGGCCAGTCACTATGCGGCAGAAGACGCTGATATTACGCTGCGATTATATTCACTATTTATTAAGAGACTTTCCGAAAAGCCTCAACTGTTGTCGCTGTACAAAGAATTAGAGTTGCCAGTCATGCAGGTACTTCGTGATATGGAGAATCATGGTGCTTTGATTGATTCGAGTATTTTAGTCCAGCAGTCTAAATCACTTGGTGATCGGTTGGATATCTTGGAGCAAGACGCACACAAATTAGCGGGCCGATCATTTAATTTGGCCAGCCCAAAACAATTACAAGAAATTTTGTTTGATGAATTACAACTTCCGGTTCTTAAAAAGACACCAAAAGGTTCGCCATCTACCAATGAAGAAGTTCTTTCAGAGCTCGCTCTTGATTATCCGTTGCCAAAAATTTTGATCGAACATCGAAGCCTTTCAAAGCTTAAAGGAACTTATACTGATCGGCTTCCGGAGGAATGTGATCCGGCCGATGGTCGAATTCACACATCCTTTCATCAGGCCGTGACGTCCACCGGACGGTTGTCCTCATCCGACCCGAATCTACAAAACATTCCGATTCGATCGGAAGAGGGTCGTCGAATTCGTAAAGCATTTGTGGCGCCAAAGGGATGGTTCGTGGTGGCAGCGGATTACTCGCAGATCGAGCTACGAATCATGGCGCATTTGTCTGGTGATCGGACCTTAATAGAGGCTTTTGCTCGGGGCGATGATATCCACAGAGTTACGGCTTCTGAGGTATTTGGTACGGAACCGATATTTGTTACTGATGAACAACGAAGGAGGGCGAAAGCGATCAACTTTGGTCTGATTTATGGAATGAGTGCTTTTGGGTTGTCCCGTCAGATAGGAATTGAGCGCGCTGAGGCCGCGCGTTATATTGACACATATTTTGAGCGCTATCCCGGTGTCAAAGCATACATGGAGTCCACTAGAGCGAGGGCGTTCGATGAGGGTTTTGTGGAGACTGTTTTCGGACGACGCCTTCACCTTCCAGACATTAGAGCACAACAAGTGCAAGTCCGTCAGGCCGCTGAGCGTGCAGCAATCAATGCGCCAATGCAGGGAACTGCGGCAGACATTATCAAACGTGCAATGCTCCGAGTTGACACTGCGCTTCAGGCATCCAAGATCGCTTGTAATTTGTTGCTTCAAGTGCACGATGAACTAGTATTTGAGGTGCGCGATGACGTTATTGAGGTTGCCAAAAAACTGATCCGTGATGAGATGGAATCTGCCGCGGTCCTGGCAGTTCCTTTAGTGGTTGACGTTGGGATAGGGCCAAGCTGGTTTGAGGCGCATTAACTTAATCGTATAATTTTTGCACTTTGTTTATAACCTAGAGACTCGGCTGGGATAAAGAGATCTTTCCATCGGTTTCGTTGGCAACTTTGGTAGCATTTTGAAACTAGGGCGGATCTCAGGGGCTTTTATTTTTCGTTGGTTAATGCATCTGTGTTTGTTAATCGTGCGCGAACCCACTTAGAGGCCTCTTGTAACCCTCGTTTGTCTAGACTTGAGAAGTTGAGGGTTTCAGAATGAGGTCGCTGTTTTTCAACACCTAGGCGTGCCTTGGCGGATTGATTTCGACTGAGTTTGTCACTTTTTGTCAGAAGAAGTAGCGTTTCTATCCCACGGTGATCGGCAAACTCGAGTAACCGCTCATCTAGGGTTGTCAAGGGATGGCGGACGTCCATTAAAAGAACTAAGCCGATTAATGCTCGGCGCTCGGCCAAAAACTCGCCAAGACTATGTTGCCATTGTTTTCTGATGGATTCAGGTACTTTGGCGAAACCATAGCCTGGTAAATCAACCAAAAATCCACCGGTATCTGGGACTTCAAAAAAATTGATTAGTTGAGTTCGTCCGGGAGTCTTAGATACCCTAGCTAAACTTTTTTGCCCTGTTAGTACATTAAGAGCACTAGATTTTCCGGCATTTGAGCGGCCACAAAAGCCAACTTCTGGGCCGCATTCTGCAGGGCACAGACTAAGCTTTGGCGCACTAATAGTGAATTTTGTCTTGGCGAGTATGGGATCAAGTTGAAAATCGCGCACTTTTACCCCGTTTCGAAAATGCATAAAAATCAGGTGACATGTATACTACACGACCTTGAAAATTGGCGCGTTCCCAACAAAGAGATTAGATAAATGAATCCATTATGGACAGCTCTAGCGATTAGTATGATGACGACCTTGGTCCATGCTGCCGAAACTGTGAAGCCAACTAATTACGTCGGCAATGCGGATCAAGGCAAGGAAAAAAGCGTAGCTTGTGCTGCCTGCCACGGCGCAGATGGCAACAGTCCGAGCTCTGCTTACCCCAAGCTTGCTGGCCAACATGCTAGCTATTTGGCGTCTACTCTCGCGGCTTACCGCGATGGGAGTCGCGTAAATGCGATTATGCAGGGAATGGCAGCTGCTTTGTCGGATGAGGATATATCAGATCTAGCGGCTTATTACATGATACAGGCAGTAACGCCTGGAGCCGTTGAGGCGGATTTGCTTGCACGGGGCGAGCAGCTACACCGTTTTGGCGATTCTGAGAAAGGCATTAGTGCCTGTGCCGCCTGCCATGGGCCGACTGGATTAGGAGTGGCTTCTGCTAGGTTTCCTGTACTTCAGGGCCAATGGGCCGCATATACTGAATCGCAGCTCAATGCGTTTAGAAAAAGTGCGCGGGTAAACGTTATGATGAATGGTGTCACTAAGAATATGTCTGATGATGACATTCGGGCAGTATCAAGCTACGTAGGAGGGCTTCGCTGATGTTGCGTCGTATAATTTTTGTTAGCATTCTTGGCTTCGTTTTTTTGATGAATCACGCTTCCGCAAAAGGTGGTTTTGAAAGCGGAATTCATTATGAGATCTTGTCTAAGCCAGTGGTAACGGCGAACCCCAAAAAAATCGAGGTTATTGAGCTTTTTTGGTACGGATGTCCGCATTGTGATGCATTGGATCCGTCTTTGAAAAAATGGGTTTCCAAGTTGCCGGAGGACGTTTATTTCACGCAAATGCCGGTGGTTTTTGGTCGGTCTTGGGAAATGCATGCGCGAATGTTTGTTGTCGCAAAAAATTTGGATTTGATGGATGACGTTCATGATGCGGTATTTAATGCCCTTCATCGTGAGGGACAGAGGCTTCAAGATGAAGCTGAAGTGGTTGCTTTCTTTGAGCGATTTGGCGCCGACCCAAAAATAGTTCGTCGTGAACTGAAAGGATTTTCGACTGAAAGTGCATTGCGATTGTCTGATGCGCGTGTTCGTGCCTATGGGATTCGTGGTGTCCCAGCTTTAGTAGTTAATGGTCGTTATGTTACTGGCGTAGCTCAAGCTGGTAGCGAGTCAAAATTATTTGAATTGCTCGATTTTCTCATAGAAAAATCACGCTCTCAGTAAAATATTGGCTAGCTATCTTTTTTATTGATCAGTTGATTTTTGGTTCAGAAGAGCCTGGCCATAAGCCGTATCCACCAAATCGATTTCAACAAATAGTTTGGGTTTTAAACTAATGATTTTAGTGCGACTAATTTGAGCATGAAGCTCCTGAGTTTTGTTTTGGTTTCGATAACGTTGATAGAAACTAGTAAAACTGCCGTCTGTTGACTCAATTTCAGAAAGTGCATAATCACAGGCAAATTTACGGCCGTACTTTTCGCAAATTTGATTGACGAGTTTCGCTTGCGTTTCTACATCATTCGCCAAGTCCTCCTGGCGATAAAAAATACGTACGATTTTGCCTTCTGGATCGTGTGTGACCGTTAGGAATTTTTTGCCTAGTCCATCAAGTGATTCGAGCGTACTGATAGGGTCCCCAAGTTTCAATCCGGCCACATCAAATGATAATGCGAAGCTTGAGATGCTGAGGAATGTCAGCAAGATGATGGGTATTCTTGAGGAAATTAATTGCATTTTGACAGTTTAAACCATTCAGTTTGAGAATAATTTTTTAAAATCTGAATAAACGCACTCTAGTCGAGTCAGCCCATCCTCGATTTCGGTGTTTGATATTATTAGCGGTGGTGCCATGCGATGGACGTTTGCCCCTGCAATTAACGTGAGCAATCCTTGCTTTTGTCCAAGTGCCACTAATTCATGCGCTTTGTCGGCGTATGATGACTCTAGTACTGCACCTATCAATAGCCCCTTACCCCGGATGGTTTGGAATAATTGATATTTCTTATTCAAAGCATGAAGTCCCTTCTGAAGCTGTTCGCTTCGTGCGGTGACAGCGGCATTCATCTCGGGTGTGTTTATTAATGCAAGAGCCTTGAGCGCAACGCTCGCGGCGAGCGGATTACCGCCATATGTACTCCCATGAGTTCCAGCGATAAAGTGCTTTGCAATCCAATTTTTACATAACATGGCTCCAACCGGGAAGCCGCAACCGAGGCTTTTCGCGCTGGTTAAGATATCGGGCTCGAAGTTTGTATGTTCGTAAGCAAACAATTTCCCTGTTCGCCCCATTCCCGTCTGCACTTCGTCCACAATCAAGGCTGCGCCCACTCGATCGCATCCGGCTCTGATTTTTTCGAAGAATGTAGGACAAATTGGTCGCACTCCCCCTTCTCCCTGAATCGCTTCTACCATAATGGCGCAGGTTTTCTCAGAGATGGTTTTGTCGAGGCTTTTACAATCATTGAATGGGAGGTGCGTAAACCCTCCTGGCATTGGGCCAAAGCCCTCGCGATATTTCGCCTGACCGCCAGCTGTTACGGTGGCTATTGTTCTGCCATGAAATGCGTTGTCAAAACAGATGATTTCAAATTTTTCTATTCCAGACTGATTAAATGCGGCCCGCCGTGCAGCTTTTATTGCTGCTTCATTGGCTTCGGCACCTGAATTACATAAAAAGACGCGGTCTGCGAAGGTCGCTTGAACTAGTGCTTTGGCGAGTTCGATTGCTGGTTCATTCGCAAGCGTGTTCGATAAGTGC
>Ga0114995_10000116_pt1 | contig 48600 bp, 42 predicted proteins | sample ArcticOcean_MG_C_11_FD_87038 | JGI IMG/M metagenome (GOLD analysis project Ga0114995, IMG submission 87038) | Marine microbial communities from western Arctic Ocean - ArcticOcean_MG_CB2_154 | ecosystem: Environmental > Aquatic > Marine > Oceanic | place: Arctic Ocean: Canada Basin | collected... | reverse complement strand
GTAAATGTGTAAATGTGTAAATGTGTAAATGTGTAAGCGTGGTGATAAAAGAAAGAATTGCTTCTTTATTTAGCACATAAAAAAACAGCACACGGCTGTTTTCTTTTGGTGATAGGGTTATCACAATTAAATGTCATAGATTAAGACACGCTTAGCAATCCCGAGATAAAGTATCTCGCAATGGCTAAGCGTTGTGATTTATAGAGCTTTGTCTAACTCTGGAATAGCCTCAAACAAGTCTGCAACTAAACCGTAGTCGGCTACTTGGAAGATAGGCGCTTCTGAGTCTTTGTTGATAGCAACAATAGTCTTAGAGTCTTTCATACCCGCCAAGTGTTGGATTGCACCGGAAATTCCTACAGCGACGTATAGGTCTGGAGCGATTACTTTGCCAGTTTGGCCAACTTGGTATTCGTTAGGAACAAAACCAGCGTCTACTGCGGCTCGAGATGCACCTACAGCTGCGCCTAGTTTGTCAGCAACACTGTCTAGCATGTGGAAGTTTTCACCGCTTTGCATACCACGACCACCAGAGATAACAATGGAAGCAGAGGTTAGTTCAATACGCTCGGATACTGAGGTAGATAAGCCAAGAAAACGAGACAAGCCAGAATCTGCAGCAACATCTACCGTTTCAATAGGGGCAGAACCACCGGTTGCAGCTGCAGGGTCAAATTTAGTAGTACGTACAGTGATTAGTTTGATGCTATCGCTTGATTGTACTTTAGCCATGGCGTTGCCAGCATACACAGGGCGTACAAATGTGTCAGCAGAGATCACTTCACTGATTTCTGAAATCTGGCTCATGTCTAGCAATGCTGCAGCGCGAGGCATGAAGTTTTTACCAAAAGTGGTGGCAGCCGTGAGTACATGGCTGTAGTTGCCAGCTAGTGAAACCACTAAGTTAGCAACGTTTTCTGCCAATTGGCCTTCAAGGCTAGCGTGGTCTGCAAGTAATACGCGGGTTACACCAGCTACTTGAGCTGCCGCTTGCGCAGCTGCGCCGCAACCGTCGCCAGCAATAAGTAGATCAATGTCGCCGCCAATTTGTTGGGCAGCGGTCACTGTGTTTAAGCTAGCGCCGCCTAAGCTGGCGTTATCATGTTCTGCAATAACTAAAATGCTCATAGTAGCTCCTTAAATAACCTTGGCTTCGTTACGTAGCTTTTCAACTAACTCGGCAACACTTTCTACGATTACGCCAGATGCACGGGCAGGTGGCTCCATCACTTCAAGGGTAGTCATGCGGTTAGCTGTATTTAAACCTAAATCGATAAGGTTTATCTTTTCAAGTGGCTTGCGTTTGGCTTTCATTACATTAGGTAAAGAAGCATAACGTGGCTCGTTCAATCGTAGATCTGCTGAGATGACTGCAGGCATGTTGACGTTAATGGTTTCTAAACCTGAATCCACTTCACGAGTTACTTGAGCAGTGCCATCAACAATTTCTAGCTTAGAAGCGAAGGTGGCTTGTGGCCAACCTAAAAGAGCAGACACCATCTGTCCAGTTTGGTTGCATTCATCATCGATGGCTTGCTTACCAACTAAAACTAAGTCTGGGCTTTCTTTTTCTACGATGGCTTTAAATATTTTAGCAATAGCTAAAGGCTCTAAAACTTCTTCAGTGAGAACTAAAATGGCACGGTCTGCACCTAATGCTAAGGCGTTACGTAGGGTTTCTTCCGACTTGGCTGCGCCAATAGATAGAGCCACAACTTCTTCAATAGTGCCTGCTTCACGTAGACGAATTGCTTCTTCTACAGCATTTTCGCAAAACGGGTTCATGGTCATCTTGGCATTGGTTAGGTCGATACCTGATTTGTCTGCCTTAACACGGGCCTTAACCTGAGGGTCTAGTACGCGTTTTACGCCAACTAAAACTTTCATGGGCATGATCTCACATAAATATAAAAGATAGCGCTAGCTTTGCTAACACCAATAAAAGCAGGCAGTTTAAACCTGCTCACCAAGAAGTCAACGCTACTTGGTATGAAACTTTGGCCCAAGACAAGTGGATGCCTTAGGCCTTAGCTGCTTAATAGCAGTTAGACATTATTGCGGTAACTGATTAAGCGCGCAATTTGACGTTTGTCGGGTCGAAAGGTGACTCTTCAACCACGGTCGCTTTGTACAGGTCGCCCAAAATTTCAATTTCAATTTCAGTGCCAATATCAGCGAAGCCAGTCTTTACCATTCCAAGGGCAAGAGACTTATCGACACGCCAGCCGTAGCCACCAGAAGTTGTACGACCAATTAATTCGCCATCTTTGTAAATAGCTTCAGAACCACGTGCGTCTGCATCTGTTACACCGTGCACTTCGATCGTTACGAAGGCATTTTCAGCTCCGCGCTCTTCCCAAGCTGTAAGTGCTTCTTTACCTATGAAGTCGCCTTCTTTGTCTAAGCGTACAAAGCGGCCTAGGGCAGATTCCATGGCTGAGTATTCGATGGACATTTCACGAGGGATTAAGCGGTAAGATTTCTCTAGACGCATGCAATCCATAGCACGAATACCAAATGGCTTGATGTCGAACTCGGCACCGGCCTTCATCAACTGATCAAAGATGTAGTTTTGCATTTCGATAGGGTGGTGAAGCTCCCAGCCTAGCTCGCCTACAAAGTTTACACGCAAAGCTTCTGCTGTGGCGTAACCAACGTTGATTTTCTTGCCCGTAAGCCATTTGAAGCTTTCGTTAGACAAGTCTGTGTCAGTGATCTTTTGTAACAAGTCACGTGAGCGTGGGCCTGCTAATACTAGTACGCCAGTATTAGTAGTTACCCGCTGAACATCTACACTGCCATCAGTCGGCTTAAGCTTGAACAAGTAATCGTGGTCGTGGGTTTCAAATGCCCCAGCAGATACAAGGTAGTAGCTTTGTGGGCCAGTCTTATAAACAGTGTATTCAGAACGTACACCACCGGCTTTAGTTAGCATGTGTACCAACGAAATACGGCCAATGGTTTTAGGCATTTTGTTAGCAAAAATGTACTCTAACCATGCTTCTGCGCCTGGGCCTTTAACAATGGCTTTAGCAAAAGCTGACATGTCTAGTAAGCCTACCTTTTCTGTAACATGCTTACATTCGTTGCCTACAAAATCATGGTAGTTAGAACGACGGAAAGAGTTCTTTTCTACAATCGGGCCGCCATCAAGAGGCTCGGAGAAGTTCTGGTTCCACAAGACTTTTTCTACATCATCGGTAGCCAATTCTTCTGCGGATACTGAGTAGTCTTTAGTTGGCATAAACCAGTTAGGGCGTTCCCAGCCGTAGACACTACCAAATACTGCACCCAGTGCTTTCATACGATCGTAGCAAGGAGTGGTCTTTAATGGCCGAGCAGCTTCGCGCTCTTCGTCTGGGTAGTGAGTAGTAAATACGTTAGCGTAAGCTTCTTCGTTTTTCTCTTTCAAGTAACCACGAGTTGCATATGGACCAAAGCGACGTGGGTCTACACCCATCATGTCTACAGTAGGTTCACCGTCGATCATCCATTCAGCTAACTGCCAGCCAGCGCCGCCAGCAGCGGTAATGCCGAATGAGTGACCTTCGTTTAGCCAGAAGTTCTTAAGGCCAGGAGCTGGTCCTACAATAGGGTTGCCGTCAGGTGTATATGCAATAGCACCGTTGTAAACTTCCTTAACACCAACTTCGGCAAAGGCAGGTACACGGTTCATACAAAATTCGATGTGAGGCATTAAACGATCCAACTCTTCGTTGAATAGTTCGTATTCACAGTCGTCTGCAGGGCCATCAACGTAAACGCAAGGTGCGTGTTTCTCGTATGGGCCTAACAACAAGCCGCCTTGTTCTTCACGTAGGTAGTAGCCACCGTCTGATTCGCGTAATACGCCCATCTCAGGCAAGCCTTGCTTTTTACGTTCTACAATCGCTGGATGCGGCTCAGTTACAATGAACTGATGCTCTACAGGAATTACAGGGATGTCTAGGCCTACCATTTCGCCAGTTTTACGGGCAAAACTACCAGTACAAGACACAACGTGCTCACAAGCGATATCACCTTTGTCGGTCTTAACGATCCAAGTCTTGTCAACTTGCTGCTCAATAGCAGTTACCGAAGTATAGCGGTAAATCTCAGCACCCATGTCGCGGGCACCCTTACAAAGGGCTTGAGTTAGGTCTGCTGGTTGAATATAACCATCATCTGGGTGTTGAATAGCACCAAGTAAGCCTTCTGTATTACAAAGAGGCCATACTTCTTTCACTTGCTCAGGTGTAAGGAAATTAGTCTGTACACCTACAGTTTTAGCAACACCGGCGTAATACTTGTATTCGTCCATACGGTTTTCGCAGTTGGCCAAACGGATGTTGGATACCACTGAGAAACCTACGCTCATGCCAGTTTCTTTTTCCAATTCATGGTAGAAGTCAACTGAGTACTGGTGAAGCTTACCTACTGAGTAGCTCATATTAAAAAGTGGTAGCAAACCAGCCGCGTGCCATGTAGAACCGGATGTAAGTTCTTTACGTTCGACCAATACTACGTCAGTCCAACCTTTTTTGGCCAAATGGTACAAAGTACCTGCGCCGACAACACCACCGCCGATAACGACGACTTTAGCAGAAGATTTCATGTTTGCTTGCTCCCGAAGAAAGGGTAAGTAGCCCAATGCGCACGATTGCCATTGAGCGAAAAATAACGAGGAAATTTTACCGATGGGAATTGGGGCTAACTTGTCAAAAAGCGACTCACACTAACGAAACAAGAGACCCTTGAGAAGTTATGGCTTAGTACAACTAAATAGAACAGCTATTTTTGCCACGTTTTAACAAATATTGCTGATGATACTCTTCTGCAACATGATAATGATTAGCTGCTTCAATAATGGTGACGATAGGTGCTTTAAATGCACCGTCGTTGGTTAATTGCTGGAGCATATCAACGGCGCTTAGTTGTTGGCTTGGATTATGGAAAAATACCACTGAGCGATATTGAGTGCCATAATCTGGGCCTTGTTGATTGGGGGTAGTAGGGTTATGGTTTTTCCAAAAAATTTCTAATAGTTGCGAATAGTCTATTACGCTATCGTCAAACGTGACTTGTACGACTTCAGCGTGTCCTGTATCGCCTTTACATATAGCGTTGTAATTAACTTCTTTAGTGTGTCCGCCCATGTAGCCTACAGAGGTGGATGTAACGCCTTGTTGGGAAGCAAATAAGAGTTCTACACTCCAAAAACAGCCTGCGCCGAATGTGGCTAATTGTTCCATGAGAATACCTTATTGAATACGTTAAATAAATCGTACCATAACGGTGCAGCTTGATTGAAGCAAGGTAATTTAAAAAGCGGTACTTGTATAATGGAATAATTTAAGCTGCTTACAGACAGATAGTAATACTTTGGGCAAGCAGCGCTTTGTTATCTAACTTGGTATATCACTGGTTTGGGGCTAACGCAGGCCTAATTGGCTGTGTATAATAAGGCTTTCATTAGTTACAGTAGACTCAAGCAATGCAAGCCAAACAACGTGTGCTCACAGGCATTACCACCTCCGGAACTCCCCATCTAGGTAACTACCTAGGCGCACTAAAACCTGCAGTGGCTGCCAGCCAAAAAGTAGACACTGATAGTTTTTATTTTCTTGCAGATTATCATGCGCTCATCAAGTGCCAAGACCCTCAAACGGTTCACCGTTCGGGTCGTGAGATTGCCGCTATTTGGTTGGCTTTAGGTTTAGATACTGATAAAGCTACATTTTATCGTCAATCAGATATCCCTGAAATACCACAACTTGCATGGTTTTTAACCTGCATGACAGCTAAAGGCATGATGAATAGATCCCATGCGTACAAAGCGTCTGTAGATGAAAATCAACGGCAATCTAATACCGACTTAGATCAGGGTATTAGTATGGGCTTGTATAGTTATCCTATTCTTATGGCTGCAGACATCCTTATGTTTAATGCCCATAAAATTCCTGTAGGTAAAGATCAAATTCAGCATATTGAGATGTGCCGTGACATTGCTATGCGCTTTAACCACACTTATGGAGAACACTTTGTGTTACCAGAAGCTATGGTTGAAGAAGGGGATGCAAAGGTTTTGTCGGGTCTTGATGGCCGTAAAATGAGTAAAAGTTACGGTAATATTATTCCTTTATTTGCCCCTGCTGATGAATTGAGAAAGCTTGTTTTCCAGATTACTACCAATAGCTTACAGCCTGGCGAAGTGAAAGATCCTGACACTTGCACATTGTTTGAAATATACAGTGCATTCGCAAGCCCTAAAGAGACACTAGAAATACGCAAAGCCTATGCCAACGGTATTGCTTGGGGCGATATGAAAGGCCAGTTATTTGAATACTTAAATGACTACCTCTCTCCAGCCCGCAAACGTTACGACCAGATCATTATAGATCCAGGTTATATTGAATCTGAATTACAAAAAGGTGCCGCTAAAGCCCGTGCTCAAAGCGAACCCTTTATGCAGCGCTTGCGAACGGCTGTGGGTATTATGTCATTGGTTGGGGATGTTGGCGCTAAGAGCTCGGCTACTAACAAGGTGAAAAAAGAACTCACTCAAGAAGAGCAAGCCAACGTAGATGCTGGTAAAGCTAAAGCGATGGCTATTGCTAAGCAGCGGGCAGAAGAAGAAGCTCAGCAGGTGGCCTTACGGGTAGATGACTTGATAACAAAAATCCAAGCCAGCAGTAACTCTCAAGTTGCAGGTGAAGAAGCGCTGGCAGATTTGAAGGCTCAAATAGATGGTGCAAAAAAGAAAGCTAAAAAGACCCTGCAGCATACCTTTGAATTACTTGAGCAACGGTTAACTAGTTAGCCAATTTAAGGAGCCACCTTGGCCAAGCACATTGTTATTGTAGAAGATGATCGGGACCAGCGAGATAACTACCAGTTTGCACTAGAACAGCGTGGTTATCGTGTAACTGCTTATGCCGGCAAAGATCAGGCCGAGGCTGGTTTAAGGCAGCAGCGCCCAGATTTAGTGATTCTTGACATTATTATGGATGAAAACATTGATGCAGGGTTTCAGTTATGTGCTGCCTTACTTAAAATTCACCCAGAACTACCAGTGTTATTTCTAACGGAGCGGGTAGGCGAAATTGATCGTATTTTAGGCTTACGAATGGGCGCTTGGGACTATCAACCAAAACCTGTATCGTTGGATTTTTTAGCAGAAAAAGTAGCAACACTCATCCGATTAAGTGATATCAGAGTGGTGGCCGCAGAAACTGATGATCAAAATGTACGTGATATAGGCCAGTTACAACTGCTTGAGGAAAGTCGTCAGGCTAAATGGCGTGACCAAGAAATAGAAGGCCTTACGTTAACTGAATTCCGTATGATTGAAGCACTTACCCGCAGGCCTGGGCATATCCTAACCTATGACACCTTGGCTCAAGCCACCCACCAACATTACGTTTCAAACAACACCATAAGTACCCATATTCGCAACATAAAACGTAAAGTAAAAAAGATAGATGCTCACTTTGATGCCATAAAATCGGAATATGGCATGGGTTATCGCTGGTCCGACCAATAATGTCTACAATTAACTTGCGCCCACTATTTCGGTTTAATACCCAAGTGTTAGTTTTTTCTTTGGTGTTGATCAGTATTCCGTGGTTATCTTACCGCTTTGTGGCAGAAACTCGCGTATTCATGATTGAAGGACAAACCCAAGCTCAAGAACAGTTGGCTCGAGGCGTTGTCACTTTATTTCAAGGGCGGGATGACCTGTTAGCTGAACTACCTTATTTGGATAGTCAGCAAGTGGTTTTTAGTCATCCTTTAATAGGACAAGCTAAGGTAGATGGCTATACCAGCGAATGGTTAGACTTCCAATTATTTGCTAATCACTTTGGTGCTGATGATGACAGTGAAGATGGCTATAGTTTATTACTCGGTGAAAAGGATGACCGAATTTTTGGCCTTGTGCGCATTCAAGACAATAAAACAGTATTAAGAGCCAAAGGTACGCCCAAGTTAAATTTAAGCGACCATTTACGACTCACCTTGCCAGACCGAAATGGAAATGAAAGACGCCTAGTAATGGTGGCCACCAATGCCGGTGTTATGGAGGTTTGGTATGTTAAGGAAGACTGGGCCACACCTCAATATGGCAGTCCTTCCTCATCCTTTATAATTCAAGCAGTGATGCGTCCATTAGTTAATGGGTATTTAGTTGAATTTGCTTTGCCAAAATACTTTTTGAATGAACGCCAAGAATTTGGTTTAGCTGTGGCCGATGTTGATAGCGAAGATGGCACCATGCGTCATCTAAAAACCTTAGTAGGGGCAGGCACCACAGTAGAGAGCCACTTTAATTTACTTGCTATGCGGGCACCTGAAGCTAATCGTATTTTGTCTAGTTTAAGTCGCTCTGATTCGCAAATTGTAATCTACGATAACAATTTACAAGTGCGTGCTAGTGTAGGCCAAGTGAGCCCTCCAAAATCTGAAAAAATTAACCCCCAAGACGCTTTTGAACGGATTCAAAGCTGGCTGAACCGAGGGCTAGATTGGTTTATCGCTATTCCGGCCTATTTAAACCCTGTGCAAGCCGCTAGCCAAGAGCGCGATTTGCTTAATAAGGCCTTGAATAAGAGCTTTGCCAGTGGGCGCTGGCATAAAGGGCCTACAGAGCAAGTGTTTGCCGTTGCCGCACCTATAGTCGACCAAGAAGGAGAGCTTTTGGGGGTGGTGCTTATTAAGCAGTCAACTGCACAAATACTTGGCTTGCAGCGGCAGGCTATGGAAAACATTGCCTTACTTAGCTTATCGACCATGTTGGTTATTTTGTTGGTATTATTATTATTTTCCTGGCGCCAAGCCATGCGTATCCGACGTTTAGGGAAAGAAGCGCAACAAATAGTTGACCCAGATGGAAGGCTTAGAACAGATCAGCTATACAGTGAAATGCGTGCGGGAGACGAAATTGGTGATTTAGCCCGTAGCTTTTCTGGCGTTGTGGCTAGGCTGCATGAGCATCAAGAATTTATCAGCACTATGCCTCGCACTTTGCGCCATGAGGTTAACAACCCACTCAATGCAGCCATGACATCCTTAGAAAATTTGCAAATGCATGGGGTTGCAGAAGGGCAGCAACGTTATATCGACAGTGCGCAAAGAGGGTTGGTTAAAATTGGAGCAATTGTTGAGAAGTTAGCCGATGCTGCTAATTTGGAGGCGGCCTTACATGAGGATGAATTGGAGCCGCTAGACTTGTTTCATTTGCTGCAGACCTATGTTCACCATCAAAACCCAAGCACCCTACGTGGGCCACCAGACGTGGTATTCGAGGCGGGTCAGCAGCTAATTTATGTCGCCGGTGTAGATTACCGCATCGAGCAACTACTTGACAAATTACTCGATAATGCTCGAGACTTCCGTGCAGAGGACAGTTTGATTACGGTGCGCTTGTATCAGCAAGAGTATGATTGTTATCTAGAAGTGGAAAATAATGGCCCAAACATCGAACCAGAACTTATGGCTGGAATGTTTAACTCAATGGTCTCAGCCCGCGCCGCTGGTGCAGGACACGCTCATTTTGGTCTTGGGTTATATATAGTACGATTAATTAGCCAGTTCCATGGCGGCAGTGTTTCGGCCCATAATTTGGGCCAGCCCGAAGGGGTGATGTTTAGAGTTCGATTACCTTTATTGTTGATATAGGGAAATGACTAAATCCACTAACACCTCTATCTTTGCCAAACTACTAATTGTTTTAGTTAAAGGTTATCAGTACGCATTAAGCCCTCTGCTAGGGAGTAATTGCCGTTACCATCCCACCTGTTCTAGCTACACTATAGAAGCCATTAAGCTACATGGTGCTGGTAAGGGGTTTCTGATGGGGGCGTGGCGTATAGTGCGCTGTAATCCGTTTTCTAAAGGTGGCTACGAGCCGGTACCAGGTAGCTGTGAACATGCCCAATTGTCTGCTCAAGATCACAAGAAAAGCTGACTTATCAACTATAGGTCAGCTTGCTCCAAGGTAACTTGGGGTAGGGGAATTAGACTAATCTAGCCCCACGAAAGGAAATTCGTCATCTTCTGCCTGCCACCCACCGAGTTGTTTCCAACGGTTAACAATAGTGCAGAATAACTCAGCGGTTTTTTCCGCATCATAGCGTGCGCTGTGTGCGTCTTCATTGCTAAAGCGAATGTCAGCCGCAGCACAGGCCTTAGCTAATACCGTTTGACCATAGGCCAAACCTGCCAAGGTAGCTGTATCAAAACAAGAGAACGGGTGGAAAGGGTTACGCTTTTGTTGGCAACGATGGACTGCAGCATTAATAAAATTCAAATCGAAAGCAGCGTTATGACCTACTAAAATAGCGCGTTTGCATTCGCTGGCCTTCAAAGCTTTACGAATAGGTTTAAAGAGCTGGTCTAGGGCCTCTTGTTCACTGATCGCTTCACGATTAGGATCTGACGGATTAATACCAGTGAACTCTAAAGCTGCAGCTTCTAAATTGGCGCCTTCAAAAGGGGTGATGTGACATTCTATAGTTTCTTTGGCATAAATTATGCCATCTTCATCCATATCAATAATTACAGCGGCAGCTTCCAGAAGTGCGTCTGTATGGCTATTAAAGCCTGCTGTTTCTACATCAATAATAATAGGCAAATAGCCTCGAAAACGATCTTTAATCACGAGCTGGTGCCTCCATTTTCCAGTTTAGGGTTTCGCCTGCAGCTAAGGGGATAATTACATCACCACCAAAACTTAAACTAGTTGGCACTTGCCAGCTACGTCGAGATAAGGTGATGGTTTCGGTATTACGTGGCAAGCCATAAAAGTCAGGGCCATTTAAACTCGCAAAAGCTTCCAGTTTATCCAATGCATTAAACGACTCAAAGGCTTGAGCGTAGAGTTCAATGGCTGCTGGGGAAGAGTAACACCCTGCGCAGCCACATGCGCTTTCTTTAGCACCTTGGGCATGAGGCGCTGAGTCTGTGCCTAAAAAGAACTTCTTGCTGCCATTAGACACGGCCGCCTGTAAAGCCTGTTGATGCGTGCTTCGCTTAAGTACTGGAAGGCAATATAAGTGGGGTTTTATGCCACCTACCAATAAGTCGTTGCGGTTATATAGTAAGTGCTGGGGTGTAATAGTTGCGGCAACCAAGTCACTGGCCTCGGCCACAAATTGAGCAGCCTCACTAGTGGTAATGTGTTCAAAAACACATTTCAAGTTTGGGAAGCGTTGTAATAAGGGGCCTAGATGTTGGTCAATAAAGCCTTTTTCACGATCAAAAATATCCACATGGGAGTGAGTTACTTCACCATGAACCAATAAAGGCATACCAAGCTCTGCAAGCTTTTCTATAGCTGGATAAATGTTTTCAATATTGGTAACGCCTGCTGCAGAATTAGTAGTGGCGCCTGCTGGGTAGAGTTTAACAGCTTTTACAATGCCAGAATCAAATGCTCGTTGGATCTCTTGCTCGCTGGTGTGGTCTGTTAGGTATAAGGTCATTAACGGCGTTAAGGAGCTGTTCTGAGCATCCAGACGCGCTTTATAGGCTATGGCCATGTCAGTGTTTATAACTGGTGGAGACAAGTTTGGCATAATCATGGCGCGGCTAAACTGTGCGGCTGTGTCGGCTACAGTGCGTGCAAGTACAGCGCCGTCTCGAAGGTGTAAGTGCCAATCGTCAGGGCGAATGATAGTAAAGGATTGCATGGTAAGTTCTGGAGTCCAGTGGCTAGGCGGTTGGATCAAACAATGAGAACCATTTTATCAGGAGTAGGATGAATAAAATACTCACAATCGGCTAATTTTTGCGCGCTAATGCTGTGCTGTTAGATGCATCCATGTATACTTTATTAGAGACTTTTGCACAAAGAGGCGACAAAAGGGAAATGAGGAAAAATCAGTCTAATTGAGGCGGGAAACGCTGGTAATAGCTAGCTATTACCAAGTTTTCCAACGAAAAGTAGGTTGATTTTAGCCATTTTATCTTGGTGTCTGCTTTGTGCAAAGGTCTCTATTAGTATAAAGACTCATTTTTTTTGTTACTGGGATTTCACTGCTATGGCAGACATCAAGAAAGTTGTATTAGCCTATTCTGGTGGCTTAGACACATCAGTTATCGTTAAATGGTTGCAAGAAACTTATCAATGTGAGGTGGTGACTTTTACAGCCGACTTAGGTCAGGGCGAAGAAGTAGAGCCAGCTCGAGCTAAAGCCGAGGCATTAGGTGTTAAAGAAATATATATTGAAGACTTGCGCGAAGAGTTTGTACGTGACTTTGTATTTCCTATGTTTAGAGCCAACGCAGTGTATGAAGGCGAATACCTTCTAGGTACTTCTATCGCCCGTCCTCTAATTGCTAAGCGTCTGATTGAAATCGCTAACTTAACGGGAGCTGATGCTATATCCCATGGTGCTACAGGTAAAGGTAATGACCAAGTGCGCTTTGAGCTAGGTGCTTATGCACTTAAGCCAGGAGTAGAAGTTATTGCACCATGGCGCGAGTGGGATTTAACCTCTCGTGAAAGCTTAATGGATTACTGTGAAAAGCACGACATACCGGTAGACTTCAAAAACAAGAAGAGCTCGCCATATTCTATGGACGCCAACTTGTTACACATTTCATATGAAAGTGGCATGTTAGAAGATCCTTGGCATCCTTCTGATGAAGACATGTGGCGCTGGACAGTGTCTCCAGAGGCGGCTCCTGATGAAGCCACTTACATTGAATTAGATTACCTAAAGGGTGATATTGTTGCCATTAACGGCGAAACCATGAGTCCTGCTACCATATTAACAGAGCTTAACCGTGTGGCTGGGGCAAATGGTATTGGTCGTTTGGATATCGTGGAAAACCGTTATGTAGGCATGAAGGCACGTGGTTGTTATGAAACACCAGGTGGCACTATTATGCTTAAGGCACATCGTGCCATTGAGTCGATCACAATGGACCGTGAAGCGGCGCACCTTAAAGACGAAATTATGCCAAAGTATGCTAAGTTAATTTATAACGGCTATTGGTGGTCTGAAGAACGCCAAATGTTGCAAGCCTTGATAGACCGCTCTCAAGAGTATGTTAACGGTACAGTTAAGCTGAAGCTCTACAAGGGCAATGTAGAGGTGATTGGTCGTAAGTCTGATGACAGTCTTTTTGATGCGGCAATGGCTACTATGGAAGACGATGCAGGTGCTTACGATCAGCAAGATGCAGCTGGTTTTATTAAGTTGAATGCGTTACGTATGCGTATTGAAGCTAGTAAAGGCCGTAACTTACTTAAGTAATTCTCCTAGTAACTGTCCTCGTAACTCGCTTAAATAGGGAGTGAGGGCAGGCTAAAGCAAAAAAAACCAGGCAATTGCCTGGTTTTTTGTTATTTATATGTAATTACTCAAAAGATCCATTGTTTCTCCATCATTGGTGCAATTTTTATCCATCTTCTCAGTCCTTAATAGACAGTGATGATAACAAGGAGCTACCAATGCAGTGTTTCATACCTTTTTCCGAGGAAGTTTTAGAGCAACACCCAGAGCTATTAGCTAGCGGGTTAGTCCCTTTCCGTGAAGAATACTTACACTACACTATGGAATTTGAAGTTTTGACCCCAGATCAAGCAAAGAATTTGGCGCCAACTACTTTCTCACTAACAGAAAATGGTAAACAAAAGGTTCAAGCTATATAAATGTTGAACTTTTAATTTAAGCGTTGGTCTTAGTTGTACATCTAGTAAAAACCAGTGCCCTATACAGGTAACCGCTTCCCCTTCGGTTAATTTGTATAGGGTATTTTTTTGCGATTTTTTTAAGGTTAGTCTCAAAAAAAGCACGTAATGGTGGGTATCAACTACCGAGCAGGGCGCTTGGTTGGGCCTTTTCCGCGTCCAGTGTTGGCTTTGGTTTTGTCCCAAGGGCTGTTAGAAGACGGCTTGTTGGCCGAGTTGCTATCGGTGTTTGCTGTTGGTTTAGGCGCTCTTCTTTGATTGCTGTTAGCTAGTGGCGACTTAACCTTTGGCTTGCGGTGATTGGGTGCGTTTTGCGTGACATCTTCATTTCTTAGTTTAGGCTTCTTTGGCTTTTTATTGCTCGGCGGGCGAATATCACGAGACTCAGGAACAGCATGGCTTGGTTCATAGCCTGCAATGTACTCACGCTCAATATGCTTTTGAATCAAATATTCAATGGCTTCTAAATATTCAATTTCATCGGCGCTAACAAGAGAAATAGCCTCGCCTGTTTGGCTGGCACGGCCAGTTCTGCCAATACGGTGAACATAATCTTCAGAAACGTTAGGTAAGTCATAGTTAACAACCTGCGGTAACTGCTCAATGTCTAAGCCGCGAGCTGCAATATCGGTGGCAACCAATACTTTCACTTCACCAGCTTTAAACTGGGCTAGAGCACGGGTTCTAGCACCTTGGCTTTTATTGCCATGAATGGCATCGGCACTAATGCCTCCACCTACAAGCCATTTTGCAAGCTTGTTGCAGCCGTGTTTGGTGCGGCAAAACACCAACACTTGGGTCCAGTTGTTAGTCACAATAAGCTCTTGAAGAAGTGCAGGCTTTTGTTTTTTATCTACTGGGCACATCCATTGCTTTACGCTAGCGGCGGTAGTGTTGGCTGGGCTTACACTGATTTCTTCGGGGTTGTTCATCAAACCCTTAGCGAGGCTGCGAATGTCGTCAGCAAAAGTGGCTGAGAACATTAGATTCTGGCGTTTTTTGGGTAAAAAAGACATAATCTTCTTTAAGTCATTAATAAAGCCCATATCTAACATACGGTCGGCTTCGTCAAGAATAAGCACTTCTAAGTCATCAAACCTAACCGCTTTTTGGTTGTATAGGTCTAATAAACGGCCTGGAGTGGCCACTAGTACGTCTGCACCACGGCGCAAGCGCATCATTTGTGGGTTAATTTTAACGCCACCAAATACCACGGCAGAAGTTAATGGCAGGTCTGTACCATAGGTAGACACACTTTCTGCTACTTGAGCGGCTAATTCACGGGTAGGTGTTAGCACCAGCGCACGTACTTGGTTTGCTCCGGCACGTTTGCCAGGTGCAAGATTTTGTAATAACGGCAAAGTGAACGCTGCAGTTTTACCCGTACCAGTTTGAGCGGCCGCCATCACGTCTTTGCCGGCCAAAATGGCAGGAATCGCTTTCTCTTGGATCGGGCTTGGAACGGTATAGCCTTTGCTCTCTATAGCGGTTAGTAGACGTGGCTCAAGACCAAGTTTGGCAAATGACATGGGGTATCTCAGTAATAGGGGTAATATGGCGCTGGATTATACAGTAAATGGGGTAAAAGCGCCATTTAAAGAGTGTGCCAAAATCAATATATAGAGGGTTATCATGGGCTTATACCGCTCGACTTAGAGCGATTTTGCGTTGTCCTATACGCATGTCCGCCCTACGTCATCTGTGTGTTTCAAGGCTTTTTTTAAAAATGACGCCTATTCACTGTGAACACATACCAAGTTTGCCTCTGAATTTGGCTAATAAAACCAATAATCTTGCGTTAATGCGCTAAATTAATGGTTTTAGTGGTTTTCAAACCAGCCCTCCCCACGGATAGCCGCCTATCCGTTTTAAGATTGTGTTCGAGCACTTCAAATCCATCATGGCGGAAAATAGTACCCCGTTAAAACCCCATCCCACTCACTCACAAAATATGCGTCGCCTTGTTGGTTTGCAAGTTGCTTGTTCCATAAGCAAGCAGGGGTGCGGTAGCCTAAGTTCATATGCGGGCGCACTTGGTTATACCAATTACTGAACAGGATTAGCTGAACTTGTAGATTTGCAGCCGGTAAATCAACCTGCTTTGTATAACGCTTGCACTCAAACCAGCAGCACGAGCAAGGCCTTAACTAGCAGCCTAGAAGCCAACACCGTGCAATTAGAGGCCCAGAATAACATTACACTAACGGGCGCAGAGATCACCGCCAATACCGCCAGCCTTACGGCAATTGATGGGCAAGTTAGCCTAGTTGCTGCGCAAACCACCCAAACCACACAAAGCGCATACAGCAGTCAAGGCAGCAGCATCGGTGTGGGCATTCAACAGGGAAAAGGCGTGCAGCTCACCCTCTCAGCCAACCAATCTGAAGGCACACAAAATAGCCAAAGCACACAACACAAAGAAACAGTGATTAAGGCCCAAAACCTTACCCTTAACAGTGGCACAGACACAGTCCTTACTGGCGCAGTGTTACAAGCTGATCGTATCACAGGCACCATAGGCGGGGACTTAATCATAAGGTTCCAGCAAGACACCAACACTTACACCAGTGAGAGTGAATCTGCAGGGTTTAGCGTGGGCATTCCCTTATTGCCAGGCGCAGGGGGAGGCACCGCTAGCCTATCAATCAATGCCAGCCAAGCCAAAGACGATGCAAACTTCCAAGCCTTGCAAAACAACCTTAGCGAAGAGCAAGTGCAAATCGCCCAAGAGAGTGTGCAGGCCAGCCAGATATTGGGTAACGTAGCGCCCAAATTAGTGGAGAGCTTTTCCCAAGGTAAGCTGGATGATGCTAATGATCTAGAAGAACAAGCTGCTCGTTTAGAAGAAATAAACCAAGAAGAGGCACAACAATTATTAAATAAAGCCAATGAAATAAGGAATGATTGGGGTGAAGATGGCGAAGCTCGTAAAATAGTAGGTGCTGTAGCAAATGGGCTGATTATTGGTAATGTGAGTGAGGCACTGCAAAGCACTGCGGTGTCAATGTTAGGCCAAGACGTGGCAGAAGCCATAGGCAACGCTGCTGAAAATAATGCATTGTTTTTGATCCCTATAGCGGTTGCATTAATAAATGCCATTGATGTTGGACTCACGGCAAAAGATGCGTATGATTTAGCAGAAGCAATAGACGCAGGGGATGAAGAAGAAGCAAACAGGCTAGCAACAGAATTTGCAATTAATGCTGTGCTAAGTGTTACCTGCGAAGATAAGTAAAAACACGCATCATGAAAATGATGACGTATAATCATAGTATGATTGTAAAAAATACAGAGTCTCAGGAGTCTCCTATGGATTACCAACAACATATTGAAATTATAGCAGGTAAGAGAAGCGGTAAAGCATGTATTAAAAATACACGGATTAGCGTTTATGATGTATTAGGCTGGTTAGCTTCTGGGCTTTCTTCACAAGAGATTGTTGAAGACTATCCAGAATTAACTCTTGAAAACGTGCAAGCCTGTTTAGCTTATGCCGCAGAAAGAGAGCATCGCTTAGTTACAGTCGCCGCATGAAGTTATTGTTAGATCAAAACTTATCTCATCGAATGGTCAAATCCCTCAATGAATTTTATCCTGAGAGCAATCAGGTCAGCTTGCTTGATATGGGTGAAGCTGATGATAAAGTCATATTAGATTACGCAAAAAAACATCAATATACCATTGTGACATTAGACGCGGACTTTCATGAATACAGTTTATTATGGGAAGGTCCGCCGTTAATTATATGGCTTAAATGCGGTAATCAGCCGAGAAAAGTTGTTCTTGAAAAACTACTGAAAAACCGAGAAGTGATAGAGCGTTCAGCAAACGATGATGATGTCTGGTGCGTTGAGATTTATTAGTAAGTCAAAAGATTAAAGGCTGTTTTATCCGAGGCTGTAGGCTACTACCTCCACTATGAATTGTTGAAGTGCAGGCAATTGGTTATTAGGTGCGTTTGGCCTTCTGGTACAATTGTATAATGGGCAACTTGGGCGGGTTGAGTTACAATTAAAGTATCGCCATTAACTTAATGTGACGCCACCTGAAAATGTCAAAAGAACAGTTTCTGATTGAACCCAAAGAACAGTTTTTACACTTTCTTAATACCCTTGAGAAAAGTGGTTTTTTAGGTGAAATTTCACCTCATCAAGCGGATAGAATAATAGCCTCTACCGACAACAGTGTGTATCAGTTGTTACCCCAGGGAGTGCTTTATCCAAAACATGAAGCAGACTTAAAAACCATCTTCACCCTGGCGGCCCAAGAAAAATTTACCAATATATACTTCGCCCCCCGTGGTGGTGGCACTGGAACTAATGGCCAGTCCTTAACAGACGGATTGGTTATAGACTGTTCTCGTCATTTAACCCAGATACTTGATATTGATTTAGATGCAGGCTGGGTTAAAGTTCAAGCCGGTGTGATTCGAGACCAGCTCAATGATTACCTGCGTCCGTTTGGTATGTTTTTTGCCCCTACACTTTCCACCAGTAACAGAGCAACCCTTGGAGGAATGGCTAGTACTGATGCCTGTGGCAAAGGTTCTCGTATCTACGGCCGTACCAGTAACCATGTTCTAGGATTAACATTGGTATTGGCAAATGGTAGACAGATCACCACAGAAGCTCTATCAAGTGAGTCCTTACGCTTAAAAATTGAAGCCGGCGGTCAGGTGGGCAAACTGTATCAACAGATAAGTGAGTTGGTGATACAAAAACAAGAAACCATAAGTGCGCGCTTTCCTAAACTTAATCGATTTATGACGGGCTATAATCTGGCCCATATACACAACGATGAAGGTTTTGACTTAAGTAAGCTTATTTGTGGCTCTGAAGGCACCTTAGCCTTAGTGTCAGAACTAACCCTTAAGCTCACCCCTATCCCCCAGGCCAAAGAATTGTTGGTGCTTCGCTACCACTCGTTTGATGCTGCATTGCGCGATGCCAATTTGTTAGTGAAACAAAATCCTGACGCTATAGAAACTATAGACGACACCATTCTAAATCTAGCCAAAAAAGATATGATTTGGCCCTTAGTGTCTAATTATTTTGACAAAAGTACAGAAGAAACAAACATTGACCAGTTGGCGGCTATTAACTTAGTTGAATTTGGAGCAATGGACCGCCTTGAACTTGCGGCTAAAGTAGACGCAATTTGCATGGAGCTAACGGCTAAGCAAGCTAATTATGAAAGAGTGACTTCTCAAGAGGGTATGGCAAACCTTTGGGAATTGCGTAAAAAGGGCGTCGGCTTGTTAGGCAACCTTGCCGGTACAAAACGTCCCATCGCGTTTGTAGAAGACACTGCCGTACCCCCTGAACACTTGGCAGACTATATCGTTGAATTTAGACGCTTACTTGATAGCATGGGAGTGTCCTATGGCATGTTTGGCCATGTGGATGCAGGATGCTTACATGTGAGGCCTGCGTTAAATATGAGAGATCCTAACGATGCAAAAAAGCTAAGAGTGATCTCCGATGCAGTACAAGCTTTAGTCCAAAAATACCAAGGGGTGATGTGGGGTGAGCACGGTAAAGGGTTTCGCAGTGAGTACACCGAAGAAACCATAGGCGCAGAGCTTTTTCATGACATGCGTCGTATAAAAACATGGTTTGACCCACATGACCAACTTAACCCTGGCAAAATATGTGGTGCCTTAGAATCTAACTTAGATTCTAACTTAGATGCCTACAAAGAACTGGTCAAGGTGGATGATCCCCGTACCCGCGGGGCTCAAGACCGCCAAATAGGTGAACCCATAGTTGAGCATTGGCAACCAGTTGTTTCCTGCAACGGTAATGGTGCTTGCTTTAACTATCAGCCAGAATCGGCCATGTGTCCTTCATACAAAGCTACTAAAGATCGTGTTCAGTCGCCCAAGGGCAGGGCAAGCTTGTTAAGAGAGTGGTTGCGACAAGAGGCTCAAGGCGGCGCAGACCCCAAGCTAGAACAACAGGTTTATCAATCGCTGCAAAGCTGTCTAGCGTGTAAAGCGTGTACTACAGGGTGCCCTATCAAAGTGGATATACCAACGTATCGCAGTCGTTTCTTACAACAGTACTATAATCGTCACACAAGGCCGTTAGGAGACTACGCTGTTGCTCTGGTAGAGCACTTCGGGCTTTATGCTAGCAAAGCGGCATGGCTAACGAATACGTTAACTCAATTACGGTCTACTCGGTGGTTTACGAAAAGGTTCTTTGGCATGGTTAATATGCCTAAAGTCCATGCCTATCATATACATCAATTGACCCGTATTGATGGTGTTGAAATGTGGCATGAAAACCTCTTTTCAGGCCTGTCAGACATAGCTAAGCAGCAGCATCCTGTCATAGTGCAAGACGTGTTTAGTAGTTGTTACGATTTACCACAAATGAAAGCAATATTATCTTGTCTGGTAAGCCTAGGGTTTAAACCTCTGGTGATGCCAATGATGCCTTCTGGTAAACCACTTTATGTTAAAGGCTTTTTGAACGCATTTGATCGCCAAGCCAGTAAGGTTCTAAAGCAGTTACAATTGGTAAGGGAGCAAGGGTTTGAGTTGGTTGCTGTTGATCCCAGTGTAGGCCTCACTTACCGTGATGAATATTGCCAGAGATTAGGTGCAGAACAGGTGCCGCCAGTGTTGTTATTACAGGAGTGGTTAATGCGCCACTTACATGAGATAAAGCTGCCTAAGCCATTCACTTCTCAATCACAGGTATCTTTACTGGGTCATTGTTCAGAAAATGCATTAGTGACTGAAAGTTTAGACAAATGGCGCACTATTTTTGCCAAATTTGGAATAGACTTACATACGCCTGCTGTAGGTTGTTGTGGCATGGCGGGTACATTTGGTCATGAGGCCAAGCACCGTGATTTATCCATTAAACTCTATCAAATGAGTTGGCAGCAGCCCGCGCAAGAGTCCATAGATAATACTGGTACCGTATTGGCTACGGGCTACTCATGCCGTAGTCAAATCCACCAACAAACTAACGCTAAGCCTGAGCATCCACTGACTTACCTTAACCGTTTACTTAATGAAGTTGAGGGTTAAGTGTTAGACTAAAGTCAACTTTTGTACCTTGTTTAAAACTTTCGTTAGAGCCAACGATGCGAGTTAATAACTGCAAATCACCGTCTTTATTGTGAGTCAGTTGTGCTGACAGATGTTGGAATTGAAATTCACTAAGAATTTCCTGTAAGTAGGTGGTTTTATCTGACAGGAGAGTATTGTCATTTTTGAGATATTGAATAGTTCCCATTTTACTGCTTGAAAGGTCTGCATCAGCTACAGCCCACGCATTAGTGCCACTAGATCTTAAATCTAAAGTCATATTTGCAACGCCAGAAACTTCCCCTGTTGCATTGAGGGTAGGGGTCTTAGTTAGTTTTATAAGCTGGTTGAGCTTGATGCCCTGTAAGGTTATTGGCAAGGTGTTCAATCGTTCTGGATGAATAGAGGCGTTTTTCCCGAATAGTCGTCCACCTAGCCACGTAGCATCCACTTTATCTACCTGATACTCAATGGCTGACCAGCCTTTAGTGCGGAACTCTAATTGCGGTTTGAGCAGGTTTGCACCGGTACTGGGCGTCCAGCTTAACTGCTCTGCTTTGAGTTGGTGCTTGCCAGTTAATTGTGTGGATATATCGGACTGGGTGCCAACGTTGTTATTATTGGCGCGGTTACGGCTATAGTCAAACTGGCTGCTGCCTTTTAAACCAGTTACTTTCAGGTTGGTGTTTGGTCTGCTACTTTGGGCATCAAGGTCAGTATAATTGAATTTTTGTATGCCAATTATTTGGTCGTTATTCCAGCGCCAATCAGCCTCATAATCTGCTAATCCACGGGTGATATTGGCTAACAATGGATTGGGTAGGTCAAGGGCGTTTTCAAGTTGAGTAAGTTGCGGCATTAAAGGAGGTAATTCTACGTTTTTTACGTCCACTAAAAGTTGATGATCTGCACTATTGGCATGCCAAATATACTGTCCGTTGAAGGTGTTAATATAAGGTGGCAGCTGGGATGTAAAGTTGATATTAAGTTGGCCATCAAGCCAACTTAACTGGCCTGTGGAGAGTGCTTGGAAGGTTGGCCAATTGGGTAGGTTTACAGATGTAGGGCGAAGTTTAAAAGACCCTTCAATTGGACGGTTAGATAATAAAGTTGAACCTTCTCCAAAATTCACTTCAAGGCCTTGGCTTGGAATTGATTCTGGCCTTAGATGAATGGACGCATTTGACCAAGTCCAATAGTCTTGGTCTGGCAGGTAGGATAGATGTATAGGTAGATCATTAGTTAGATTAAGTTTGTCATTGGCAAACAGCTGAACAGAACCCGACTCACGGCGGCTTACCACTTGGGTTGCAGAGAGTTTGCTATTAGGCTGAACGTTAAATTGCCATTGCTTAGGATTAAAATCAAACTCTACAGTGCTCAAAAGCTGTAGTTGGCGTAAATCTATAGGTAGCTGTGCCATCCATGGGTTAGCATCGGTTTGAGCTAAGTAATAACCGCTTAAATTAGCAAACCCCTGCCAATGATTAAGAGCGTTTACTTGCAGTTGTGACAGTTGGCCAAATACTTGATACACAGAGTGCGTATTTTCTAGCGTAACATTTATATTGCCATGCAAGCGCAAGCCTGTTTTGGAGCCCAATAAGTTCGTTTGTTTAAGCGTTTCGATAATGACAGGGCTACCTGCGCTGAAGGTAAGTTGAGCTTGCTCAAGGAGCAGTGATTGGTACAGTTTTGAATCTATTTTTGTATTGTCCCAAGCTGGAGACACTCGCAACATGCTACCTTCGTTTAAACGCCATTGTGGTGCAGTGTTGGGAGTTAATGTTTGAGTTAGGCTGGCGTCTAAGTAGAGTTCTTTTACATTAGGGTTGCTTGCAGCCAATTGTATTTGGTTTTGTAACTCTCCTTGGGCTTGGCTTATCCAAGCATCAAAATCTGCATAATTACCCTCGTTAGTATCAGCCGGTAAGGTGATTTTCCAATGGCTTTTTAGTTTTCCCTGGGTAATTGTGGTTTCTGCTAAATCAAGAGGCAATAGATTAGACCAAAATTTCTGGCCATAGGCTAAGTTAATAGCGCCTTGGCCTTGCCAAACATAGGTATTAGCTTGGCGATTAATAGCAGAGGTCACTTTTGCCACTGGAGCACTGTTTTGGGAGGCAAATATTTTAGCTTCTACTTTATTGTCTGTGCTTAAGGTTGCGTCTAGATAAAGTTGCTGCTGTGTGGGTGTTGAGATTTTAGTTAATATACCCAGGCCTGTACTCTGGTTTTTTAATTGCCCAGAAAAACCAAACGGTTGCCCTTGGATAGTGAGATCTAGCTTGAACGTATTAACGTTAAATTCTGGCCACTCGGATAACCATTGGCTGGGTATTAAAGTGATGCTAGAAATGAGCGGCAGGCCCTTTGGGTTTACTTCTATGGAACTCAGGGCGTTATCAATATTAAAAGTAGGCCATTGGCGGGCTTTTATAGACTGCCATGAATAGGACAAAGACATTTCTTTGAGGGATGTAGAGAAGGTGCCAGCCGTACTGACTTGGTTCCAACTTAACCGTTTTATAAGCCAGCTTTGGTGACTTGGATAACCTACAGTTAACTCAACGTCCTGCCACTCATAGGGTTTGAGTAACATTACTGCAAAGCTTGGAACCCACAAAGGAATAGCTGCGTAGCCAATCAGTAGAAGAGCGATAAGAGGTAATAATGCATAACGGAACAAAAGCCTTAGCATAGGGTGCAGTCTTTAAATGGGTTTATTCTAATTAGACGATAAGTATGGTGCAGATTAGTATAAATGCCAAGGTGTGGTGGTAAAAATCTAATCTGATGTTTTCTGTTTAAACTCACAAAGGTCTTCAATAGCACAAGAGCCGCAGCGTGGTTTTCTGGCAATACAAACGTAACGTCCGTGAAGTATCATCCAATGGTGTGCATCTAATAAGTATTCCTTAGGAACAAATTTGAGAAGTTGTTTTTCTACTTCCACAACATCCTTTCCAGGAGCCACACGGGTGCGGTTAGACCAACGAAAAATATGTGTATCTACCGCCATGGCAATTTGCCTAAAGGCCGTATTAAGTAGTACGTTCGCCGTTTTCCTACCAACTCCGGGTAAGGCCTCTAAAGCTTCTCTAGTGTCTGGCACTATGCCATTATGGTGCTGAACCAATAATTGAGCCGCTTGTATTACATGATTAGCTTTGCTGTTATAAAGACCAATCGTATTAATGTGTTGCTTTAGCCCGTCTAATCCAAGGTCAAGCATAGCTTGCGGGGTGTTGGCTACTTTGAACAAATGTTGGGTGGCTTTGTTCACACTCACATCTGTAGCTTGTGCAGAAAGGGCTACGGCCACCAACAATTCATAATGATTACTAAAATTTAGCTCAGTCTCTGGGTTAGGGTTTTCCGCCTTGAGCCTGGCAAAAATCTCTTTACGCTTACCTTTGTTCATTGATAGTTTCCAAGTGAGAGATGAGCCTGCTTATTCTATGTTTTAAGCGATAGTACCCGTTACTCTCACTCTCTTACTACCCGCTTCTGATAGAGGCTGAGCTTTAAGTTTTTGTACTTTCTGATAATGATCAAACCAATTTTTAGCGGCAATAATAAGCCCCATGCCAACAAATGCACCGGGAGGCAGTACTGCAAATAAGAAGCCCCGATAATCATTGATAATCACTAAGGTCCAGTTTTGTGCCATAGGTCCAAATAATAAATGCATATCTGCAAACAAAGTTCCCTGTCCTAGCAATTCACGCATCGCACCAAGGACCACCAGCACTACAGCAAACCCTAGACCCATGCTTAACCCATCCAGCACAGCTAAATGAGGAGGGTTCTTTCGAGCATAGGCGTCTGCTCGGCCTAAAATGGCACAGTTGGTGACGATCAGAGGAATAAAAATACCTAATATTTGGTACAGCTCGTAAGTTAAGGCTTGCATGGTGAGTTCTGCAATAGTCACTAAAGCCGCAATAATCATAACAAACACAGGTAAACGGATGTCGTCGGCCACGCGATTACGAATTAACGACACTAATAAGTTGGACCCCACCAAAACCAATAACGTGGCAAAACCTAAACCTAGTGCATTCACAACACTGCCAGTCACTGCTAATAATGGACACAGACCTAATAATTGCACCAGGGCAGGGTTGTTATTCCAAAGCCCTTCCATCACTAATTTTGTTTGCTCTGAAGCCATGTTAATTCTCCTGTGTATCGCTATCAAGGGCACTATAAAGCGCACTATGCTGCTGTTGATGATACAGCAGACCTTGATGTACTGCGTTGACTACGGCCCTAGGGGTAATGGTGGCGCCGGTAAACCCGTCAAACACACCGCCATCTTTAATCACCGCCCAGTCATCTAAGGGTGTGTTAGTTAGAGATCGACCCTTAAAACTGTCTACCCAAGGCGATTTTTTACGCTCTACCTTATCACCTAAACCAGGAGTCTCTCTATGTTCAATAATACGAACACCTTGGATAACACCATGTTGATCTATGCCCACTAACAAGGAGATGTCACCACTATAACCATCTTTAGCGATGACAGGTAATACTATGGCTAAGGTCTCGTTAGCCTTAACTGCAGCGTAACCAATAGCTTCTGAACTAAGGTTAAGTTGGCCGTAATCGACTAGCTTTCGAGGCGACGATAATAAACTTTGGTCATATAAGTGGGGGGGCATTACAGCAGATAATGCACGAGCCTTAGCTGCAGCTTTGTTGGCGGCAATGCTGTCGCTACCAGCAACATATGTAAGGCTAATTGCTGCTGCAGTAAGCACTGCGAACACGCCTAAGCTTATGGCTCCAGTACGAATGGATGCTATTAGGCTAGTGGGGGTATCTAAACTCATTACTTTTCACCTTGCGAGTGAGACTTTTTAGGTTGATGTCCGTAAGCTTTTGGCTGAGTGTATGTGTCTATTAATGGTGCTGATAAATTCATCAATAGTATGGCAAAAGCAAAAGCGTCGGGATAGTTGCCAAAACTACGAATAATAAATACCAAAAGGCCAACGCCCACACCAAATACCAGCTTACCTTTGCGGCTGGTGGCGCTAGTCACAGGGTCTGTAACGATAAAGAAGGCCGCCATCATAGTAGCGCCAGTTAGTAAGTGTTGGGAGGCACTAGGGTAAAGGTCGGGCTCACCCATGTGAAACAGCCCCGCAAAAAAGCCTAAACTAGCTAACATGGCCACAGGGGCGTGCCAGGTGAAGACTCGTTTGGCCAGTAGCCCCAGACCACCTAAAAGATAAGCTAGGTTTACCCACATGCTCGCTGTTAGGCCCAACCCTAATTGAGGGTTACTAACAGCCAGTTCGTTTAAAGTGAGGCCCTTGGGGTGGCGCATTAAGTCTAGAGGTGTTGCTCTGGTCCAAGCATCTATTCCTTCTATACCACCAGAGTCGCTATTAATCGACTCTAACCAAAACCATTGCCATTGCTGGGTAAAAGTTAGTGTGGCTTCTGTGCCAGCCCACTGGGTCATGGATACGGGGAATGCAATTAAGCACAACGCATAACCTACCATGGCAGGGTTAAACGGGTTGTTGCCCAAACCACCATAGAGGTGTTTAGCAAACACAATAGAGAACAACACTGCCACTAAAGTAAGCCACCAAGGGCTAAATGGAGGTAGTGCTAAAGCTAACAAAAAGGCCGTAACTAAAGCACTGCCATCAGTCAGATAAGGCATTATTGGGCGTCGTCGTAACCTTAGCACTAAAGCTTCAAAGCCAAGGGCAAGGCTACTGGCCCATATTAAGTTGATTAAGGTGCCATAACCATAAAAGTAACTTTGTACGGCTAACCCAGGAAGTGTGGCCAACAAAACCCACATCATTAAGCGCGAGGTTTTGCTCAGGTTGTGATGATGGGGCGACGATAAATTAATTAAGGCCATTATTATGACTCCTGCGCCAATTCTGGCTTTGCAGCGGGGTTTGCCTGGTGGCCTGCTAAGGCTTGGGTGGCCATTTGGTAAGCGGTTTTGGCTGCCATAATATCCTCTTCTAGTGCTTGAGGATTTTCTGCTGTAGATAACATTTTTTCCAGCTTACGCACGGCTGCATTGGCTTTAGCTACGGCAAGCTGTAGCTCTTTTTCTTTCTCAGGATCAAGGCCTAGCTTAGCTTCATAGGTTTTAAGGTCGGCTTGAGCTGTTTTGGCTTTGGCTGTAAGTAAGTCTACAGTTTGCTGTAGATCGGCTGTTTGTTCGTGGTTCAAAGCCTTGGCATTGGCTAAGGCTGTACTGGTTTTCTTGAGCTTTGTGCGAGTAATAGCAGCCGTAGTTTTCAGCTCTTTATACTCATCTTCTGGGCTTTTTGGAGCTATGGTAGCTTGTGGATCCTGCTCTTGTTTCTTTTTATTCACTCGTGCCAATGCCGCGGCAATGGGGTCTTCTTCCGTAGGATTGGCTGCACGTTTAGCCGCTTGGGCTGCGGCAGCTGCTACAGCTCTTAGTTTACGCTTTTCTTCTTTAGCTTCTTTTTCATCAACTAAACGTTGCTCACGCGTTTCAAAACGCTGACGGGCTAGATCTGCCAAGTGGGCTTCATTATTAAGATTCTTCACTCGGCCTTTGGCAAAGCGATAGTACTGAACTAAAGGAATTTGGCTTGGGCAAACCCATGCACAAGCACCACACTCGATACAATCAGAGAGGTTATGGGCTTGAGCCTTTTCAAACTCTTCGGCTTTGGCAAACCAAAATAGCTGTTGGGGCAATAGATCTGCAGGGCAGGCTACCTCACACTGGCCACAGCGAATGCACGCATGATGGTCTGCTACTGGTGCTAGCTCTAAATCAGCAGCTGCCAAAATACAGTTGCTGCCTTTTACTAGCGGTGTTTGGGTGTCTTGTATGGTAAAGCCCATCATTGGCCCTCCCATCACTAAACGGGATGTTTGAGTAAGGTCTACCTTGGCAAAGGCTAGTAAATCTGCCACGGGAGTACCAATGAGTACCTCGTAATTGCCGGCATTTTCTGCAGCTTTACCGGTTACCGTAGTGATTCGCTTGATCAGCGGTTCACCCATTACGACAGCGTCATAAATGGCTTTAACCGTGCCTACGTTTTGGCACACAATACCAATGTCTGCAGGTATGCCCCCATGGGGAACCTGATTTCCGGTGAGTACTTCTATCAGTTGCTTTTCACCACCTGATGGGTACTTAGTGGGAATAACACACACTTCAATATGTGTGTGTTGGGCGATACGCTGGTTTGCAGCATGATTAAGTGCAGCGATTGCTTCGGGTTTGTTATCTTCGATGCCAATGAGACATTTAGGCTGATCAAGTAGCTGCTGTAATAACTGGATGCCAACAATGATTTGATCAGCGTATTCACGCATCAAACGGTCATCGGCGGTAATGTATGGTTCACACTCAGCGGCATTGATGACGAGGGTGTTAATATCGCTTCTAGGCTGTAATTTAACCGAGCTAGGGAAACCAGCGCCACCCATTCCGATAATTCCAGCGCCTTGGATAAGGCTAAGCAACTCTAGTTTAGAGAGTGACGTTGGGTTGGTGGTAGGGCTAAGCTCTATCCATTGCTCCTTGCCGTCAGTGTCGATAATAATACACGGACCTGACAGAGCAGACTGGTGAGGCAGCGTCCGCTGCTCTAGAGCACTAACATAACCAGAACTTGGTGCATGGATGTTGGCACTGACAAAACCCTGAGCCCGAGCAATAAGTTGGCCCTTTAATACATAGTCACCCACATTAACAATAGCTTTAGCTGCTTTGCCCATGTGCTGACTTAATGGAAGTGTCAGTTGTTTTGGTGCAGGCATAACGACAATAGGCAGTTGATTAGACTGAGTCTTATTTTCGTTTGGATGAACCCCACCGTGGAAGCTCCAGGTTTTACGCATGGTTGCTAGTCCCTTGGTTAGAAGTTTCGTGACTGCCAGTTTCATGTTGGTGGGGCAAGCTACTGGTGGCAATCAGTTGCTCTGGCTGCTGCCAGTGCCAACTTACAGGGGTTACATCGATAGGGATCATGTCAATACAATCAACAGGGCAAGGCTCTACACACAAATCACAACCGGTGCATTCGTCTATGATAACAGTGTGCATTTGTTTGGCAGCGCCAAGTATGGCGTCAACAGGGCAGGCCTGGATGCACTTGGTGCAGCCGATGCACTCGTCTTCACGAATATAAGCAATGGTACGTATGGCTTCACTGCCATGCTCAGCGTCAAGTGGGATAGTTTCTACATCTAACAAGTCAGCTAAGGCTTTAATTGTAGTTTCGCCGCCTGGAGGGCAACGGTTAATGGCTTCACCATTGGCTATAGCTTCGGCATAAGGCCTGCAACCAGGATGGCCACATTGGCCGCATTGTGTTTGTGGTAATAGATTGTCTATTTGGTCGACTATAGGGTCGCCATCAACCTTAAAGCGGATCGCGGCAAAACCTAATATGGCACCAAAAACGATGGCGAGCAAAGCCAGTATCACGATGGCAAGGTAAAGAGTTTCCATTTATATGGCCACCAAACCGGTGAATCCCATAAAGGCCAAAGACATAATACCTGCACTCATCATTGCAATAGCTGCACCCTTAAAAGGCGCCGGCACATCAGCAACGGTAATGCGTTCTCTCATAGCAGCAAACAAAATGAGCACTAAGGAAAAGCCAACAGCGGCACCAAAGCCATATAAAATAGACTCTATAAAGCCATTGGCCTTTTTTATGTTAAGTAGGGCAACACCCAATACTGCACAGTTTGTTGTAATTAAAGGTAGAAAAATACCTAAAACCTTATGTAACAGTGGGCTAGTTTTATGTACCACCATTTCAGTGAACTGCACTACAAATGCAATCACCAAAATAAAGCTAATGGTTTGCAAAAACTCTAACCCAAAAGGTTCGAGTAGATAGGTGTACGTAAGGTAGCTGCACAAAGAAGCTAGCGTGAGTACAAAGGTGGTGGCCAAAGACATACCCATCGCCGTTTCTAAGCGAGAAGAAACACCCATGAAAGGGCACAGTCCAAGGAACTGAACTAACACAAAGTTATTCACGAGTACGGTGCTAACTAGGATGAGTAAATAGTCTGCCATTTTGTCTTTTAATCCTTAGTGCCATCTTAGCCCAGCCTTAACCCAGCCTTAACCCGGATTTAGTAAATATTACTGTTCGGTGCAGGCAAAGGCTGACTAAATTAGTCGGGTATTATTGTAACTTAAAAATTACCCAAAAACGTGATTCTACGTAATCATTTTACAAGATTTTATATTCCTGTTTAATATAAGTAAATTATTTTTTATTATTTTGAGTTATAAATGTGTTGCGTTATCATTGGCGCAAATAATGCCCACTATATTAGCAATAGTATTAATAGGAATAAGATCCATAAATGTACGCCTATAACCAATTAGATCAAACACTTGTAGATGAGCGAGTGGACCAGTATCGTGACCAAACCCGCCGCTACTTAGCTGGAGAAATTCCGGAAGACGAGTTTCGTGTGTTACGGCTTATGAACGGGCTTTATATTCAACGCCTTGCACCGATGCTTCGCGTAGCGATTCCTTACGGTCTAATGAAGAGCGAGCAAGTACGAGCATTAGCTCAAATTTCACGGACCTATGATAAAGGTTATGGCCATTTCACCACACGCCAAAATATGCAGTTTAATTGGCCTACATTAGAGTCTGTACCAGACATTTTAGCAGACCTAGCTAAAGTGCAAATGCATGCCATTCAAACTAGTGGTAACTGTATTCGTAACACCACTACCGACCCTTTTGCTGGTGTTAGTGCTGATGAAATAGAAGACACACGCCCTTGGTGTGAGCTTATTCGCCAGTGGAGTACTTTGCACCCTGAGTTTGCTTACTTGCCGCGCAAATTTAAAATTGCAGTGTCAGGTTCATCTAGCGATCGTGCAGCCTCTCAGGTGCACGACATCGGCTTGCATTTGTATCATAATGAAGCGGGCGAGATGGGTTTTGAAGTGTTAGTGGGTGGTGGCTTAGGCCGCACACCAGTGATTGGAAAAACCGTACGCCAGTTTTTAGAACCTCAAGAACTGTTGTCATACTTAGATGCCATACTTAGGGTGTATAACCTTAATGGCCGTCGTGATAATAAATATAAAGCTCGTATAAAAATTCTTGTTAATGCCTTAGGTATTGATACCTTTGCAGAAATGGTTGAAGCCGAGTGGCAATATTCAAAGGGTAAAGAATTACGCTTACCAGAAGCAGAAATTGAACGTGTAAAAGGCTTTTTTAAAGCACCAAACTACTTACCTACAGCACGTTCTGAGCTTACAGAAAGTGAATTAGAAAATACCTTTTCAGAACATCCTCAGTTTGCTACCTGGTATAGGCAAAATACGCGAGACCATAAGCAGCCAGGCTACCGTATTGTTATCGTAGGCCTTAAAAATCAGCTGCAAGCACCAGGTGATGTAAGCCATCAACAGATGGATGGCATTGCTGCTTTAGCAGATGAATTTAGCTTCGCTGAATTACGTTCTACCCACGATCAAAACCTAGTGTTAGCAGATGTCGCTCAACGTGACTTACTAGCCTTATGGGTTAAATTACAAGATTTGGGTATGGCCCGCGCTAATGTGGGCACTATAACAGACATGATCAACTGTCCAGGGCTCGACTTTTGTAGCTTAGCTAATGCCGAAACACTGATACTTTCACGTCAAATCAATGAAACCTTTGATGACATGGATTACCAGTATGAGCTAGGTGACATTCAACTCAAAATTTCTGGCTGTATTAATGCCTGTGGTCACCACCACGTAGGGCATATTGGTATTTTGGGTGTTGAAAAGGGTGGTAAGCAAGTTTATCAATTTAGTTTAGGCGGCTCCGCATCTAACGACGCCAGCTTAGGTAAGATATTAGGTCGCTCTATCGATCAAGATCAGGTAGTGGTGGTGCTTGGGCAGATATTTGACGTTTATGTAGAACTGCGTGAGACTGATGAATCATTTTTGCAACTTGTGCGCCGTGTAGGTTTTGCACCATTTAAGGAGCGTGTTTATGGCACTCATCAAAGATCAGCAGCTTAGTAGTAGCCATGCTGCAACTCCAGAAGTCAGATTTTCTGACTGGCTTAGTGATGGATTAACCTCATGTGATGCTGTATTAACCAATGGCGAAGATGATTTAACAGCGTTGTTAGCCAGCGCTAATAAGCTGTCTATGATCGCTATAGAATTTGCAGCCTTTACCGATGGTCGCGGCTTTAGTATGGCGCGCATGTTACGCCGCAACGGCTATGAAGGTGAAATTCGTGCAGTAGGCGATGTGGCAATGGACCGTATCGACTTTATGCAGCGTGTTGGTTTTAATGCTTTTGAATTACGTGATGATCAAGATGCAACACAAGCGCTCACCAAGTTAGGTGAGGTTTCAGTGCATTTTCAGCCTAGCGCAGATGGCAAAGGCCCAGCGTATATGGCTTAATCTTTAGGCACAGGCCTAAAAGAACAAGTGTTTCCCTTCACATAGATCACCTTTTGTCATTATAGGCACGCATAACACACCACACCACACACTAAGTGGTGTGTTATAACTCTCTCAGAACATCCTAAAATCGCCCAGCATTTACTAATCATATTTTTATGGCATATTGGTCATCAAAAGCTGGCATAAGTTTCCCCAAAAGAGCTATATTCCCCATAGCCCTTTAGATTCACATCAAACAAGAGATTCGTAATGAAAATAGCTTCCATGCAAAGCCACATTGTGGCCGTACCACCACCTCACGTTGGTGGTATGTATTGGATTTTTGTCACCCTACAAACCAGTTGTGGCATAGAGGGTGTTGGAGAGGTTTATGCATCTACCTTTCATCCAGAAGTCATGGCCAAAGCCTTAGATGACGTATTTGATCGTTATCTTAAAGGGCATGACCCACATCATATCGAACGGTTTTATCGCGAATGCTATTCCAGTGGCTTCACCCAGCGTCCAGACCTCACCATGATGGGTGCATTTAGTGGCCTAGAAATGGCCTGTTGGGACATTATTGGCAAAGCTGCAGGCAAGCCAGTGTACGAGCTAATAGGCGGTAAAGTGCATGATAAATTACGCTCGTACACTTACCTTTACCCAACCAACAGCAAAGGCGAGTACGATTACGAATGCCCAGACTTAGCCGTTGAATGTGCCTTAGAAAACATGGAGCGAGGCTTTACGGCTCTTAAGTTTGACCCAGCCGGGCCTTATAGCGCTTATTCTGGTCACCAGATTTCACTAGCTGCATTAGAGCGCAGCGAAACTTTTTGCAGAAAAATTCGTGATGCAGTAGGCACTAACTGTGACTTATTATTTGGCACTCACGGCCAAATGACACCAGCTTCGGCTATTCGATTAGCTCAGCGCATAGAACCTTATGACCCCTTATGGTTTGAAGAGCCTGTACCGCCAGGTCAATCGGAAGCCATGGCTAGGGTGGCCGCCAAAACCAGTATCCCCATAGCTACAGGTGAGCGCTTAACCACTAAGTATGAATTTCATGATGTATTGAAGCACAACGCTGCGTCTATTTTACAAATGAACCTAGGCCGGGTAGGTGGCATCTTAGAAGCTAAAAAGATTGCTGCTTTAGCCGAAGTATATTTCTGCCAGATCGCGCCACATTTATATAACGGGCCTATAGGCGCAGCTGCTAGCATTCAGCTGGCAACAGCTACCCCTAACTTTTTAATTCAAGAAAGTATTGGTACTTGGGATGGGTTCCATGCGGAAGTGGTTGAGGAAAAAATAGACTGGCAAAAAGGTTATATTATTCCCAATGCTAAACCGGGTTTAGGCATAGCGCTAAACATGAAGGTAGTAAAAGCCAACTCACCTTATACGGGGAAGAGCTTGCACTTAATGATGGATAGTAAAGTGTATAACGAGCATGAAAACACCTCAGTGTAACAATGGTGTGTGGGGATAGGGTATGAAGGTAATTAGTAATACAGTGCCACTGTCTGTTGAAGATGAGGTGATATGCGGCTTGTAACTTCTTTAATTGGCTGGTGGTAACATGACATTGGAATTTTCTGTAGCTTACTTTGTGGCTGTATTTATATTTTCTATTACCCCAGGGCCTGGTGTTTTTGCACTTATTGCTAAAGCCCTAAAGCAAGGTGGAAGTGCCTGTTGGGGTTTGGCGTTAGGGATGACTATGAGCGACATAGCGTATTTGTTGCTGGTGGTGTGGGGCCTTGGTTACATTGCTAACGAATATCAAGTGGTCTTTACTATCATTCGTTGGTGTGGCGCTGCTTACCTGTTTTACTTGGCTTGGCAAATTTGGCATGCACCGGTTGAGTTAAATACGGCTGCAGTTGCACCGACTCGCTCCAAGGGTGCTAGCTTTATTATAAGTTATGCAGAAGGCATGCTGATATCGGGTACCAACCCAAAGGTCATGTTGTTTTACATTGCATTTTTACCTACCTTCGTAGACTTAACGGCGTTAACTACCGAAGGTGTGGTGTTGGTTGTGGGGCTTAATTTTATAGCGTTGATGTTGGGGCTAATGCTGATCGCTTTTAGCGCCAGTAAAGCCCGTAAGGTATTTAGCCAGCATAAGGCTGTAAAACGGCTGAATAGAATTACGGCAGGCCTTATGGGTAGCGCAGGCTTACTGATTTTAACTCGCTGATTGTTCTAAGCCATTATAGAGGTACTCATACAAACGCTTAGTAGCATCAGACTGATTACCTCGGTCTTGCTTGAATACCAGCTTCACATGTCCCAGCTGTGGGCTGCCTTCTATTTGTAGATGGCTGTGTAAGCCTTGAGGTACTGTGCTGCGGGCTAGGGCGCTAATGCCCAAACCAGCTTCAATAGCGGCTTGAATGCCTAATAAACTAGATGAACTGTAGGCGATGCGCCAAGCAATACCTGCGGCATTAAGCTTGGTGATAATTTGCTGTCGATAACGACACCCAGTGGGGTAAACCACCAAAGGTATAGGTTGGTTTTCAGACCAATCAAAGTGACCGTTGGTTACCCAAACAATGGTTTCATGAAACTCATCACCCGAGTTAACCTGGAGCGTTTCTTCTAAGCTGTCTGTGGCCAACACGAGGTCGTAATGACCTTGTTGGAAATCCTTTACTAACTTCACGCTCAAGTCACAATTCACTTCTAAAGTTACTTCAGGGTGAGCCTGGCCAAACTGACTCAGCAATCGTGGTAAAAATGACACTTCAAAGTCATTAGGTATGCCAAGACGCACTTGCCCAGAAATTCTACTTTTAGCTAAGCGAGTTACAGCACTGTCATTAATATCTAGCATGCGCCTGGCGAAGCCAAGTAACACTTCACCTTCTTCGGTGACTTTAAGGCCGTTATTTCTTTCGAATACGGTAATGTCTAACAACTCTTCTAAGCGCTTTACTTGCAGGCTGATAGCAGGCTGAGAGCGGCCTAATACTGCCCCTGCAAGCGTAAAGCCCCCTAAGTCTACAATAGTGGTAAAGGTACGTAGTAGTTCGGTAGGAATGTTTTTCATGGGCAAATTATAAAACAAAGTAATAATAAATAAACAGTTATTAAAATATTAAATCCGTTAGGGTTTTATTTATCAGGGTAGTAACGGCATAATCTACAGTTCATAACAAATGAGTTTTAGTCATGCCATTAAATACAAAAACCTTGCCTCCTCTAAATGCGTTAGTGGCCTTTGATGCGGCAGCTACGAGTATCAGCTTTACTCAAGCGGCAGCTAAGCTGTTTGTTACGCAAGGCGCTATTAGTCGCCAAATACGCAGCTTAGAAGAAAGCTTAGGTGTTGAGTTATTTGATCGGCAGCAGCGTCAAGTGCGGCTAACTGCTGCAGGGCGTGAATATCATCTCCATATCGCAGACGCATTAAGTAAAATATCCACGGCTACCTTTGCTGTTAAAAACCCCGTACAAGAGGCACAAATCATTATAGCTGCAAGCCATGCAGTGGCTTCTTTGTGGCTTATGCCACGTATAGCAGAATACTCGCGGGCCTATCCAGACACAGACATAAGGCTGTTAGTGACAGACAATGTGTTAGAGGTAGATGCAGCAGATTTTGACTGTTGTATTGGTTTTAGTACCGCTACTCCTAAAGCTCATCAAGTGGATCGTTTGTTTTCAGAACGTGTTTTTGTGGTGTCTAGCCCCGACTTTTTAGCACAACACCGCGAGTTATCTCCTCAGGAGTTGCTGGCCACACGGCAGTTGGTGCTAGATAACCCAATTATTGGTTGGTTTAACTGGCCGGATTGGTTTAAAGGATTAGGCATGTTGCCGGTAGTGCCTCAGCATAAAGTTACCTTTAGTCATTACAATATGTTGATTCAAGCAGCGCAGCAAGGGCAGGGTGTGGCATTGGCATGGGATCATTTGCTTACTGATTATTTGGAAACAGGCAGTTTAGTGAAGGTTTTTGATCACACTTTAGATACCGAAGCTGGCTTTTATTTGATGACGTCTTTAGTAGGGAGTAAGAAGCAATCGTTAGACGAATTTCGTCTTTGGTTAATTAACCTCTCTGCTGGCTATCTATGAGATTATCTCATGCTTTGAGTGATAAATTATCGTTTGTTACTGGATCTGCTTTAAGGCAAAGTAGCCAAATTATTAGTATCTTGTGAATTTAAGTACTTATTTAGGTACATCTTTATGGACTTGCCAATGAACGCCTTTGACCGTATTCCACTTACTAGCTTAGAAAATGCCATGCTTCCAATAGAAGAAGCCAGCGGATTACCTAACGCGTTATACAACGATGCAGAAATATTTACGCAAGAACGTGACCGTTTGTTAGGTAAAACCTGGTCTGGTGTTGGATTTGCTGGGGACTTACCCCAGTTAGGCTATGTTAAACCCGTTTCTTTTATGGGCTTACCGCTTGTTATAATACGCGACCGTGACGATGTTATTCGTGTATTTCATAACGTATGCAGCCATCGAGGCATGGTGCTTATCCACCAAGAAGGGCCTATTCAAGGCAGTATTCGTTGCCCTTACCATTCGTGGACTTATGACTTAACAGGTAAGTTAAAAGGCACTCCCCACATAGGTGGTGTAGGTGTACATAAAGTAGACAGTGTTGTGTGTGAAAACCACGGTATGAAAGAAGTGTCTAGCGCTGTATGGTTTGATATCATATTTATAAACCTAGATGGCAAGGCCGACCCATTCGAGCAGTTTATTGCCCCCGTGGTTGAGCGTTGGCAGCCATTTTTAGGCGACACCGGTTATGGCCGAATGCGTAGAGAAGTACCTACTACAAAAGAGCAAGAAGGCGTATTCACATTAAAGGTTGCTTGTAACTGGAAACTAGCCGTAGAGAATTACTGTGAAAGCTACCATTTGCCGTGGATCCATCCCAACCTAAATGTCTATTCACGTATTCAAGATCATTACCATATTATGTTTGCCAATGAATTTGCTGGCCAAGGCACCATGGTTTATAACTTGGCTGATTCAGCTGGTACGCGTTTACCAGTATTCCCAGAGTGGCAGCAAGACCGTATGAAAGAGGCTGAATACATTACTATATTCCCTAACGTGTTGTTAGGTGTTCAAGCCGACCACACCTTTGCCATTGTATTAGAACCCGTAGCTAATGATCAAACGGTGGAGCATTTACGTTTGACTTATGTAGGGGACGAAGCCCTTAAACCTGAATATAAAGGCTGTAGAGATGCCACCATGGCGGCATGGAAAGAGGTATTTGGTGAAGATGTAATGGTGGTGGAAGGTATGCAGCGCGGCAGAGCGTCACCTGGATTTAGCGGAGGTAAGTTTTCTCCTGTATTAGACAATCCAACACATTATTTCCACAAATGGGCAGCTAAACGTTTAATTGAAAGCACACAAAATCAGGGAATTTAAAGCCATGAATCAGCGTCAACAAGGTATTACCCATTGGACTAACTTTATCAACGGCGAGTGGGTTGATAGTGAACAGGTTATTAATGTAGAAAACCCAGCTACTGGTGAGCTTGTGGGAACTATTGCTGCTGCAACGCCAGAACAGGTAAATCAAGCGGTGAGCGCTGCTCGTGAATGTCAGAATTTACGCCTTGTGGCTGGCATGGCACCCTATGAGCGCATGCAATTGTTACATGCTATTGCAGCAGAAATTAGGGCCTTAGCAATTCGTGGCGGTGAACTTTTGTGTCTGGAAAATGGCAAGCCGTTAAATCAAGCAGTATGGGAATTTGAGGAGGCCGCGCGCTACTTTGAATACTATGCCGGCATGGCGGATAAAATCGAAGGTAAATCCATTCCTTTAGGCGATGGCTTAGTAGATTTTACTGAGTACGAACCGTTTGGTGTTTCAGCTCAGGTGATCCCATGGAACTTTCCAGTTTCTCTAGTAGCCAGGTCGTTAGCGCCTGCTTTAGCTGCTGGTAACAGTGTGGTTATCAAGTCGCCAGAGTTAACCCCATTAGCGGTGGCTTTATTAGCGCAAGCCATGGTTAATGCTAACGTGCCAAAAGGCGCTGTAAATATACTCTGTGGTTATGGCGTTGATACAGGTGCAGCTTTAGTAGCCCACGGGGATATTGATCAGATTGTATTTACAGGTTCTGTAGCCACTGGGCAAGCCATCATGAAAGCAGCCACAGAACATGTGGTGCCTTGTGTTATGGAGTTGGGTGGTAAATCTGCAGGCATTGTGTTCGCCGACGCTAACATAGATCAAGTGATCTCTAGCGCCGAAGTGGGCAACCTCTACAATTCGGGGCAGGTATGTTCTGCTATGTCTCGTTTAATTGTGCATGAGAGCATGTATGAAGACGTTAAACAGCGTTTAATCGCCTGTTTTGGTGCCAAGACTGTGGGCGCAGGCATAGATAATGCAGATGTTACCCCTATACTGACAAAGGCTCAGCTCGATAAGATTTCTGCTATGTGTGCACGAGCCACAGAGCAAGGAGCAAACATAGTGTTGGGTGGTGCGCCTTTACCTGGAGCGGGTTATTTTATGCCACCTACCATCATAGAAGCGCAAGCCGACACAGAAATAGCGCAACAAGAAGTATTTGGGCCAGTGTTAGTATTAATGAAATTTAATACTGAACAAGAAGCTTACGCTTTAGCCAACGGTACCGAATTTGGTTTGGTAGCCGGCGTATTTACTCAAGACATCAGCTTAGGGCTTCGCGCTAGCCGTTCGTTGGTGGCCGGCCAAGTATTTGTAAATGAATGGTTTGCTGGTGGTATAAGTACACCATTTGGTGGCGTAGGAAAATCTGGTTTTGGACGTGAAAAAGGACAAGAAGCTTTGTATAATTACGTTCGTACTAAAAATATTGCAATTCGTTTAACACCTTCACTCGCTTAACCCGTTTGTTACTATAGAGAAACCTGTATGTCATCTGCTGATCAGTCTGCGCCATTTAGCCCAGAAAACCCTTACAAAAAGTGGCTTTGTATTATTTGTGGTTTTATTTATGACGAAGCCCTAGGCTGGCCCCATGATGGCATAGAACCTGGAACTCGCTGGGACGACGTGCCAAGTGACTGGTTATGCCCAGATTGTTTAGTAGGCAAAGAAGATTTTGACATGATTGAGATGCCTATAAAACCCATCCAATCAGGCGAAAATACAACAGCTGCCGCGTCAGTGTTGTCGGCACAAGAAGCGCCTCAAGGCCCTATTGTTATTGTTGGTTCAGGCTATGCCGGTTATAACCTTGCTGAAGCTATTCGCAAGCTTGATAGCCAAGTAGGGGTGGTTGTTCTAACTCAAGACGAAGGTATGTATTACTCAAAGCCTGCGTTATCAACAGGCTTAACCATGCAGCAAACAGCGCAAGACTTAGTGGTGGAGTTGCCGCTAGACCGTGCTCATCGTTTAAACATTCGTATCATCACCCATTGTACCGTAGAGCGTATAGATACTAAGGCCAAACAGCTATTCACAAACATAGGCCAGCAACCATACGGCCAACTTGTTTTGGCTCAAGGTGCACAAGCAATTAAGATACCCTTTGCAGGTGATGCGAGTGCAGACATTATCAGCGTTAACGACTTAGAAGATTATCGCCGTTATAGAGACTTACTGGAAGGTAAGGAGCGCGTATTACTCATTGGTAATGGGTTAATAGGTTGCGAGTTTGCTAACGATTTAGCCGCCACTGGTAAACAAGTGAATGTGGTTGGCCTTACCTCTTGGCCTATGGATCGTTTGTTGCCAGAAGCGGTGGGGCGCAAGTTACAGGATTCATTATCTTCTATTGGCGTGAGCTGGTGGTTGGAAAATACGGTGGCCTCTGTCAATTACCTAGACCCAGCAAGCCCTCAGGCGGGTTACTCAGTTACCTTAAAAAGTGCTGATGTATTAGAGGTAGACGTTATTGTGTCTGCTGTAGGGTTACAAGCGCGCACAAAACTTGCCATCAACAGTGGTATTACCTGTGGCGTGGGCATCAAAACTGACGCTCGTTTAATGACTAATGTGCCCCATGTATATGCTTTAGGCGATTGTGTTGAATTTAATGGCCAGTTAAAGCCTTATATTGCTCCTATCTATTGGGGTATTCAAGCGCTATCACAAACACTTATTGGCACTTTCACTGAGGTAAATTACCCACAAATGACTGTGGTAGTTAAAACGCCTGTTTGCCCAATTACCTTATTAGCGCCACCGCATGGACAGCAGGGCCAATGGCAGTTGGATGAAAGTGACAAGAACGCAGAAAAGGGCATGATCGCTCGCTTTAATAATACAGATGGCAAGGTTTGCGGCTTTGTATTACAGGGTGATCGAGTAGATCAACGCAAGCAATTGTTAGAAGAGGTGATAAATAACTAACGGCGCGATATTCTGGTAGAATACGCACCTTAATTATTAGTTAGGCCATGGCCATATCTAATTTGAACGCGCTGAACTCTTATATCGATATTATGTCGATATAATGTCGCTATAGAGTCGTTTGATTTAATATCCCCGTGGCCTTTTTAGATCGTGCTTTTAGCACTGCATCTGCCTTTATTTCTCCCCAAAAAATATACGAGAATTCCCTTGTCACAATATGATTTTGCCAGTTTAGGCTTAAACCCTGCCTTAGTAGAGAACCTTTCAACCTTAGGTTACTCTGAAATGACGCCAATTCAGGCGCAAGCTTTACCACCTATCCTGGCCAATAAAGATGTTATCGCTAAGGCCAAAACTGGCTCTGGTAAAACGGCTACCTTTGCTCTGGGCCTGTTGAATAAACTAGACGTAAAACGTTTTCGTGTACAAACCTTAGTGTTATGTCCTACCCGTGAATTGGCAGACCAAGTTGCCGTAGAGATTCGTAAACTGGCCCGTGGCATCCATAATATTAAAGTGCTGGCACTATGTGGCGGCATGTCTTATGGGCCGCAGGTTGGCTCTTTAGAACACGGCGCACACATTATTGTGGGAACACCAGGGCGCGTTGAAGAACACTTACGTAAAGCTAACCTTAATCTTGATAACCTGACCACTCTGGTTTTAGATGAAGCCGATAGAATGTTAGACATGGGTTTTCAAGAAGCCTTAGACAACATCATTAGTTACATGCCCACACAGCGTCAAACCATGTTATTTAGCGCCACGTACCCTTCTAAAATTGAAAAGATCGCCCAACGCATTATGCGATCTCCAGTCACCATAGAAGTACAAGACAGCCACAACAAACAAACCATTGTACAAACCCTTTATCAGGTAGAAAGTGACGATTCACGCACAGAAGCCATACGATTACTGTTACAAGCTCATCAGCCTGAGACTACGCTAATCTTCTGTAATACCAAGGTTGAAACAGATCAAGTGGCTAATGAGCTACGTTCGGTAGGTTATGAAGCCTTGGCATTACATGGTGATTTAGAGCAAAAGCAGCGTGATCAAACGTTAGTACGTTTTGCTAACCGCAGTGCCTCGGTATTGGTAGCTACAGATGTTGCAGCACGTGGTTTAGACATTGAAGCGTTGGATCTGGTGATTAATCATCAAATTGCTCGTGAGTTAGAAGTGCATACCCACCGTATTGGCCGTACAGGCCGCGCTGGTGCTCAAGGTATTGCTTGTACTTTACACACCCAAAAAGAAAACCACAAAATTGGCTTGTTAGAAGATTATCTAAAACAAAAACTTGAACGTGACGATTTGCCACCTATATCATTGTTACGCCAACCTGCATTTTCCCCACCAATGGTAACCATTCAAATTGGTGGTGGCAAAAAGCAAAAGGTAAGAGCTGGTGATATTGTGGGCGCATTAACTGGCGCTGATGGGATTCCTAGTTCAGAAATTGGCCGTATACAAGTGGGTGATTCCTGGGCTTACGTTGCTGTAACGCAAGCTTATGGCAACACTGCGTTCAATAAGTTGAGCGAAGGCAAGCTTAAAGGCCGTACTTTTAAAGTAAGACGTTTACGAGGTTAGCATGAGCTTAAATTTGTTGTTACGTATTAACTGTGCGTCTTGTTTAATATTCGGTTTAATCCTGTTACTTAAAACCGATGCAGTTAACCTGCTAATAGGCACTGAAAAGACCATGTTGATGCATTCTATCGGCATCATTTTTGTGGTTAATGGCATGCTTCTTTTAATAGCATCCTTGCGTAACGAGATTAAACCTCATGAAGTCATGTTCTTTGTTATAGGCGCTTATGGCTGGGCAATAATCACAGTGGCTCTAATAAGCGCTGACGTGGTAATTATTGATCCGCTAGGCATAAGGGTAGCATTCGTCATTGCTATGTACACTGCCGCTATGGGCGCTTTGCAATTTAGACATTACAAACTTCTTAAGGGTCGTTCGTAGAGTTGGCTGATTACTTTATGACCGAATAACTTTCTTCACTTGTACCGAGATATCAATATGTCTGCTTTACCAAATTGTCCAAAATGTAGTTCCGAATACACCTACGAAGATGGTACTCAATACGTATGTCCAGAATGCTCCAATGAATGGTCTATGGATGGTTCTGACGATGAGACAGACGACAACATAGTACGTGATAGTAACGGTAACATTTTGCAAAATGGTGACACGGTTACAGTGATTAAAGACCTTAAAGTTAAAGGCTCTTCTTTAGTAGTTAAAGTGGGCACTAGAGTAAAGGGCATACGCCTTGTTGACGGCGACCATGACATTGATTGTAAAATCCCCGGTGTTGGCGCTATGAAACTTAAGTCTCAGTTTGTTAAAAAATAGATTTTATTGATTGTGTTTTTCCCTTAGCAACGAGTTAGGCGAAAAAGGATATTCACGTGGATTTTGCAGGTTTTTCAATAGAGTTATTATCTCTTTTGTTTGTTATCGCAATTGTAGCCGGACTATTAGATACCTTAGCCGGTGGAGGAGGATTGATCTCAATACCTGCTCTAATTTTGAGTGGTATTCCCCCTTTAGCCGCACTAGGCACGAATAAGTTACAGGGTAGCATGGGAACGGCTACCGCAACTTTTATCCTCATTAAAAAGAATAAAATCAGCTTGTCTGAAAATATACCGCTAATGAAGTCAGCTTTTATTGGTGCAGTAATAGGTACTGTAATGGTGCAATTTATTGATACAGATATTCTGTCTTTTGTTATTCCAATTGTTCTTTTATTTATAGCTGTGTATTTTTTAATTTCACCTAAATCAAAGAAATCGTCTAACAAAAAACTTGTGTCAGATAATAAGTATAAAAATATTATTATCCCATTTATTGGTATTTATGACGGTATGTTTGGCCCAGGCACGGGATCATTCTTTACTTTAGCGGGTGTTACTTGCAAAGGTCATGAGATAATATCGTCAACAGCGATAGCTAAAGCCCTTAATTTTTCAACCAACATCGCCTCCTTAATTGTCTTTCTAGCCGCTGGGCAAGTTGTTTGGGTGATTGGAGTGTTAATGATGTTAGGGCAGGTTATTGGTGCATGGATAGGCTCTCATTTACTTTATAAAGTTAACCCATCATATTTAAGAGTCATAATAGTTTTAATGTGCGCTGGCATGCTTATTAAATACTCCCATAGTATGGGGTGGATAGTTTTCGCCTAATTGGGTAGCCGAGGGTAGGCTTGGTTAGCCTTGGTTAGGCCCCTAATAACATGACCGACAGTCTTTCTACGGTGACCTTCCTGCAGAGGCCTTTCACCTCATTAGTTCATGCCTATGCTGGGTGTAGACAGGGTGTTCAAATGGGGTAAAGTGCTGTGTACTTCGCTCTTTAACTGAGTATTATGCGGTCAATAAAACACCTCTATTTATTAGTCGTCTTGGAAAAGCACATGAATCTATCAAACAAATTAACAAAATTGCTCGATGTTGATTATCCGATTGTGCAGGCACCTATGGGTGGTGAATCTACCCCTGAGATGGCAATCGCAGTCTCAAATGCGGGTGGCCTGGGAGGGCTAGGATGCAGCTCTATGTCTCTTCAGGACATCGAAAAAAGCGTGAAAAAAATCCGTGCAGGCACGAATCGCTCGTTCAATCTGAACTTTTTTACCCATCCTGAGCCACATGAGAACCCTGACACAAACGCTAAAACAAGAGCGCGGCTAGAACCATTTTATAATGAACTAGGAATCACAGATCTTCCTACCCACGGAAAGGATCCATACGGTACGTTCACTGAAGAAAAATTAAACCTTATGCTAGACCTTCGTCCAAAGGTCGTTAGTTTTCACTTTGGATTACCTGCGGGCGGTATGGTGCAGACTCTACAGGAGGCGGGCATTATCATAATGTGTAGCGCCACTACTGTTGAAGAAGCCGTTTGGCTCGATGAGGTGGGTGTGGATGTGATTATCGCCCAGGGCTGGGAAGCGGGTGGGCATCGAGGCACCTTCTGCGTTTCCCACGAAGATTTTGGCGTGGGCACCTTAGCTCTCGTTCCACAAATGGTAGATGCGGTCAACAAACCGGTCATTGCAAGTGGCGGGATAGCTGATGGTAGAGGCATAGCCGCTACTTTGATTTTAGGGGCTATGGGTGTGCAATTGGGCACAGCTTTTCTTTCCTGTCTTGAAGCAAATATCTCTGATAGTTGGCGCGAAGCGTTGAGCAATGCCAGCGATGCTGACACTCGGCTCACATCGGCGTTTTCAGGGCGCCCAGCCCGTGCAAAGAACAATCGATATATCGCAACTATGTCTCAGGTGCGTTCGGACTTTCCTGATTTCCCCACTATGTATGACTTTAGTGGCCCTCTGGAACAAGCCTGTCTGGATGGCAATGCAAACGGCCTTGAGTTCTTTTTGTATGGACAGGCAGCTTCTCTAAACAGGCTACTACCCGCCGCAGACCTAGTTCAACTTCTGGTTGAAGAAACACGAAACGCACTAAATTCAAGGTTTGAATAATATGCCAAAATTAACAGAGGGGCCGTATAACAAACGCCTGCAGTTGGGGCAGCACGCTGCTGGTGCGAGGCGTTAGATCTGAATAATCATTGTATGTTTTTTGGCGTAACACCAAATTTGCGAGTGAACTCTCTACTAAACTGTGTGGGGCTTTCGTAACCTACCTCAAACGCAACAGAAGTAACTGATAACACTTGTTCTTTCAATAACTGCTGAGCTCGAGTAAGGCGTAGTTCTTTTTGATATTGCAGAGGACTTAATCCAGTTATTGATTTAAAGTGATTATAGAAGGAAGGAAGGCTCATTCCTGTGATGCTGGCTACTTCAGGCATTGCTAGTGCTTTATCGAAGTTTTCTTTTATGTAAACGGTAGCTTTCATTATCTGAAACGCGTGGCTGTCATTAATTATTAGCTGTCTTAAGGTGCTTCCGTGAGAAGCCATGAGCAACCTAAAATATATTTCTTTACGAATGAGAGGGGCTAGTATGTGAGCGTCTTGGGGTTTTTCAGACAATTCTAGATAGCGTTTTAATGCATCTGCCAATGAATCATCTGTTTGCCCAACCTTGAGTGCCTGGACAGAACCTTCGTGAGTCTTGTTGTAGTTGGTCTCGTGATATAACAACTGAAGCGCTTTTGTTTCTATGCTGAATATGATGGCTAAATATGGGTTCTTAGCATTCGCCTTGACGATGCGCGAGGAAACTGGGGTGCTGTGGCTAACAATGATGGACTGGCCTGCTTCGACACAAATTGTTTCATTATCACCAAACACTACCTCTTTACACCCTTGTATAATTAGGCAAATTACCGGATCATAAATCATTGCCGTACTTTTAGGTGATTCTTTACTTTGTAAAAGAACGAGCCCTGGCATAGGGGAAGCAAATTGGCCATCTTTAACTCCTGTACTGGAAAGGATTCTCTGGGATAATTCTATTAGGTTTGATAAGCTCATATTGTCTCCCTTTGGGCACATTTTATTGACTACATATGATATACCTATCCTAGCTGAAATTATAAAAATAAACTTATTATTATATAAATAGGCAATAAAAATATAGATGTTGGCAGGCCCTGATGTATGAGTGAGCTATAATTGTTTGTGAGCAGCTAATCAAAATCACCTCTTTAGTGGGGCAGCAACTGCACAAATCACAGGTGAAGTGTTTGGCATCCAGGTAGGTGCAAATGCAGCCACACCGCGTAAATGCCCATTTAAAAAAAAGGACCTAGTTATGTTAAAGAAAACGTCTATTCAAAATAAAGTAGTGTTGGTTACAGGAGCCAATAGGGGCATTGGCAAAGAAATTGTCATTCAACTATTAGATAACGGCGCTAAGAAAGTATTTTCAGGTGCCAGAGACGAAGGATCTATGTCAGATTTGATTGAAAGATATGGATCACGTGTTGAAGAAATCAAATTAGACGTCACCTCCGAAGAGAGTATAAATCTTGCAAGCTCCAAAATCCCAACGCTTGATATTTTAATCAACAATGCTGGGGTTATTCCAATGGGTAATTTTACTAACGGAAATTCTTTGGAAACTCTAGATGCCAATTGGAATGTCAATGTCCGAGGATTAGTTGCAGTAACGCAAGCTTTTTTCAATAAAGTGGCCTCATCGGACAGCGGTGCTATTGTGTCACTTTCTTCTATGGCGGGTTTAAGTAATATGTCTTTTATGGGTACATATTCTGCTAGTAAATCTGCTGTTCACAGCCTAATGCAAGGCTTGAGATCTGAGCTTAAGGAGCAGCCTGTTTTAGTGTCTACTGTTTACCCCGGACCGGTAGACACAGAAATGACAGCAGGATTTGAAGTGGAAAAAGCAAGCCCAAGAAGTGTAGCAATAGCTATTATCAATGGCATTAATGAAGGCTTAGAAGAAATATTTCCAGACGACATGTCAAGAAATATGGGGCCATTGTATTTTTCCTCTCCAAAAGAACTGGAAAACCAATTTTCTACATTTTAGAGATAAATAAATCTAATTGGGTAGTCGGGTAATCCCCCGGTAAATTCAAATCAGTTTTTTACACTGTCTAAAATAAAAAACTCCGCTCTACACTGTAGAACGGAGTTAGTCGGTATATAAAATTCTTCTTTAAAAAATTTTAATACAGTACTTTATTGGCCAGTGCCTAAAATCAAGCGCCAATAATTAAGCGCCTATAATTAAGCACCTATAATGCCACCGTCTTCACGTTGAACCACCATAATGGTAGAACGAGGTTTGCTGTTACCACCGGCTGGGAAATGTGATGGTTCATTTTTTTCACCCGGATGCTGAACACCAACAAACATGCTGCGCTGATCTTGTGAGAAGGTCAGGCCTGTAATTTCACACGCAATAGGTCCAGTAGCAAAACGGCGCACTTCACCTGTATCGGGATCGGCACATAACATTTGGTTGTTTCCCATGCCGGCAAAGTCACCTTCGTTTGAATACTTACCATCGGTTTGAATCCACATACGGCCTGAAGGATCAAAGTCTAAGCCATCAGGACTGTTAAACATATTCTCATCAGTAATATTCGCACTGCCTGCATAAAAATCACTGTGCACGGTTGGATTACCAGCAACTAGAAAAAGATCCCAGTTAAATAGTGTGCTTGTGTGGTCGCCATTTTCTGGCATCCACCGAACAATCTGCCCGTATTTATTTTCAGAACGAGGGTTAGGGCCTTTTATTGGCTGATTATCTTTCATGCCACGGTTTGAATTATTGGTGAGCGCACAGAAAACGGCTTTGTTGTCAGGATGAACAGCCACCCACTCTGGCCGATCCATTGTAGTAGCACCAACGATTGTAGCGGCTTCACGGGCATAAATCATGACTTCAGCATCGCTGGCAAAGCCATTTTCAGCCGTTAATCCATTTTTACCCTGCTTCAACTCAAGCCACTCACCAATACCTTTCAACTCGCCTTCTGCAGCATCAAATCGAGCAACAAATAGCGTACCTTCTTCTAGAAGATCGGTGTTAGAGGAATTATCCTCTGGGTTGTAACGGTTTTTAGACACAAATTTATAGATGTGTTCGCCACGTTCGTCATCACCCAGATACACGACAACATGACCATTATCAGCCAGCGTTACAGCGGCATTTTCATGTTTGAAACGCCCTAGTGCTGTGCGTTTTTTAGGCGTAGAAGTTGGATCCATTGGATCAATTTCAACAATCCAGCCATGACGATGCGGTTCGTTCGGCTCTTTTGTCAAATCAAAACGCTGATCAAACGTGTGCCATTGATATTTGTTTTTATCAGCTTTCAGGCCATAACGTTTTTGATGTGTGTCTGTAATCCCCCCATTTTTAACATCAGTCAAAACTAGGGTGTTTCTCGGTTATAGCAGCTGTCGAGGCGGAACCCCGCCAATCGCCGAGTGTGGACGAATATTATTATAGGTCCATTGCCACTGCGTGGCCAATAATTGTGCATGTTCAACATCTTCGAACAGATTTAATTCAAGCAGCTCGTGCCGTGCCGTTCGATTAAATCGCTCAATATAGGCATTCTGTGTTGGTTTTCCAGGCTGAATATAAAGCAATGTAATCTGCTCTTGTATTGCC
>Ga0114995_10000110_pt1 | contig 50103 bp, 45 predicted proteins | sample ArcticOcean_MG_C_11_FD_87038 | JGI IMG/M metagenome (GOLD analysis project Ga0114995, IMG submission 87038) | Marine microbial communities from western Arctic Ocean - ArcticOcean_MG_CB2_154 | ecosystem: Environmental > Aquatic > Marine > Oceanic | place: Arctic Ocean: Canada Basin | collected... | reverse complement strand
TATATCTAAGTACAAAGAGCGCCGCCGGGATACCGAAGGTCGCATGCGCCGGACGATGGAGAATCTTGAGCGATTGACGGATATCCGTGACGAACTCGCACGTCAATTGTCTCGCCTGGAACGTCAGGCTAAGGCCGCAGAAAAGTACTCTGAATACAAAAAAGACGAACGCCAACTGACGGCAGAATTACTGGCTCTGAAATGGCGTGGTTTTGATGTATCGGCCACCGAGCAAAAGCAGATTATCGGTACTTTTGAGATTGAACAAGAAAGAATTGTTACTCAGCGCAGCGCCTGTGACACCAGTATTGAGAAATTGCGCGCAGGCTTCACTGATCACACGGATGTATTCAATGAGGTGCAGGCACGCTTTTATAAAATTGGCGGCGAAGTCGCTCGCGTTGAGCAGGCGATAGAGCACGCGCAGCAGCGGGCTCAGGAGCTACATAAAGATCTAGAGCAGACCGAACGTAACTTTACCGAAGCCGAGGAGCACCTTAAAGCGGATAGACTTAAAGTGGCTGGTTGGGATGCTGAGTTCAGTGAGTTGTCGCCAGCGCTAGAGGCCGCCAGTAAGGCCGAGGCGATCTCCTCTGAAGCGTTACAGGCCGCCGAGCTTGCCATGCAAAACTGGCAGCAGACCTGGGATGAGTTTAATCAAAATTCAGCTAGTCCAAGACAACAGGCTGAAGTACAGCAATCTCGTATTCAGCACCTAGAGCAACTCCTGCGCCGTCTCGCGGAACGACAGGATACCCTGTCTACAGAAGCCAATAGCTTTCAGGCCAGTCCAGCCGAAGAAGAAATGGCCATGATTCAAGAGATGCTCGCCGAGGCTGAATTAGCTCGCGAGACTATCGATAAACAGCGTATTGATAATGGCGAAGCTATTGAAATATTACGCGAACAGGAAAAAGTCGCGGCAGCCGAGCACAACGATGTACGCAGTCGTCAGCAAGCTTTAAAAGGTCGTCATGCTTCACTAGAGGCATTACAGCAGGCGGCGATGGGTGATGATGCCGAGAAGCAATGGTTGGTGACAAAGGGCTTGGCGGATAACCCCAGATTAGTTGATGCTATTAAGCCTGACAGCGGTTGGGAGGTTGCCATAGAAACGGTTCTGGGAAGCTACCTACAGGCTATCTCAGTTGATGATGTTGTCAGCAATTTGGGTTTGTTGGATGACTTCAAAAAAGGTGAATTACTGCTTATTGGTCAATCCGCAGTGGCAGAAAAGGGGGGCAGCAAAGGCAAGTCGCTCAGCGATCTGGTTAAAGGCGATGCTGCCGATGCGCTGATGGCTAATGTTTATGCCGCAGAGAGTTTGAGTGAGGCATTAAAACTGCAGCCAACATTGTCCTCTATTGAATCAGTGGTTACACGCGAAGGTATTTGGCTCGGCAGTAATTGGTTGCGTGTGGCCAGAGATAAAGACGCGACGGCCGGAGTTTTGCAGCGCAAACGAGAGCTTGAAACGATTGCTGAAGAGACGGCTATACTGAGCGAAAAGGTTATTGAAGTCGAAGATGCCCGTCAAGACAATGAGCAGCGCTTGCGTAGTCTTGAGGCCTCTCGTCAGGAAATTGCCACTCAGATTGCCCAACAGCAAAGTAGCTATGCGGAACTGCGCTCTAAACTGAGTGCTGGTGAAGTTCAAATAGAGCAATTTAAAGCCCGCCAAGAGCGCGCCGAAACTGAGCTGACAGATGTGCGAAAGCAGTCAGAGGCAGAGCAGGAAAACATCGCCGCAGCGCGAGTGATCCTGCAAGAATCTATTGAAAAAATGGAAGTAGATACTCAGCAACGTGAGTCACTTATGTCGCAAAGGGATATCTGTCGCACTGAGTCGGATAAGGTTCGACAAACAGCACGTCATGACCGTGATCGTCGCCAGGAACTGGCTATGCGCGAAAGCGCTCTGACCACCCAGATTGGTTCTATTCGGGAGGGTATCGGGCGTTTAGAAATTCAAGTTGAGCGCCTCCAAGAGCGTCGACAGCAGTTGCGTGATGCCTTCAGCATTAAAGAAGATCCGACTGAAGGCCATAAAATAGAACTTGAGATTCAGTTGGAAGCACGTCTTTTAGTTGAGGCTGAACTCGCAGAGGCCAGAGCCTTGGTTGAGTCGGTCGATCACCAGATGCGCGAACAGGAAAAACTGCGTGCTGAATTGGAACTGCAGGTGCAGGCCGTGCGAGGAGATCTCGAGCAAAAGCGCATCGCCGCGCAAGAGATCAGCACATTAAGTCGCACCATTGAAGAACAGATCCTCGAAAAAAATGGGGATCTTGAGTTGTTACTGGAAAGCCTTGCAGATGATGCGGTGTTGGTCGACTGGGAAGAGCAGATACAGCTGATTAGCAATCGTATCCAACGACTTGGGCCTATTAATCTGGCTGCTATCGATGAATACAAAATTGAGTCAGAGCGCAAGGATTACTTAGATCAGCAAAATGACGAGTTGGAAGAAGCTCTGCTGACACTGACTAATGCGATTCAAAAGATTGACCGCGAGACGCGCTCTAGATTTAAAGAAACCTTTGAACTGGTCAATGGTCATCTTCAGGCATTATTTCCTAAATTATTTGGCGGTGGCCATGCCTATCTGGAAATGACAGGCAACGATTTACTGGACACCGGTGTTACTTTAATGGCACGTCCACCGGGCAAAAAGAATGCTTCGATTCACCTGCTTTCGGGTGGCGAAAAAGCGATGACCGCGATTGCCATGGTATTTGCGATCTTCAAACTTAATCCGGCACCATTTTGTATGTTGGATGAGGTTGATGCGCCTCTCGATGATGCCAATGTTGGTCGCTATGCGGCCATGGTAAAAGAAATGTCGTCAGAGGTGCAGTTCATCTTTATTACACACAACAAGATTTCCATGGAAGCGGCCAATCAACTGGTTGGCGTAACTATGCATGAGCCAGGCGTTTCAAGACTCGTGACTGTAGATGTTAATCAGGCTGCCGAGTTGGCAGAAGCCTGATAGTAAGACAATGGTTTGTTAAAATGATAAGCGATAATACTTACCGCTTAATTAATTATTAGGTAACTCGGTAATATGGACGTTTTTGGGCCGCGGGAAATATTAATAATAATCGGGGTGCTCGTGGTAGTCGCCATTTTGCTCGACGGCGCACGGCGTGTAAAAAATAATCGCTATGAAAATCTCCAAATGTCGTCGCGCAAGCTGCGCAAGGCCTCAGCTGATACCGAGGGGGGCGCTGCAAAGCCGCCGGCCGCCGGCGAGATTCCCTTAGGCCAATCGAGGGTTGTGGGTATTCGTGACGACGAGCAGTTGCGTCATGCCGAAGATAGACTGCATGGTTCTACAAGCTTTGGCTTTGAACCTGAACCGTCACAGGCTATCTTTGATCTAGACAATGCAATATTCGATCGGCCGCCAGGGGACCAAAAGCGCGAGACGGAACCCACGCCGGCGCTGAGCCCACAAAAGGAGCAGCTCAGCAGTGACAACGAATCAGCACAAGACGTTTTGGTCATGCACCTTATGGCCAATAAAGGCGAGACCGTGACCGGCGCGGATCTGCTCAATACTATACTCGGTGTTGGCTTGCGCTACGGCGCAATGAAAATTTTCCACCGCCACCTACTTGACGATGGATCGGGCCCAGTGTTGTTTAGTATGGCCAATTTACTCAATCCCGGCACGTTTGATTTGAATACTATTCGACAGCTACAGATACCGGGCGTGACCCTGTTTATGGCCCTTGATGATATAGAAGAACCGGTCGAGGCGTTCGATATTATGATCAAAGCGATCGATGTTATGGCGACAGCATTAGACCTCAATGTCATGGATGAGTCCCGCAGTTCTATGACTGCGCAAACCATAGACCATTATCGGCAACGTGCTCGCGACGTGTCTTTTCAGCGCGGCCAAGATAGCTGAATAAAACGGCGATACTATGAAAAATATTCCCACCAACGTTTTAATGGAATATGAACGTGTCAAAGATGCGTTAGATCAGCACAATCACAGCTACTACGTTTTGGATGACCCCTCGATTCCTGATAGTGAATACGATCGTCAAATGCGCCAGCTGCAAGATCTTGAACAACAGCACCCAGCATTAATAAGTGACGACTCGCCCAGTCAGAGAGTCGGGGGCAAAGCACTGGATGCATTTACCCAAGTGCGCCATGCTGTGCCAATGTTATCGCTGGAAAATGCTTTTAGTGATACTGAGCTAGATGATTTTGATCGCAGGCTCAAAGATCGTTTAAATTTTGCCGCGCTTAAAGATCTAAGTGAAATAGAATTTGCCTGTGAGCCTAAACTCGATGGCGTTGCCGTCAGTTTGCTCTACGAAAACGGACAACTGATTCGTGGCGCTACCCGAGGCGATGGCTCAGTGGGGGAAGATATAACGGCGAACGTTCGCACCATCAACAGTATCCCGCTGAAATTGCGCGGTGATAATACTCCCAAATTGTTAGAAGTGCGTGGCGAGATCTATCTACCGCGCCCTGGCTTTGATGCTCTTAATGCCAAAGCCATGGCCGCCGGTGAAAAGACCTTTGTCAATCCACGCAACGCAGCAGCGGGTAGCCTGCGGCAGCTAGACTCTAAAGTGACGGCCAGCCGCCCCTTAGAAATGTGCGCGTATTCTGTGGGGCAGTTTGAAGCCGAGGTAACGCCAGACAGTCACACCCATATGTTAGAGGCACTGGGTGATTGGGGCTTTAAGATTAATGAACATATACAGGCGGTTAAGGGCGTCGAGGCCTGCAAAGACTATTATCGAGCCATGGCCGAACGACGCGACACACTGACCTATGATATCGATGGTATCGTCTATAAAGTTAATGATTTAGGGCTGCAGCAGCGATTGGGCTTTGTTGCCAAAGCCCCGCGCTGGGCTATCGCGCGTAAATTTCCCGCGCAGGAAGAAATGACTCAGCTGCTTGACGTCGAATTTCAGGTAGGCCGCACCGGCGCAATTACCCCAGTGGCAAGGTTAGAGCCAGTATTCGTCGGTGGCGTCACAGTGCGTAATGCCACCCTACACAACGGCGATGAAATTCAACGACTCGGCGTCTGTGTGGGCGATACGGTTATTATCCGACGGGCTGGCGATGTGATACCCAAGATTGCCAAAGTGGTACTGGAAAAACGGCCTGTCGATGCTCGGGCTATTGTTTTCCCTGACCGTTGTCCTGTCTGTCAATCCTCGGTGCAGCGCGCTGAAGGTGAAGCCGTTGCGCGTTGTTCTGGAGGGCTGTTCTGTGGCGCCCAAATCAAAGAGGCGATTAAACATTTTGCCTCGCGCAAAGCGATGGACATTGATGGTCTTGGTGATAAGTTAGTAGAGCTATTGGTTGATGCTGGGGCTATCTATTCGGTAGCCGATCTATACGAGTTAACACCTGACAAGATTGCCGGGCTTGAGCGTATGGCTGACAAGTCTTCCAGTAACTTAGTGGCAGCCATTAATGTCAGTAAAGAAACGACTCTGGCAAAGTTTTTATATGCCTTGGGTATTAGGGAAGTCGGTGAGGCCACCGCGCAGACTCTGGCCAATAATTTTGGCACCATAGAGTCAGTGACGAAAGCCGATGCTGAACAGCTTTTAGAGGTCGATGATATTGGCCCCGTTGTCGCCAAACATATCGTGAACTTTTTTAATAACCCAGACAATCTGTCTATTATTGATGCACTGCGCGACGCTGGCGTCAGCTGGTCAGATATTGATCAAAATGCACAGGCATCGCAGCCATTAAAAGGCCAGACTTGGGTATTGACGGGCGGTCTTGAAATTATGAGCCGCGCCGAGGCCAAAGATCGTTTGCAGGAACTTGGTGCCAAGGTGGCCGGCAGTGTCTCGGCCAAGACCTCCCGTGTCGTGGCGGGACCAGGTGCGGGCTCAAAACTAGCCAAGGCCAAGTCTCTGGATATTCCGGTTATGACCGAAGAAGAATTTGTGGCGTTTTTAGCCGCGGGGCAGTAATCGATAGCATCGCAATTAACGCGCCAGACAGGGCGCTAATTACGCTGACGAACCAATCTATGGTTTCACTGATAGCCACTTCACCAATATTTGCTAGCAAAGGTCGTTAGATGTCTAATCTAAAAAAACAAATACAGCAGCGCTCAACATGGATAGCCTCCATGGTCGCTTGTTTTGCCTTTCTGTTGATGGCAGTCAAAGTGTATGAGGTACCTGTCGCTGAAATAACCTCAAATCTACTAATGGTTGTCTTTGGCTTAACGGTTATTGTCGCGGCTGCCGCCTTACTGGGGCGTCTGATAGTCATGCTGCGTCAGCGGCGTAAATAGGTGCCCAACCAGCAGTTTTCCTTTGGTTACTATCTCGCCGCCATGGGCGCCAGCAATCTGGCTATGGGCTTACACAAGGTATTATTCCCCTGGCTAGTCGTTGGCGTGCTTATGGAAACCCCAAGCCAGCTAGGTCTGGCGCAGATGGCTGTATTATTGCCTAATCTGTTATTTATTCTCCCCGGTGGTGTCGCATCAGACCGCCGTCATCGCGGTACTTGGCTGTCATTACTGTATATCATGTATGTGCTGCCACTGGCTGTTTTAATGGTCTCTGTGATAACCGGTGAACTGACATTTAATCTATTGCTGCTGTTTGGTATCGCGTTTGGCACCATCTCAGCATTTGTGCAGCCTGCCCGCGAGAGTATGCTCGGATTTGCTGCGCCCGACCTGATCCACCAAACCGTTGCCAAGGTCATGATGGTACAGTTTATTGCGCAGGCCGTTGGCTTCTGGATAGCGGGGCAGTTAGACATTGTCAGCCTGCCGCTGCTGCTGGCCTTTCAGATGGCCATCTTAGTGGTGAGCTCGGTGCTGATCAAACGCAGTCATCCGGTTCCCAAAGGAGATGTAGCGCCGGTCAACGAGAGCAAAACGGTAAAACATAGCTGGCAAGAATTACGCGAAGGGTTGCAGTTATTTCGAGACGATAAAGGCCTGCTGCATCTACTCATGATTGTCTTCGCCACAGGGTTTTTAGCCTTCGGGGTCTATCTGGTGGGAATGCCATTAATTGCCCGTGAGCTTTATGGCGGGGGGGCAGGGCTCTACGCGACACTACAGATTGTTTTTTCACTGGGTATTGTCAGCGCCAATTTTGGTGTCATGAAACGTAGCAAGATGTTTAATCGGCCGGGCAGACTTATGGTTGTTAGCTTTTTACTGCGCGGCAGCATGGTGGGATTTATCGCTGCTGCACCTAGCATGTGGCTACTGTTTCCTCTGGTTTATATCTGGGGCGCCTGCTCCGGTCTGTCTATGACATTGGGGCGGACTATTTTACACAGCCAGGTTCCCTTGCTGCTGCGGTCACGAGCGGCATCGGTCTATCAACTGTGCCTATTTGGCGGTGCACCATTGGGTGCCTGGGTCTGTGGTGTGACAGTCGAAAGTGTCGGCCTAACAAACGCCTTTTTAGCCGTGTCAGCCGTCACCTTTACCGTTGCTGTACTCACTGCACTGTTCTCACCGTTATGGCATATTCGCGCAAATGGCGCCAAAAATTAGGCGATTGGTGAGCGCCACCACAAGAAGCATTGCTAGGCTAGCCTTCGTGCCGGTTTCTGACAGCGCCAGAGTCGCAGGGACTAGACTGCCATCAAAAGCGTTTGATTCAAGACTGTTACTGCGCGCCTTAAAGTCTAAAGGCGATCAGTGCGGCGGTGACAGCGACATTTAAAGACTCGACGCCATTGGCCATGGGAATACCGACGCGGTGATCACTTAGGGCCATTATTTCTTTGCTGACGCCTTCGCTTTCGTTGCCCAGTACAAAGACTACCGGGCCGGTGGGGGCGAATTCCGTGATGGGGGTTGATTGGTGCGAGGAGAGGGTGCATAGGGCATAGCCGCGCGATTGAAAGTCTTTAAGGGCGGCGAGCAGTGAGTCGCAGCGCAGTATATTGCCTTTGAATAAGGTGCCGGCGCTAGCTTTGATAACCAGTGGGGAGATGTCGGCGGTACCTTTACTCGGAAGCAGTAAACCATGTGCCGGGCTGGCGGTAACACTACGTATGATCATGCCAAGATTCTGCGGATTGGTAACGCCGTCGAGCGCAATAATAGCGCCGTTCATTGTCTTTTGCAGTGCCTGTTCATAGGGCTGATAGCCGGGGCAGTGGATATCGCAGGCGGCGCCCTGATCCTGTTTGCTGTTGCGTAAGATTCGCGACAGGGCGGGGCGACTATGAAAGCAGACTTCGATATTCCGCGCGGCGGCCTGTTGCTTGATCTGGTCGATGATTCCGCCGTCACGGTTGGAGTCGGCGAGATGTACGCGGTAGATCTGCAGGCTCTCGTCCTGCAGTATTTCTAGTACGGGCTTGCGGCCATACACGGTGATTAACTGATCAAAAAATGCTTTGCGTTTGACGTACTCAGCGCTGTCGGTGCGAGGCTCTTTGTTGTTGCCTTTAGTCATGATGGTCTGTGCCTGAGTTTAAAAGTCTGTCAATTGCGCTAAGGTTTTCTGCGCTTGTCTGGCCCTGTTTAGCCGCAATTACTCGGGTGGTGTTTCCCAGTGCGCGGTAGACCTGCTGCCAGTTATTTGGCTGCTGCTGCAGTGCCTGTATATGCGCTGCCACGGTGGCGGTGTCTCCGCGCGAGATGGGGCCGGTGAGGGCGCTGGTGGCGTCGGTGTTAAAATAATTGTCCAGTGTCTGGCGTATGAGAGGTTCCAGCGGGTTGGCACCCTGTTGCGGGCTAACACCTGCGGCGGTTAACATTTTCTGGCCCAGTTCTAAGAGGCTCACCAGATAGTTACAGGTCATGACGGTAGCGGCGTGATAGAGGGCTTTGTGCTGACTGTCTATGACAAAGGGTTTGGCCGCCACCTGCTCAAACAATGGCTGAAGTCGCTCTAATGCGCGGCGGTTACCCTCCATGCCGCAGGGTGTGCCAGCAAACTGGCTGATGGACTGCTGCGGGTCGGCAAAGCTGTGAATCGGGTGAACTGAGGCGGTGTGGCAGTCGCTGATGTCTAACACCGTTGCGTTTAATGCCCCGCTGCAGTGGAAGACCGTATCGCTTTCACGAAGCACGCCGGCATTTCTAAGAGCCGCACTGGCCGCTTTGATTTCGTTGTCTGGTGTGGCGATCAACCAGATGTCAGCACACTGGACTGGCGTGCTCCTAGCCTGGCCTGCGCCAATAAAGTCGACGGCTAACTGGGCAGAGTCTTCAGAGCAATTGATTATGTGCCCTATGTGCAGGTGTTGAGCAAATAGGTGGCAGAGGGTTTTCCCGAGTCGGCCGGCGCCAATACAGGACAGTGTTAATGATGATAGGTTGTCAGGCATGGCGGTACCTAGCTGAGTAATGTTTTGTAAGCCCGTAGCGCGTTGGTCATGCCCATTGCCAGAGAATCCACGGTAAACGCATGGCCAATGGACACTTCAAGCAGGCTAGGTATGCTGGCAAATTTGGCCAAGTTGTCTAAGTTCAGGTCATGCCCCGCGTTAACGCCCATGCCCAGCGATGTGGCAAGTTCTGCCGCAGCCAGATGACGCTGAAAAAGTCTATCAAGATTGTCAGTGCCCCAGGCGGCTGCATAGGGACCCGTGTAAAGTTCAACGCGGTCTGCACCGACCTGTGCGGCCAGTCGTATCTGCGCAGGATCAGGGTCCATAAACAGTGCTACCCGAATGCCCTGTGCTTTGAGGTCCTGAATAATGGGTATTAATTGTTCGCCGGTTATATTCAGGTCAAAACCATGATCAGAGGTAAGCTGGTCATTATTGTCCGGCACTAGGGTGCACTGTTCAGGCTGTGACTCTTTGACTAATGCTATAAAACCGGGGTAATCGCCAAGCGATGGCGCAAAGGGGTTACCTTCAATATTAAACTCTACGGTGCTGAGTGGGCTTACAAGCTGATTCAGCTGACGTACATCGATGGGGCGAATATGACGTTGATCGGGTCTCGGGTGCACGGTAATACCCTCGACGCCTTCGTCGATGCATAGCTGAGCATGACTAATGACGTTGGGGTAGTTGCCCTTTCGAGAATTTCTGATCAGGGCAATTTTGTTGAGATTAATACTCAGGGCGACCATGTGATTCCTCCGCTACCGAATGGGAACAGGTCTTTCAAATGCCGGCTTTTTGTCTTTTTTCTGTTCAGGTAAAAGCGTCACGGCTTCTGGATTGAGTAGTCGTGCACTGAGTATCCGAATCGGCTCCACTGGCACATCGGCATAGCCTTTAACTTTGGTTGTCTCGACCACTGCAATACTATCCACTATTGCCAAGCCAGAGATGACCTTGCCGAAAACGGCATAGCCGGGCCGGCCCTCTTTATAATCTAAGAACCGATTGTATTTATGGTTGATAAAAAACTGCGCCAACGCGCTGTCTGGATCGCTGGTACGCGCCATTGCTAAGGTGCCACGCTTATTTTTAAGACCGTTGTCAGATTCATTGACTATCATCGGGCGATCGCTTGTCCGGGGCGTCAAATCGAAAGTGAAGCCGCCGGTTTGAATCATAAATTTATTAATCACTCGGTGAAAAATCAATCCGTCATAGTGAAAACCATTTACGTGCTTGATAAAGCTGTCAACACTGACGGGGGCTTTCTTGGGATACAGTTCGACGAGAATATCGCCTTTGTCAGTTTTAAAAAGGACTTGAGGATTAGCTGAGACTGCGTAGGCAGGCGCTGTTGAAAACACCAACGCCAGAGAGATGACCAGCTTACAAAATGACTTCTTCATGAGAAAACTTCCTTTTTAATGTTACAAAAATATCGCCGCAACCGACGTTTCTGTGATCCTTTTGACCATTGTTACCGGTGAGTTACTGCCACTCTGAAAACCGTTTTCTACCGCGTAATTTAGGGATCAGAGCGACTAATATGGCGCCGAGAAAAGCGGTTATGCCACCGTATAAAAATGATTTATTGCTACGGTCTTTTTTCATGTCACTAACATTAGCTTTCAGCACGTCATTTTCGCCCTGCAGCATATGATTTTTCTTAACCAGCTGTTGGTTCTGAGTGTTCAGCGCGATGGCGTCAGCAGAGATCTCTTTAATATTGGCAAGTTCATCCGCGAGGTTGTGATTGCTGCCCGAGGTGCTATCGAGCTCGCCGCGCAGCGCATTAGATTGCTTGCGCAGTTCTCGCATAATCTGTTCAAGTTTGTCATTGCGCATTTTTAGGGTTTTCAGTACCTTCTGCTCCTTAACCAGCTGAATTCGTGCTGTTGGCAGCTCGCTCAGAAACTGTTCTTCGACCCAACCCTCAGTACCATTGGCCGTCTTCATTAATGCCCAGCCGTTTTGGAGGTCGATTAGCATTAGCTTGGTGCCAGATTTCAAACCGCGGTGGACAATTTTGCAGCGTGAGCAGGGAGTTTCTCTCAGGGGTACATAGAATTCATCAGCGACATAGCGCGGCTGTGGCTTAATTGCAGGCTTTTGGACTGGGACTATCGCCACAGTCTCAGTCCCAGTCCCAGTCTCAGCAGTGTCAGTGGCATCCTGAATCTCGGGGTCAGCAACCTCTTGAGCAGGAATATTGGCGGCAAAGGCGCCTAAAAAAACAGCTATCGTTAGGAGTCGAAAATTCATAGTTCTTCTTTCATAGTTTTAAAGGGGTGAATCATACCTTGATCGGGCAAAAAAGCTAATGCTTCGGCTCTGTCGGAGAGCTTAAGGTAGGACTCGATTGAAGGGTTTGACGGTAACTGAGGCATAGACGCCGGCGCTCACATAGGGGTCAGCATCGCCCCAGGCCTTCGCATCCGCCAATGAGTCAAATTCGGCTATCACCAAACTGCCGGTAAACCCGGCTTCGCCTGGCTCAGGGTTGTCAATTGCGGGATGCGGACCTGCCACTAATAAGCGCCCCGCATTTTTAAGGTGATGCAGTCGATTGAGATGGGCCGTTCGCGCAGATTGTCGCTCGGTCAGACTATTATCGTTATCTTGGCTACTAATTGCGTACCACATGGTCTATTGCCTCGGCTATTTCTGTTTTACGATGCCTTCTAAAGGAATACCTGTCAGCCTGGTGATACCTCTGAAAAGATAGAATAAATCGGCTGTCAGAACGACCATTGCGGGCAGGGCGATCACTGGAAAACTGAGTGCGGTCATTTTTCCGAGCTGTTCATTAAACAGCACGGTGCCCGGGTCCGCGGTCAATATAATCACGGCTAATAAATAATTGAGTATTGATGAGAGAAAGAAAGATCCGGCTAAAATCCAAGAAGCATTAACTAATAACTTGTCAAACTCTGATTGCTGACCATTTTCCGCCAAGGCATCTTTGATTTTTTGGGTTTCCAAAATGGCTTCATTCAGTAAAAACGTATGAACAAGCGGCTGCGAGGTTTTCAGGGAAATCAGCGTAGCCAAACCAAATATTGCAGGGATGGAGGCCTCTTTAATGGCGATATAAATAGCATCGAGTTCCATAAGGCTGATGCCGCCTGTCAGAGTCACACTGACAACACCCAGGCCGGAAAAGAAATTTAGCTTTCCGCGAGTAATGAAATCATGCAATCCATAACCGATGGGGAAGGCTAGAGCTACAACGATGGCCAGTTTAATACCTAAAAAGTCAGGGGAACTCAGCTTGGTTAAAACCAATGTGGGTATCAGCAAATTAAACGCGAGGTTTAGGAGCAAGCTCTCCGGCTTTTTTGTGCTTAAATTTTCGTCGGCTAGGGGATCTTGGTTAGGCATAAAAATGGGATAGAAAAAGAGAAGCATTGTAACCGCTATGCGATCATTGTCGAGAAGACAGTAATCTATTTGCATTTTAGCCTCCCTGCCAGCTCTGAGGAGGCTTTTGGTCGACGATGCGCAGGCAGTGTGGAGGTATTCTGCCGAGGAGGCTGGCAGGCATTAAAACAGTTTGCTCAGCTATCCAATAATACCCAAAGCTATGTGATAATAGATCCCAAAGTCACCACTCACCAATGCAGCGACCAGTATGAGTCAATATTTTGTTATTCATCCAGACAATCCTCAGCGACGACTGATCTCTCAGGTCGCCGAGATTATTCGTGCAGGTGGCGTGGCGATCTATCCCACCGACTCTGTCTATGCCGTCGGTTGCCATATTGGTGATAAGCAGGCGATGGACCGTATTCGGGCAATTCGCAGCGTTGATAAAAATCACAACTTTACGCTAGTCTGTCGTGACCTTTCTGAGTTGGCAAACTATGCCAGGGTTGATAATAGTGCGTTTAGAATTCTCAAGGCTAGCACCCCTGGTGCTTTCACCTTTATTTTGCCGGCTTCCGCAGAGGTGCCTAAGCGACTGATGCATCCGAAACGTAAAACCATTGGCATCCGTGTACCGGATAGTGTCATTGTGCAAGCATTGCTTGAGGAGCTGGGCGAGCCGATAATGAGTGTGACCCTTATGACTCAGGATGATAACTTTCCGCCGACTGACCCCTATGACATTCGCCAGCTAATGGAGTCTCATGTCGACGCTATTATCGATGGTGGCCACTGTGGCATTGAGCCTACCACGGTGGTAGATATGACGGGTCCCAACCCAGAGATAACCCGTCAGGGGCGGGGCGATTTTTCAGCCCATGTGTAAATCTTAAATAATCCTGATGCCCCTCGGCGGTATTGTGGTTATAATCGCGCTCTGAATACTGATGGGATATCAAGTGTCGACTGAAACTACCTCTGTTGAAAACAGCTCGCCGCTGGCGGACGTCGCCATAGTGCCATCATTAGATGAAGCCTTGGTCAGTACAGGTATGTCGCCAAGTCACCAGCAAGGGGAGATGCCCTTTGCTGTGGTGCAGGGTAAAGAGTTGACCACCATGCCCAAAGACCTCTATATCCCACCCGATGCGCTTGAAGTTATTCTAGAGGCGTTTGAGGGGCCTCTGGATTTACTCCTGTACCTAATTCGTCGTCAAAATCTGGACATCCTTGAAATTAATGTTGCTGAGATCACTCGGCAATACATGGGTTATATTGATCTGATGGGCGTGATTAATCTTGAACTTGCCGCCGAATATTTAGTGATGGCAGCCATGTTGGCAGAGATTAAGTCCCGCATGCTGCTCCCTCGACAGGTCTCTGAAGAGGATGAGGAAGACGATCCTCGAGCCGATCTCATTCGTCGACTTCAGGAGTATGAGCGCTTTAAAAATGCGGCTGAAGATATTAATGAAATGCCGCGTATGGGTCGTGATATCCATCAGGCGAGAGCCGAGCCACCTGATCGCGAGAGCGAGCGGCCGCAGCCCGCTGTTGATATGCGTGAGTTACTGTCGGCACTGGCAGACGTCCTGCGTAGAGCCGAAATGTTTGAAAGCCATCAGGTAGAGATGGAGAAGCTATCCACGCGTGAGCGCATGTCTCAGGTTTTAGAAGCTATTCGCGGTCAGCAATTTGTTCCCTTTGTTAGTCTTTTTAAGGTGGGCGAAGGTAAACTGGGCGTTGTGGTGACCTTTTTGGCGATTATGGAGTTGATCAAAGAGTCATTGGTAGAAATTGTCCAAAATGAATCCTTTGGGCCCATACACGTAAAAGCAAGAGCATCATGAATTCTGACTTGATTAAAAAAATTATCGAAGGCGCACTGATGGCCGCGGGTAAGCCGCTGGATATTGCGCGGCTGGAAAGTCTCTTTGAAGACGACGAACGGCCGCCGCGCGATCAGATGAAAGCGGCTCTTGAAGAAATTGAAGCCGACTGCCGTGGTCGCGGCTTTCAGCTCAAACAAATAGCTTCTGGCTACCGTTTGCAGGTCAATCAAGAGCTGGCGACTTGGGTCAATAGACTTTGGGAAGAAAAGCCGAAGCGATATTCTCGCGCCATGCTTGAGACTCTATCTTTAATAGCCTATCGCCAGCCATTAACCCGCGGCGACATAGAATTAGTGCGCGGTGTGGCGGTGAGCTCAGATATTATCAAGACGCTTCAGGAACGTGAGTGGGTGCGAGTTGTCGGCTACCGAGATGTGCCGGGTAAACCCGCCCTCTACGCGACGACCAAACAGTTTCTAGACTACTTCAATATTAAGAGCCTTGAGCATCTGCCTGCTTTGAGTGAGATCAAAGACTTTGCTGAGCTTGACCCAGAGTTGGAGATGGCGCTGTCCAGTGGCGAGCATAAGCCGGATGGGATAGCTTTGCCAGTTGACGACAACGGCCCCTCGATTGAAGATCAATTTGTGACTGAAGCCCCAGGCGTTGAACTGACCGCCGATGAGCAAGTCGGTGACATTGATCAAGGTGTCAACTTTGGCTCTGATGAGTCCTTAGCGGTCACCGCAGAAACCCCCTTATCTGATGATGGTAGTGGCTCAAGCTATGAGTGAAAAATTACAGAAAATGTTAGCCACAGCAGGCCTGGGTTCGCGTCGTGAGCTAGAAACTTGGATCTCCGCTGGTCGGGTGTCGGTCAATGGATCCACCGCTAAACTGGGGGATCGCGCAGAGGCGGAAGATCGCATTATGGTTGATGGTCGGCCAATTAAAATTGTTACTGACGACAGCCCGAGGGTACTGATGTACAGCAAACCTGAAGGCGAGGTCTCTACGACTAAGGATCCTGATGGCAGGCCCACAGTGTTTGATAGTCTGCCGCGTCTTAGTCGTGGTCGTTGGATCGCGATTGGTCGATTGGATATCAATACCAGTGGCTTGCTGCTGTTTACTAATCATGGTGAGCTGGCCAATCGGCTGATGCACCCATCCTATGAGGTAAAGCGTGAGTATATGGCGCGTATTCATGGTGACGTTGATGAGGCGATGATTAAGCGTCTGACTGACGGAGTGGTACTCGAGGACGGTATAGCTAAATTTCAAACGGTTAAAGCGCAGCATTCAAGAACACCAGAAGAGCATGGCGGTAGCAATCGATGGTTCCGAGTGATTCTGGCTGAGGGTCGTACTCGAGAGGTACGTCGTTTATGGGAGTCTCAGGATGTTGAAGTCAATCGACTTAAGCGAATCAGTTACGGGCCGATTGAACTGCCGTCGATTGTGCGTCGTTCTGAGTTCCTTGAGTTAGATCCCAAACAGGTGGTATCGCTGTTCCATGCGGTTAAGCTGCGACCGCCTCGATTTAGTGAGAAGGCTGTGTATAAGGACATTCGACAGCGTAAGGAGAAGAAACTTAGAGCTCGAGGAGACACCTCGAAATAACCGATAACTTCGGCCATTCTCGGTTTTATACCGCGTTGCTATCGAGTCTGGGCGTTTATGGACTCGCCATTTACCGTTTTACTGTCGGGCCCAAGTAGATAAAGATACGCGGACATAATGGCTGCAGGGGACTTAAGTCCCTGAGGATCTTCCGCAGGGAAAGCCTGGGCCCGCATGTCAGTCGCGGTAGCACCGGGATTAATGGCATTGACACGCACAGAGCCCAATCCGTCGAGTTCCGCAGCCCATGTCTGCACCATCCCCTCTATTGCAAACTTAGAAACCGCATAGGCTCCCCAAAATGCACGACTAGTTCTGCCAACACCCGATGATGTAAATACCACGGAGGCATCACCCGATTTTTCCAATATGGGCATCAGCGCCTGGGTCATTTGAAATGGAGCAGTGAGGTTAACCTGTAACACCTTATCCCAAACATCTTGACGGTAGTGGCTCAATGGCGTGCGCTGACCCAAAATGCCTGCGTTGTGGAGTAGCCCGTCAAGGCGACCAAATTGCTGGTCTAAATTAACCGCGAGGGCATCGTAATCGTCAGCGACTGCGCCTTCGAGGTTGATGGGATATATAGTCGGTTCGGCTAGTTCGGCATCAATAATCTGGTCATAAACCTGCTCTAGCTTAGCCACGGTGCGGCCCGCTAATATGATCGAGGCTCCTGCCTGCGCGCAGGCCAAGGCGGCGGCTTTACCGATGCCATCACCAGCGCCGGTAATAAAAATAATGCGGTCTTTTAAGCAATTACTTGGCGCTTGATAGTTAATGATCTGTTCTGCCGATAGCAAAGCTTAATCCTTAAATAAAAGTGAATAGAGTTGCTGGGACTGATCGACGACCCAGTCTGCCTGCCAGTCAAGAATCTCTTCATTCTCGTCAATATAGCCCCAGCCCGCTGCAATGGTGCGCATTCCTGCATCGCGGCCCGCGACTATATCGCGGACATGGTCGCCCACATAGAGGCAGTCAGCAGGTGCTATTGCTATTTCAGTGCAGGCCAAAAACATGGCTTCGGGATCAGGCTTGGGATGGGTGACATGGTCGGGACAGATCACTGTCGCCGCACCGGCCATCAGATCCAACTGCAATAGTGTCGATTCGGTGTAGCGCCAAGGTTTGTTGGTCACAATACCCCAGGGAATACCTCGGACGACGCATTCATCAAGTACTGACTGTAGTCCTTCAAAAAGCGCGGTCCTGTCCGCGAGATTCGCGAAATATAGCTCAAGAAATTCGACTTGCAATGGTTCAAAGCGCGGGTCATCTTGAGTCATGCTGAACCCCGCTGCAATTAGGCCGGCAGAGCCGTTGGTTACGCAACGCCTGATGGCCTCGTCGGGAAGAGAACTTAGGTCATGCAGTGCTAACTGTCGATTAAGCGCGGTAGTAAAGTCTGGCGCTGTGTCTAGCAGCGTGCCGTCAAGATCAAAGAGTAGCGCTTTAAAATTTATCATCGGTTAGAGCGGCTTTCGAGCACAGATCATATAGTTCACATCAACGTCTCGTTCATTAAGCTTATAGGTTTTAGTGATGGGGTTGTAGAGTAGCCCTGTCATCTGATCGAGTTGCAACCCCGACTCACGAATCCATCCGCCCAGCTCGGAGGGACGGATAAATTTTCCATATTCGTGAGTGCCTCTAGGTAACATACGCAGTATATACTCCACACCGATTATGGCCAACAAGTACGATTTTGGATTGCGGTTAATCGTTGAGAAGAACACCGTGCCACCGGGTTTGGTCATTTCAGCGCAGGCCCTTACCACTGAACCGGGATCCGGCACATGTTCTAGCATTTCCAAACAGGTGACTATGTCAAACTGCCTGGCATGGCTTAGCGCATAGTCTTCAGCGGTAGATTTTTCATAACTGACGCTGATGCCGGACTCAAGTTTGTGCAGGTTACCTACCGCCAGCGGGGCATCACCCATATCGATACCAGTGACCTTGGCGCCACGCTGCGCTAGGGCCTCACAGAGAATACCGCCCCCGCAACCTACATCAAGAATGTGCTGCTCCGCCACAGGAGCTAGGGCGTCAATCCAGTTGGCTCGCAGGGGATTTATATCATGCAGAGGCTTAAATTCACTGTTGCGATCCCACCAACGACTGGCGAGTTCTTCAAACTTTCGAATTTCATTGGGATCAACATTTTGCGCTTTAGACATCTTTGTTTTCCGGTGTAATAAGTTGCTTATTGGGCGATTCTGTTACGCCATTGTTGGGCGGTCTGGATCACGTTTTGTTCATTCAATGTGCGCAGTTCGCCGTTAATTAATAGGGGCTTCGCCGCTACCCAGCTGTGGGTGACACGGTGGCCAACATTGGTATAAACCAGTTGAGAAGCGATATTATACAACGGCTGCTGCGCAATCGAACTCATATCAATGGCTACCATGTCGGCAGACTTGCCGACTTCAAGGCTGCCGATTTCGCTATCCCAGCCTAGGGCTTTAGCGCCGTTAATAGTGGCCATTCGCAGCGCGGCATGGGCGTCGAGTGTTGACGCATCATTGGCGACAGCCTTGGCCAGTAGAGCGGCAGTTTTTAATTCACCAAACAGATCCAGATCATTATTACTGGCAGCTCCGTCAGTCCCGATGGCTACGTTGATACCAGCATCTATCATTTTGCCCACCGGGCAGAAGCCGCTAGCGAGCTTTAAATTGGACTCGGGACAGTGCACCACATGGCAGTTGTGGGCCTGCACTAGCACAATGTCATCGCCAACAACTTGGGTCATATGTACGAGCTGAGTCTGGGGTAACAGCAAGCCAAGGTTTTTTAGGCGCTCCAGTGGACGACAGTCATGATTGGCGATAGATTCGGTGATCTCTTCAGTGGTTTCATGGCAGTGTATATGCACCGCCATATCCAGTTCATTGGCATAGGTTGCAATAATCCGCATGGCAGGATCTGAAACGGAGTATGGCGAATGAGGCGCGCAAGCCACTTTAATCAGTGGCTGATTGGCGTAGCGATCGTACAGGGCGAGCCCTTTGTGGATGTAGTCATCGGCGTTCTTGGCATAGGCTGTAGGGAAATCGAGGACCGTAAAGCCAACCTGGCAGCGCATACCTGCTGCGCGCACCTCTTCAACAATGGTCTCGTGGAAAAAATACATGTCGGCAAAGCAAGTGGTTCCCGATTTAATCATTTCTGCCATGGACAGGTTGGTGCCGTCGCGCACAAAGCTATCGTCTACAAAGCGGCTCTCAGCTGGCCAGATATGATCATGCAGCCAAGGCATTAGGGGTAGGTCATCAGCGTAGCCGCGCAACAAGCTCATGGCGGCATGACCGTGAGCATTAACTAAGCCGGGCATTAAAATGTGGTCGTCCAGATGTTCGGTGTTCAGCGGGGCGAATCGCTTTGCAGCCTCGGCTTGAGGGAAGATGCCAATGATCTTTTCGCCTTCAACTGCGAGGGCACAATTTTCCCATACTTTATCTTCAGGAATGATCGGGATTATCCATCGGCAGTAGATTAATAAGTCGATTTTTGCGGGCTGCATAGTGGCTCCGAAGTGTGTCCCAGAAGTATACCGATTTTTTAGCTTGTAAGGCCTTAAAGGAGTAATAAAAGTGACATTTTAGCCCCCTATCTATGCTAAAATTACGGTTGTTAAAGGGGACTGTTTTAGGCCTTATCAAAGACGGTGACTCGAACTCTAAAAGAGCAATAATAATCAGGAAATAATGATACGTTATGGTCGATTTAGCCAAAGAAATTGTTCCAGTTAATATTGAAGATGAGCTTAAACAATCCTATCTAGATTATGCCATGAGCGTAATCGTCGGCAGGGCGCTGCCTGACGTCCGAGATGGCCTAAAGCCAGTGCATAGACGTGTTTTGTTTGCTATGAGCGAGCTAAATAACGACTGGAATAAGGCCTACAAGAAGTCAGCCCGTGTAGTGGGTGATGTTATTGGTAAATACCACCCTCATGGTGATTCTGCGGTATATGAAACCATCGTTAGGATGGCTCAGCCTTTTTCTTTGCGCTATATGCTGGTCGATGGTCAGGGTAACTTCGGCTCAGTTGATGGCGATTCCGCTGCGGCGATGCGATATACCGAAATCCGCATGACTAAAATTGCGCATGCGCTGCTGGAAGATCTAGAAAAAGATACGGTTGATTTTGCGCCCAACTACGATGAGACCGAACAGATCCCCGTGGTAATGCCAACTCGAGTGCCCAATTTACTCGTCAATGGGTCATCTGGTATCGCCGTGGGTATGGCGACGAATATTCCACCGCACAATCTAACTGAAGTAGTCCGAGGCTGTCTGGCGCTGATTGATAATAGCGAAATTACCATTGAAGAGTTGATGGAATACATCCCCGGTCCGGATTTCCCAACAGGGGCGATCATCAATGGTAGAGCGGGTATTATTCAGGCCTACAGGACTGGTCGTGGGCGTATTTACATGCGCGCTCGTGCTGAAATTATGGTACACGAGAAGACCAAACGTGAAACTATTATCGTCAGCGAAATTCCTTATCAGCTGAATAAGGCGCGTTTGATTGAGCGTATTGCCGAGCTGGTTAAAGAGAAAAAGCTGGAAGGCATCTCAGAGCTGCGCGACGAATCTGACAAAGATGGCATGCGCATTGTAATAGAAATCAAGCGTGGCGAAGTTGGCGAGGTAGTGCTCAACAACCTTTTCGCACAAACGCAAATGCAAAATGTCTTTGGCATCAATGTGGTTGCTCTGGTTGATGGTCAGCCACGCATTCTCAACCTCAAGGAAATGCTTGAGGCCTTTGTGCGTCACCGTCGTGAAGTTGTGACGCGCAGAACTATTTTCTTGCTGCGCAAGGCTAGAGAGCGTGCGCATACCTTGGAAGGTTTTGCTATTGCGCTGGCCAACATCGATGAAATAATCGTTCTCATCAAGCAGTCTGCTTCACCTGCGGATGCGCGAGAAGCCATTGTTGCGCGAGGCTGGAGTCCAGGGACCGTGGTTGCGATGCTCGAGCGCGCAGGTCCTCACGCATCGCGTCCTGATTGGCTGGAAAAACAGTACGGCCTGCATGATGGGCAGTACTTTTTGTCTCAGGAGCAGGCTAAAGATATTCTTGAGCTGCGTCTGCACCGGCTTACGAGCATGGAGAGTGACAAGATTATCGATGAGTTTGCAGTCAAGTTGAAAGAGATTGCAGAATATCAGGACATTCTAGGTGATATTAACCGTCTTATGACCCTTATTCGGGAAGAGCTCGAGGCTGTTGTTGAGGAGTTTGGCGATGCTAGGCGCACGGAAATTATTGAGTCTCTGCATGATTTAACGGTAGAGGACTTGATTACCGAAGAAGATCGAGTAGTGACAGTTTCCCATGGCGGTTATGCCAAGACTCAGCCTTTAAGTGATTATCAGGCTCAGCGCCGCGGCGGAATGGGTAAATCGGCGACAGCAGTTAAAGAAGAAGATTTTGTCGAGCATCTTTTGATTGCCAGTACTCACGCCACCATTTTGTGTTTCACCAATTTTGGCAAGGTATATTGGCTCAAGGTTTATCAGATTCCGTTGGCGGGCCGCAACTCGCGGGGGCGTCCAGTGGTCAATCTATTGCCGTTGGTTGAGGGTGAACGTATCAGTTCAATCCTGCCTGTGGAAGAGTACAGTCCTGACAAATTTGTGATCATGGCGACGGCTAATGGGACAGTGAAGAAGACTTCTTTGGATCAGTATTCTAGGCCCCGAAGCGTCGGCTTGCGCGCCGTTGACTTGGTTGAAGGTGATCAATTGGTGGGTACCGCTATTATAGATGATGATAGTGATATTATGCTGCTCAGCTCTGAAGGCAAGGCTGTGCGTTTTGCTAGTACGGATGCTCGGGCTATGGGTAGAGTGTCTAAAGGCGTGCGTGGTATGCGTCTGCCAGTTGAACATTTGGTTATTGCCATGGTTGTGCCCAAAGAGGATGGCTTTCTTTTGACCGTCTGTGAAAATGGTTACGGCAAGCGCACGCATGTCAGTGAGTTCCCGACTAAGGGCCGCGGTGGTAAGGGAATGATTGCTATTCAGGCCAGCGAACGTAACGGCCCTCTAGTGGGTGCTACCCAGCTATTTTCCGGCGATGAGATCATGCTCATATCTGATCAGGGTACCATGGTGCGCACTCGTGGTGACGAGATCTCAGTGGTCGGCCGTAACACTCAGGGTGTGCGGATTATTCGCCTCAAGGACAGTGAGAATCTGGTGAGACTGGCCCGTATTGCCGAGTCAGAGGAAGAAGAAAGTGTTTTAGATAGCAGTGTTGGCGATGATGCTCCTAAAGAGATCGCTCAGACAGATGATTCGAATGAAGAATAAGGCTAGGAAGGTTTAAACAATGTCAGACGATAACCCACTGTTGGGTCTTAGAGACAAAATTGATGCGCTCGATCTGCAAATTATGCAGAGTATCAGTGAGCGTGCTAGTTGTGCGCAGCAGGTTGCAGAAGTCAAAAAAGATCAGGGCGACAAGGCCTACTATAAGCCTGAACGAGAAGCGCAGGTGTTGCGCCATATTATGGATCGCAATACGGGTCCCTTGGGCAATGAAGATATGGCTAGGTTGTTTCGTCAGATCATGTCGTCCTGTCTCGCGTTGGAGCAGCCTATAAAAGTTGCCTTCCTCGGGCCCGAGGGCACCTTTACGCAGGAAGCCGCGCTGAAGCATTTTGGTGATGCCGCTATTAGCGTACCTCAGTCGGCGATCGACGAGGTGTTTCGTGAAGTCTTAGCGGGTAGCTGCCACTACGGTGTTGTGCCTGTTGAAAACAGCACAGAGGGCGTGATCAGTCATACCTTAGATAGCTTTATGGACTCGTCGTTGAAAATTTGCGGTGAAGTGGAATTACGCATTCACCAGCATTTCATGATCGGTCCGAACACCAATAAAGACAATATCACGCGGGTGTACTCGCATTCTCAATCATTGGCGCAATGCCGACAGTGGTTGAACTCCAACTTTCCCAATATTGAACGTGTCGCCGTCAGCAGCAATGCAGAAGCGGCAAAGCGTGTGCAGGGAGAATGGAACTCTGCGGCAATTGCCGGCGATATGTCCTGCAAGCTGTATGGCTTAGAAAAGATTTGGGACAAGATTGAGGATCGCCCAGATAATTCCACACGCTTTTTGATCATCGGCACTGAAGACGTTCCACCGAGTGGCGATGATAGAACCTCCATTGTGGTTTCTGTGCAGAATAAGCCGGGAGCGCTATACGATTTACTCGAACCATTTCGCCGCAACAACGTTGATATGACACGTCTTGAATCGCGACCGTCGCGCAACCGTAAGTGGTCGTATGTGTTTTTTATCGACTTCGCCGGTCATATAGAAGATGCCCCTGTGGCCGCTGTGATAGAACAGCTCACCGCAGAGGTTGCTGATCTCAAGGTGTTGGGATCATACCCAAGGGCTGTGCTCTAAGCCTCTGCCATATCACTCTTTCTCTAGCTGGTGCCAAATGCCAAATGATTTATCAAGCCCCGAGACCATTTCGAAGCCAATAGTCAACCGTCTCGTGGTGATTGGCTTGGGGCTTATTGGCTCGAGTTTGGCGGCGGCTGCCCGAGAAAAAGGGTTAGCTAATCAGGTCATCGGTATTTCTCGGCGGACATCAACCGTTGAAATGGCCCTAAAAATGGGCATTATCGACCGTGGTGAAGCCAGCTTAACCGCGATTGCATCAGAGTTAGATGCTGGTGATTTGCTAGTGATCGGTGTGCCGACATTGGCCGTGTCTAAGGTCCTTCAAGACTGTGCCGACTTATTGTCGAGTGAAGTCACCATTACCGATGTGGCCAGTGTCAAAGGCAGTGTTATCAAAGCGGCTATGGACGTTTATGGTTTAGTTCCGAGACAGCTAGTGCCTGGACATCCAATCGCTGGGTCGGAGAAAAACGGTGTCACAGCCTTCAATCCCCACTTATTTGCCGATCATCGCGTGATACTGACGCCAGATACTGCCACAGGGGCGCATCATTTACAGCGGGTTACTGATATCTGGTCTGCCGTCGGTGCAACCGTGACGAGTATGGATGTTTTAGAGCACGATGAAATACTGGCAGCGACTAGTCATTTGCCCCATTTTCTGGCCTATTCGTTAGTGGATACTCTGGCATCGATGGGTGATAATCGGGAAATATTTCGCTACGCCGCAGGGGGGTTTCGTGATTTCACCCGCATAGCAGCGAGCGATCCGGTAATGTGGCGTGACATCGCATTGGCAAATAGAGAGTCGATTCTTGTTATTCTCGATAAGGTTATGGGTAACTTTCAGGAGATGCGCAGCGCCATTGACAGCGGCGACCAAGACTACCTCATGGACGTGTTTACTCGCGCGCGTGACGCGCGAAATCACTTTGGAAAAATATTGGAACAGCAGGCCTTACAGGGTGGAATACAGAGTCCTATGGTAGAGAAAACAATTAATTACCGCGTGTTGCCCGGCGGCAGTGCGCGGGGAGACATCCGTGTCCCCGGCGACAAATCAATGTCGCATCGCTCCATTATGCTGGGTTCATTGGCCGAGGGATTGACCGAGGTAACTGGATTCCTAGAGGGTGAGGATAGCTTGGCTACCTTGCAAGCGTTCCGCGATATGGGGGTAATTATCGAGGGGCCTGAAAAGGGGCGTCTGGTGATCCATGGTGTTGGATTGCATGGTTTGAAAGCGCCCTCAAAGCCACTTTACCTGGGTAATTCAGGGACCTCTATTCGATTACTCAGTGGATTACTGGCCGGTCAGGCCTTTGATGTCGAGCTCTGTGGTGATGCGTCCCTGTCTGGCCGTCCTATGGGTCGAGTGGCCGAGCCCCTGCGAAGTATGGGTGCTGTTATTGAAACCGCCGAGGGTGGTCGTCCACCGTTAAAAATTAAAGGCGGACAGATGTTGCACGCAATCGACTATCAGATGCCTATGGCCAGTGCGCAGGTTAAGTCCTGTGTCCTGTTAGCTGGCCTATATGCTCAGGGTACGACCTCTGTGATAGAGCCAGCTCCGACTCGCGATCATACAGAGCGGATGTTGCGTGGCTTTGGTTATCAGGTGAGTACCGACGGTAGCAAAGCGTCGTTGGGTGGAGGGGGGCAGCTCAGTGCTACGCGTATTGATGTACCTGCAGATATCTCATCGTCGGCGTTCTTTATGGTTGCTGCGGCAATCGTACCGGGGTCAGATATCACTTTGCGACATGTTGGCGTCAATCCAACCCGCGTTGGCGTGATTAATATTCTGCGCCAGATGGGTGCTAACATAGTGCTCTCCAACGAACTAGACGTGGGTGGCGAGCCGGTAGCGGATGTTCGGGTGCGTTACGCGCCGTTAAAAGGGATTACCATCCCTGAAGATCAGGTACCCTTGGCGATTGACGAGTTTCCGGCGATATTTATTGCTGCAGCCTGTGCCGAGGGCACGACTATTCTATCCGGCGCCGAAGAACTGCGCGTTAAAGAGAGTGACCGGATCCAGAGCATGGCCGATGGCCTAGTGATATTGGGTATTGATGCTCAACCCACCGTCGATGGCATTTGTATATTGGGGGGGCAGTTGGGTTCAGGTTCGGTCCATAGTCATGATGATCACCGTATCGCTATGGCCTTTGCTATCGCGGCACTGAGAGCTAGCGGTGAGATCATTGTCCTCGACTGCAACAATGTCGGCACATCGTTCCCTGATTTTGTCGGCTTAGCTGGACAAATAGGTATTAATTTAACGTCGGAAACAATGAGCTAGTAGGCTCGAGATTTAATATGGTGAGAGTAATTACAGTCGACGGCCCTAGCGGAGCCGGCAAAGGCACAATCAGTCGCATCTTGGCCAAGAAGTTGGGTTTTCATTACCTTGATAGTGGAGCACTCTATCGTATTCTGGGTATTGCGGCCCAGCGGCACCAGGTGGACACCAGTAATAATAAAGGTCTTGTGACTCTGGCTGAGCACATGGACATCCGCTTTGATTCTTCGGAAACGGGCGGCTTAAAAGCGCTGCTTGAGGGTGAGGATATCACCCAAGAAATGCGTACTGAAGATACCGGCGCGCTAGCCTCGCTAGTCGCCTCTCATCCGTTGGTGCGCTCAGCCCTTTTAAAGCGGCAGCGTATGTTTGCAACCGAGCCGGGGTTGATAGCCGATGGTCGTGATATGGGCACCGTTGTGTTTCCTGATGCGGTATTAAAAATCTACCTAACGGCTAGTATCGAGGAGCGAGCTAACCGGCGTTACAAAGAGTTGCTTGCAAAAGGTGAAGATGTTAGTCTGCGCGGCTTGATAGAGCAGGTACGAACGAGGGATGATCGCGACATGAGCCGCGATGCCTCCCCACTAGTTCCGGCGGAAGATGCCGTTGAATTAGATACGTCGGAACAGACGATTCAAGAAGTGACAGATACTGTGCTAAACCTAGTAGTTTTCAAGGGTTTATTTAACAGTTCCGTCAAATAACTGGGCATCGCAGCAGTTGCCAGCTTTTATTGCTGTAGGCCTTTTTTAAAACTGACCCGCGTAAACTGGCCATGCGGTAAAAAGAGTGCGGCGCTAGCAATTCCTCTGCTGTCACTCCGTCAATACTTAGGTATTTTCCTATGAGCGAAAATTTCGCAGATCTATTTGAAGAAAGTCTAAAGACCGTTGAGATGAACCCTGGCGCCATTATTACTGGCGTAGTTATCGATATCGATAAAGACTGGGTAACGGTACATGCTGGTTTGAAGTCAGAAGGCGTCATTCCTGCTGATCAATTTTATAACGAGAAAGGCGAACTAGAAGTTGCCATTGGCGACGAAGTTCAGGTTGCCCTCGAAGCCGTTGAAGATGGTTTTGGTGCGACTAAGCTGTCTCGAGAGAAAGCTCGCCGAGCTGAGTCCTGGATCGAACTTGAAGCTGCACATGTGGCAGATGAAGTTGTGATCGGTGTGATCTCTGGCAAGGTTAAAGGTGGTTTCACTGTTGATGTTCGTGGACTGCGGGCATTCCTACCTGGCTCACTGGTAGATGTGAGGCCATTGCGTGAAATTACGCATCTTGAAAACATCGAACTAGAATTTAAAGTTATCAAACTCGATCCCAAGCGTAACAATGTTGTTGTTAGCCGTCGTGCCGTTATGGAGAGTGCGAACTCTGTAGAACGTGATGAACTTTTGGCTAACCTTGAAGAGGGTTCTTCACTTAAAGGTGTGGTTAAGAATCTCACGGATTACGGTGCGTTTGTTGATCTAGGCGGTATTGATGGACTACTACACATCACTGACATGTCGTGGAAGCGTATCAAGCATCCTTCAGAGATGATCAATGTTGGCGACGAGATTGACGTTAAAGTACTTAAGTTTGACCGCGAACGTAATCGTGTGTCACTGGGTATGAAGCAGATGGGCGAAGATCCTTGGGGCGACATCAAAGGTCGCTACCCAGAAGGCGCACGTTGCAAAGCTAAGATTACCAACCTTACCGACTACGGTTGTTTTGCTGAGTTGGAAGATGGCGTTGAAGGTTTGGTGCACGTTTCTGAAATGGATTGGACTAACAAAAATGTTCACCCATCTAAGATCGTTGATCTGGGTCAGGAAGTTGAAGTTATGGTACTGGATATCGACGAAGAACGCCGTCGCATCTCTCTCGGTATCAAGCAGTGCTTCACCAACCCTTGGGACGACTTTGCTACGACTATGACCAAAGGCGATAAGATCTCAGGCAAAATTAAGTCTATTACTGACTTCGGTATCTTTATTGGTCTGGATGGTGGTATTGATGGCTTGGTTCACCTGTCTGACATCTCTTGGGACGAAACTGGCGAAGAAGCTGTGCGCAACTTTAAGAAAGGCGAAGAAGTTGAAACAGTGGTACTCAGCATTGATTCTGAGCGTGAGCGTATCTCGCTGGGCATCAAGCAGCTGTCTGATGACCCCTTCAACAACTACGTCACCGATAATGACAAGGGTGCGATTGTAAAAGGCACGGTTAAAGAAGTTGACGCTAAAGGCGCTGTCATCGATCTCGGCAACGGCATTGAAGCGATTCTTAAAGGATCGGAGCTTTCTCGTGAGAAAGTTGAAGATGCCCGTAATGAGTTGACCGTTGGCGCTGAAGTTGAGGCGAAGGTCATTAATGTGGATCGTAAGAACCGCGTGATTAACCTATCGATCAAAGCGAAAGATGTAACGGAAGAGAAAGAAGCCGTTAAATCGCATCGCAAGGTAGAAACCGAGGCCGCTACACCGTCGACTATTGGTGACTTGATCAAGGCTCAAATGGATAAGTAATATCCAACTGAGATTAAAAAAGGGTGGCTATGCCACCCTTTTTTTGACTGAAATTTGAGATAGGGCATTTTTTACTTGTATAAATTTAAAACTTCAATAGAATCAAAGACTAATATGTCGCGTATGTCAGAGGGCTTAAGGCTTTGATATTGGCTCAATTCACATTAATATAAATAGAAAGTATGACAAAATCAGAATTAATTGAAAGGATAGCCCTGAGTCAGGACCAACTCCCGGCAAAGGATGTAGAGTTAGCTGTGCGCATGATTTTGGAGCGAATGACCTCTGCATTAGTGGCCAACCAGCGTATTGAAATCCGTGGATTTGGCAGCTTCTCACTGCATTACCGTGCGCCTCGAGTGGGTCGCAATCCTAAGACAGGGGACGCTGTGTCTTTGACTGGTAAATACGTACCGTACTTTAAACCGGGTAAAGAACTGCGTAGTCGGGTAAATGATAGCCTTTAACTGTCCCTAAATTAGGGTTCTAACAAAGTTTTGGGATGACGCCAGCGACCTAGAGCTACACAGCTTCCAAATTGTTCCTAGAGTAGCTATCCAAACAGCGATTTCAATGCGTCGAGGGATTCTTGGCCTTTGGCCTTGTTTTCCTCAGGGCTAATCTCTGCTCCGTTACCAATCCTAATCAAATCCTCCTCTGGCAGTTCGTCGACAAAACGGCTCGAGGTCGTAGCCGAGGTGTCACCAAATTGAGTGCGCTGCCTAGCGCAGGTCATAGTGAGGGTGCGCTGTGCTCTGGTGATGCCTACGTAGGCAAGGCGGCGCTCCTCTTCTATCTGCCCCCCCTCAACGCTGTTTTTATGGGGTAAAATATTCTCTTCCATGCCGACCATAAAGACATGTAAAAACTCTAGCCCCTTGGCGGCATGAAGGGTCATTAGCTGAACTTTATCATCGGCGGATTCTTCCTTCTCTCGATCCAGCAAATCTCTCAGTATCAGTTTAGCGATAGCATTTTCTATTCTACTATCGCCTTTCTCTAAGCCATTTTCGTCTTCGTCGCGTTTCAGCACTTGAGCTAGTTGGGTCAGTAGGAACTGCACATTTTCCCAGCGTTTTTGCGCAACATGGTCGTTGCTCGCATTTTGCTGCAACCAACCTTTGTAGTCTGCGTCGTCTAGCATCTCATTAATCGACGCCATGGGGTCGCTATCATAGATATTACGATTGACCCTTTGTATCCAATGTTTAAAGCGCTTCAGCCTCTCTAGATTATTGGCGGGCATGCTGGCAGTTAGACCGACTTCGTCGATGGCGTCGTACAGTGAAAGGCTGCGTTGGTTGGCGTATCCACCTAGCTTTTCTAATGTGGTGGGACCTATCTGGCGTCTAGGCGTGTTGATGATGCGGAGCAGGGCGTTGTCGTCTGAGGGATTAATGATTAGCCTCAGGTAGGCCATGACATCTTTGATTTCAGTTTTGGCATAGAACGATTGCCCACCGGTAATCTCATAGGGAATATTTTGTGTCTGGAGTTTTATCTCAAGCAGCTTAGCCTGATAGTTACCACGGTAGAGCACTGCGAAATCGCTGTATTTGCAACGCCGTCTCAGACGCATGTCGATGATCTCATTGACCACTCGCTCGCTCTCCGTCTCTTCATTTTCACTACTGATAAAACGCAGGGGGTCACCGGGCCCCAGTTCACTCCAAAGGGCCTTGCTGATTAGGTGAGGGTTATTGTCAATTAATGTATTGGCCGCCTTTAGGATGCGGCCAGTTGAGCGATAGTTCTGCTCTAACTTAATGATATTAAGACTGGGGAAATCTTTCTGCAGTTGCATCAGATTTTCTGGTCGTGCACCACGCCAAGCATAGATGGACTGATCATCATCGCCGACGACTGTTAGCGCCTGGTTTTCATTAACTAGGGTTTTAACCAGTTCGTATTGGGCTAGATTGGTGTCCTGATATTCGTCTACCAGCAAATAACGAATGCGTCTTTTCCATTTTGCCAATACCTCAGGGTGCTGACGAAAGAGCAGTACTGGGGTCATGATTAAATCGTCGAAATCGACTGCATTATAGGCCTTCAATGCTCGTTGATAGCGCTCGTAAAGCATGGCGATACCCTGTTCGCCAGTACTGTCGGCGGCACCCACGGCTTGGCCGGGCTCCAGTAGTGAGTTCTTCCAATTGGAGATGGTGCTCTGAGCAGTATCAATGAGTTTCTCGTCGAGCTCTGTGTGACGTACCAGAAGCTCTTTTATTAGCTTGCGGCAGTCTTCCTGATCTAGAATCGAGAAGCCAGGCCTAAACCCTAGTGTCTTTATCTCAGTGCGGATAATGGTTAGACCGAGATTATGAAAGGTTGAGACGGTTAAGCCTCTAGCCTGCTCTTTATTGATCAAGCTAGATACTCTGGCTTTCATTTCTCGAGCGGCTTTATTGGTAAAGGTGACTGCGGCGATATTGCGTGCAGCTATGCCACAGTCCTCAACTAAATAGGCTATCTTACGCGTGATAACACTCGTTTTACCGCTGCCAGCGCCGGCTAATACCAGCAGTGGGCCATCGATATACTTTAGTGCTGCTAGCTGCTGCGGGTTGAGATTTTGAGGCATAAACGCGCTATGCCAGTTCGGCTATGGTGCAACGTTTGTCTTGCAGTTGGGCCAACGAGCCCTCAAATTCTGCCAGCTTTAGACGTTCTTTTGCGACCACCTCGGCGGGAGCATTGTCGGCAAATTTAGGATTGCTCAGCTTACCCCTGAGCTTGTTGAGTTCTAGATCAATTTTGTTTATTTCACGATCAAGGCGCACCAATTCAGCAGCCACATCTATCAGTCCAGCCATGGGCACTAATATTTCTAGATCGCCGGTCAATGTGGTAGCACAGAGCGGTGCATCGGCAGGGTCATCCAACCAGGTAATTGATTCTAAACTGGCGAGTTTGCTAACAAATTGACGATTCTGTTCAAGACGACGTTTGTCCGTAGCATCACCGCGGGCCATGTAAATAGGCAGTGCTTTGGCCGGGGAAATATTCATCTCACCGCGCACGTTGCGGACACCAACGATGACGTTTTTAACCCATTCAATATCGGCATCGGCATCGGCATCCATTTGTGTTGAATCTGCGACAGGGAAGGGCTGTAGCATAATGGTGTCACCGTCAGGGTTTAGCTGGACGCCGGCCAGCGGGGCAATGTTTTGCCATATTTCTTCAGTTATAAAGGGCAGCATAGGGTGGGCAAGGCGCAGGATTGCCTCCAACACGCGGACCAAGGTGCGTCTGGTGCCTTTCTGTACGGCGGGGTCGCCATTTTCATCCCAGAGTACGGGCTTCGAGAGCTCTAAATACCAATCGCAGTATTCGTTCCAGACGAAGTCGTAAAGCGCCTGAGCGGCTAGGTCGAATCTATAGCCGTTGATCGCGACAGTGACGTCTTTTTCTGCCACTTGCAAGCGCGAGATAATCCAGCGATCTGCTAGTGTTAACTGGTAATCGGTAGAATGATCCTGACCGCAATCTTGGTTCTCGGCATTCATCAGCACGTACCGAGAGGCGTTCCAAATCTTATTACAAAAGTTGCGATAGCCCTCGAGGCGCTTCATGTCCCAATTAATATCACGGCCTGTGGATGTCAGCGCACAGAGGGTAAAGCGCAGAGCATCAGATCCATGTGGCTCTATGCCTTCAGGGAACTGTTTGCGGGTGCGACTGGCGATCTTGGCTGCCTGCTGTGGCTGCATCATATTGCCGGTACGCTTCTCAAGCAGTGTTTCTAGATTAATGCCGTCGATCATATCTAGCGGGTCGAGCACATTGCCTTTAGATTTGGACATTTTCTGTCCCTGCTCGTCGCGAATCAGACCAGTAACATAGACCGTTTTAAAGGGTACTTGTGGCTGGCCATTTTTGTCCTTAATCAGGTGCATGGACATCATGACCATGCGGGCAACCCAGAAGAAAATAATATCGAAACCGGTCACCAGTACATCGGTGGGATGGAAGATCTTTAAGCGCTCAGTCTGTTCTGGCCAGCCCTGAGTCCCAAAGGTCCATAGGGCAGAGGAGAACCAGGTATCCAAAACATCTTGGTCCTGCGTCAGCGTTATATCGCCTAGATTGTATTTTTCACGCACCGCGTCTTCGCTATAACCGACATAGGCTTTGCCCGCCGTATCATACCAAGCGGGGATCTGATGGCCCCACCAAAGTTGACGTGAGATACACCAGTCTTGGATGTTGCGCATCCATGAGAAGTACATATTTTCGTATTGCTGGGGAACAAATTTTATGCGGCCGTCTTCAACCGCTGCTATAGCGGGGCCAGCGAGCGCTTTAGCATCTACGTACCATTGATTGGTGAGCAAAGGCTCGATTACTACGCCACCACGATCTCCGTAGGGCACGGTCATATCGTTTTCTTGAATACTTTCCAGCAGACCTAGGGCATCAAAATCCGAGACGATTTCTCGACGCGCGGCAAAGCGCTCCATACCTCGATATTTCTCGGGCAGGGTAGCGTCGATGTCGCTGTTGTCGCTGCCATCGCTATTGACACATTCTGCAGTCTCGCGAATATCGGCATTGGTGGTGAAAATATTGATCATGGGCAGCTTCTGACGCTGGCCTACTTCATAGTCATTGAAGTCGTGGGCGGGAGTAATCTTTACACAGCCGGTTCCCTTGTCCATTGCCGCGTAGTCGTCACTAAAGATCGGAATCAAACGACCCAGCAGCGGCAGTTGGATAAACTGACCAATCAGACTTTTATAACGAGGGTCTTTTGGATTCACGGCAACCCCAGTGTCCCCGAGCATGGTTTCAGGTCTGGTGGTGGCGACCACCAGATAGTCTTTCCCGTTGTTGGTAGTGGCGCCATTGGCCAGAGGGTAGCGGAGGTACCACATTTTCCCTTTAACTTCGCGGTTTTCCACCTCTAGATCGGAGATAGCAGTATGTAGTTTTGGGTCCCAGTTAACTAATCTTTTGCCGCGATAGATAAGACCGTCGTCATGGAGGCGCACAAAGGCCTCTTGCACGCCCTTGGAGAAACCCTCGTCCATGGTGAAACGCTCGGTTTCCCAGTCTACGGAGTTACCCAGCCGGCGCATCTGTTTGGTGATGGTACCTCCCGACTCCTCTTTCCAGTCCCATATTTTTTCAATAAACTTGTCGCGGCCCAGCTCTTCACGACCGGGTAGACCCTCGGCGGCGAGCTTGCGCTCTACCACCATCTGTGTGGCAATGCCCGCATGATCTGTGCCCACTTGCCATAATGTGTTTTTGCCCTTCATACGGTTGTATCTGACGAGGGCGTCCATAATGCCATGCTGCAGGGCATGTCCTATGTGCAAACTTCCGGTGACATTGGGCGGAGGGATGACGATGCTGTACGGTATGCCTTCGCCATCAGGGGCGAAATAGCCACGCTCTTCCCAGGTCTTATACCATTTAGTTTCGATGTCCTGGGGGGCAAATGTTTTTTCCATTATTAAACTCAGTATCTAATGCTGGTGGAATTTGGTCACGGGGAATTATAGGTGTTGAGGCTAGCTGTTGCGATCAGTTTTCGAGGTTTAACCGTTCGATCACTTTGGCACGAATCTTTTCACGCAGAAGCTTTTCTAGTCTAGGTCGTAGGCTTGTCATCAGGCGAGTAACAATAGCATCGACCTGAGCCTCATCACAGTCTCCCTCGACCTTTTCAAATAGGTGATGTTGGGCTTCATTAAAGACCTTGCGCGACTGATGCTCACTATTAATTTCATGGTCCAAAGACTGCGTGAGCAATGGTATTTGCAAGTGCTCGAAGTTTGGTATTTCGTGATCTGGCATTGCATCACTGTGCAGTAGGTTTTTATGCAGGGAGTACAGATCGTCTAGCAGTTGATCATAGTCTAGGTGGCCGACATCCTGGAGCCGTTTGCTTTCGCTCATGAGACAAACGTAGTACTGAGGTCATGAAAGCTAAGAGCATAGCCGCGCTCTTGGTAAAACTTAAAGTTGTCGCGTTTAGACTGCTCATACTCTGGCTGTGAGTAAATAATTTCCACAACGCGATCAAAACGGCTAAACCAAGTAGGAATCTGCGCCTGTAAGTTGATTAGCACCTGATGGTGCTCCCCGGGTTCTTTTTCAACACTAATAGCAACAGGTGCATTGTCTACGCCCAGAGCGTGGGGCACGAAGGCTGTAGTCTGAAATCCCCAGAGTTTCTCATCTAGCTGTTGGGCCACGGCATTATCTGGCACTAGACAGAGAACCTGCTTATTCTGCTTTAACGACTTTTGAATTAACTGACAAGCGAGCGAGAGGGCAACCTGTTGGTCGCCCGCTAACTTGTAAAATGAAACACTGGTCATTATTTTACTTCGCCTTACTACGCAGGTAATCCATCAGGATTGGAACAGGGCGTCCGGTAGAGCCCTTCTGTGCACCTGAAAGCCAGGCGGTGCCGGCAACATCCAGATGCGCCCATTTATATTTCTTGGTAAAACGTCCAAGAAAGCAAGCAGCAGTAATAGTGCCAGCCTGTGGGCCACCAATATTTGCGATGTCGGCAAAGTTGCTTTTGAGTAACTGGTCATACTCTTCATACAGCGGCAGGCGCCATGCGCGATCGCCGCTGCGAATGCCACTGCTGAGTAGGTCCGTCGCCAATTCATCATTGTTAGATAGCAGTCCGGCGGTCTCTTTGCCTAGCGCGCCAATTACCGCTCCGGTCAAGGTGGCAATATCAATCACGGTGTCTGGCTTAAAGCGATCGGCATAGGTCAGTGCATCACAGAGAATCAAGCGTCCTTCGGCGTCTGTATTTAATACTTCGATAGTCTGTCCAGACATGCTGGTTACCACGTCGCCGGGTTTGGTTGCATTGCCGTTGGGCATATTTTCCACGGCCGGAATAATTGCCACGACATTGATTGGCAACTGCGTTTCGATAAGAGCATGCATCACGCCCATTACCGACGCGCCTCCGCACATATCATATTTCATTTCGTCCATACCGCCACCGGGCTTGAGGCTGATGCCGCCAGAGTCAAAGGTAACCGCTTTACCCACGAGTACAACTGGCTTGGCTGTAGCTTTAGCGCCCTGGTATTTAATCACGATCAATTTACCTGGCTCATCTGAACCGGCGCTGACAGACAGCAGTGAACCCATCTTTAGTTTGGCCATCTGGGCTTCGTTTAATACGCTGGTGGTGAACTTAGCCTGCCCTTTGGTGAGCGCTTTGGCATGTTCTGCGAGATAGGTCGGTGTGCATAAATTGGCGGGCATATTACCCAGTTGCCGCGCTGCATTCATCCCTTTGCCTACGGCTGCGCCATAGTTTAGACCTTTGTTTGCCGCACTGACACTGGCTTTGGCTGCGACCCAGTAGGTTAGGGTTTTCAGTTTTTGCGCCGGTATTTTCTTGCCGCTATTATACCTGTAACTGACAGATTGCATGCAGCGGGCGACAATGCCGGCCTGCCATTCGGTATCATCGGCGAGGCCTTCTCCAACCCAGACCGCTTTGATCGAGGGCGTTTTTAGGAGCGCGGTGGCGCCAGCATGGGTCACTTTGATTTGTTGTTGAGCAGTCGTTGCGCCTTCGGTGCCGACTAAAATAATGCGCTTGCCTGTGCCTACAGGAATATGGATTATGAGTGTTTCGCCCGCCTTACCTTTGAAATCGCCTGCTTTAATCAACGATGTTATTGCGCCATCGAGACTGGCATCAAGGTCTTTTGCGCTGTTTTGTAGTTGTGAGCCGGTCGCGACAATGAGAGAATCTGCTCTAATGTTTAACAGGTTGGCGGAAGATGCAGTAAAATACATATTAAGTCCAATTTTTGATTGATATATAAGTGAAACGACCCGTGAAGGATACCATTCTGTGCAACCACGCCCAATAGCAGCAAGCTTAATACTTTGATTATTTTTCGTTACCTCTGCCGTGAAATTCTGTCGGTCACCTTTGCTGTCTGTTTTGTGCTGCTGCTGATTTTAGTCAGCGGTCGCTTTGTGCAATATTTAGGCAATGTCGTTGATGGTAGTTTAGATGTGGAGGTCATTTTTACAGTGATTGCTTATCGTATGCCCGGTATTCTTGAGTTGACGCTACCATTGGCTTTTTTCGTTGCTGTTATGTTGTCTTTTGGCCGTATGTATATCGATAATGAAATGAGCGTACTAAAAGCCTGCGGCATTTCTGAGAATAAATTACTCGGCTACACCCTAATTATAGCCGCTTTTCTGGCTGTCACCGTGGGCTGGCTCAGTCTTTCAGTGTCGCCGTCTGGGATGGCGAAGTCCGAATTGATCTTGGTGGCGCAGAAGCAGAAGACGGTGTTAGATAAGCTGTTACCTAATAAGTTTTATTCCCTGGGCTCAGGCAAGGGTATTACCTATGTCGAGGACGTTGCAGAGACACAGACGCTTGATAATGTTTTTCTGGCCCTGACCAAAGGCTCGCAGACAACCAATGACAGTCGTTTGGTATTGATACGTGCGGAATCAGGAGTGCAGCACAAGAGTGCCGATCAAAGAGAGAGCTTTTTAGTGCTAGATCAGGGGTATCGCGTTGAAGGCGTGCCGGGAACTCACCAATACCAAATTACGCACTTCAAAGAATTTGGCTCGAGAATGGAGAGTCGTGCGCCGATTATTGGCGATGCAAAATCTAGTGCTATCGTCACCTCTGAGCTTTTAGCGTCCGACGACCCAAAGTTACAGGCGGCGTTGCAATGGCGGCTGTCGTTGCCTCTTATGGTCTTTGTCGCGGCACTATTGGCAATCCCTCTGAGCAGAACCAATCCACGACAGGGTCGATTCGGCCGTTTGCTACCGGCTATTTTACTGTACTTTATTTATATGGTTGCGCTGAATGCGCTGCGCGGTTCGCTGGAATCTGGCGCCGTGCCCATCACTGTGACCCTGCTGCCCGTGCATCTTCTCTTCTTGAGTATCGGACTGGCGTTATTGCGCACAGGTAGACCTAAGAAAGTGGCATCGTCTGCTCTGGGGGCGCAATCTTGACTCGGCTCTCACGGTATATCGGCAGCACGGTATTTGGCTCTATCTTGATTGCACTGCTGGTCGTGGTGGGGCTGGATATAATCTCGATTCTGCTCGATGAGATCGGCGCTATTAAGGCCAACTATCATTTTTCTGACGTGCTAGTTTATATGCTGACGAGACTGCCGTCGGCCATTTACGAATTCATTCCGTTCGCGTCTTTGATTGGCTGCCTTTTTGGTTTGGGTATGTTGGCCAATAATAGTGAAGTCATCGTGATGCGAGCGGCGGGGGTTTCTCTGCTGAAAATTGTCTATTTTGTTATCAAACCTGTCCTGCTGTTTATTGTCATGAGTACGATTATAGGAGAGTTTTTCTCGCCCTATCTGGACCAGTTGGCCGAGGGCAGACGTGATTATTTACGCAATGGGGAATCAGCTCAGGATTCGACTGCGGGGGTTTGGGCTCGAGATGGCAGCTCCTTTATCCATATAAACGTAGTCTTCCCTGGCGGCGTATTATTTGGTGTGAGTCGGTATCAGTTTGCTGATGATAAAAGTTTACGTGAGGCCAGTTTTTCTACTCGAGCAACGTTTAATGCGTTTGATGGTTACTGGGTTGAGGAAAATGTATCAATTACTCGGTTTACGGGTAATCAGACGATGGTTGATAAGCAGCTTACAAGGCGATGGACGAGTGAGTTAACACCGGATGTATTGCAGCTCAACATCTTGACTCCAGACTCGCTATCGATTTCAAGTTTACAGCGTTATATCGAATTTTTAGAGCAGCAGAATGCCGATGTGGCGAACTATGAGCTAGCCTTTTGGCGTAAGGTACTGCAACCGCTAGTTATTGTGGCGCTGGTGCTAATTGGCATTTCGTTTGTTTTTGGCCCGTTGCGAAATTCCACTATGGGCCTAAGGGTGTTTGTCGGAGTGGTACTGGGTATTAGCTTTAAAATGCTTCAAGATATGCTCGGACCCTTCAGTATTGTGTTTGGGTTTCCGGTGTTTCTAGCGGTATTACTGCCGATACTGCTCTGCGCAGGTATCGGCTTATACCTATTAAAACGCAGCGGATAATGGTGGTTACCCAATGGAGTCTTGGCAACGGAATTGGTGTTTCGCTGCCAGACTGCAATGGGTCGACAGCGCTAGTGCAGAAATTCGGGTGGTTTAGGTAGGTCGGCAATATCCGCTTGTGAATGTTGGATAATCACTCTGGCATCGGAGGCTGTTGCGAATGCTTCAAAGGCTGTCATGGAGGCCCTCGTCTGGGCCTCGTCAGTATTAAAACGCGGCACGCGCTGTAGATCACGGCTCTCTTGGCGGTGATAGAGGTCGCCGGTTAGCAGAACCGTCCCAGCCCCGGTTAGATTAACCTGCAGTGCGCTATGTCCCGGCGTATGTCCCGGCATCGCTAAGATATTGACTGAACCATCACCAAAGACATCGTGGTCGCCGCTATACTTTACAGTCTCTAGGTCTGCGAAAGCGAGATTGTGGTTGTTATTCTCGTCGCTGCTGAACATATGGTCAAATTCATTATCGTTGACTAGCCACTGAGCATCGGGGAATAAAGCGATCTGGCCGGTATGGTCAAAATGGCTGTGAGATATTGCCATAAACTCTATATCAGCTGGGGTCATATCTAAGACTGTAAGCTGATCGGCTAATGATCTTTTTAGTGACAAAGTGAAAATACCATTGACCTGTGGGGGTTCGCCAACTGTATCTAGAGGTAAGCCCAGATCCCATATAAGGTCACCTGCTGGGTGACGGATTAGGTAGCAGGTACTGGCAAGGCTCCCCGCCTGTTCTGCATAGTCGCCAGCGGATGAGAACAGGTCAAAATCGGACACAGCAATGGTGCCGCAGTCGAATGTGTAAAGCTTTATTAGATCTTCATTGCTTTCCGTTATAGCAGAGTCTGGCGCCGCGGGCATTGTGCTGACGCTATCCTCCTGCTGAACGCAGGCTGTTAATATCAGGCTTAGAGCTATGATTTTCATCAGCATTTGTTTATTCCTCGGGTTAAGCGCTACTTTTTCCTGATTGGGTTCAAACAATCCTGGCTACTAAAGACGGGGTAATTTCTAAGATCAGACGGTTAAAATACGCCGAATGGCCTGATCCCAACCTGCGACTCTATACGCGCGCTCCTGCGCAGACATTTTTGGCGAAAACTGCCGGTCTAACTGCCAGCGCTCGGCAAACCCAGTCTGATCTGACCAGATGCCAGCTCTTGAACCGGCCAGCCAGGCCGCACCCAGTGCCGTGGTTTCGGCTATGACCGGTCGATCTACCGGTGATTGTAAAATATCCGCCAATCGCTGCATAGTCCAGTCGCTGGCGACCATGCCGCCGTCGACACGCAATACAGTGTCTGCCACCTGATTCCAGTCTGATTGCATGGCGTTCAACAGGTCTAATGTCTGGTAGCACACCGACTCCAGCGCAGCGCGCGAAAGTTCCGCCGGGCCGGTGCCACGGGTCAGACCGATTAGCGCGCCACGTGCATCGGGGTCCCACCAGGGCGCGCCGAGGCCAGTAAACGCCGGGATCATGTAGACCTGCTGATTGTCATCAGCCGTCGCGGCAAGCTCACCGGATTGCTTAGCTGAGTCGATAATCCCGAGTCCATCACGCAACCACTGTACCGCGGCACCCGCAATGAAAATTGAGCCTTCGAGTGCATAGGTGGGTTTGCCATCTAGTTGATAGGCGATGGTGGTGAGCAACCTATTGTTTGAGTTGACTGGCGTGTCACCAGTATTGAGCAGCGCAAAGCAGCCGGTACCGTAGGTAGATTTCATCATTCCAGGGTTAAAGCAGGCCTGCCCCAAGGTGGCGGCCTGTTGATCTCCAGCGATACCTAGAATGGGGATGATGGCGCCCAACAAGCTGCTATGACCAAAATCCGCAGCGCAGTCTTTGACTGTTGGTAGCAGGCTAGAGGGAATATTGAAGAGCGTCAGTAACTCTGCATCCCATTCTCCGCGATGGATGTTGTAGAGCATCGTTCTGGAGGCGTTGGTTGCATCGGTGGCGTGAGATGCGCCCTCGGTAAGGTTCCATAAAAGCCAGGTGTCCACGGTACCAAAAGCGAGTTCGCCAGCTTCGGCTCTCGCCCGAGCGCCGTCGACATTATCTAGTATCCAAGCCAGTTTGGTTGCTGAAAAATAGGGGTCTAGTAGTAGGCCAGTTTTTTTAGTAATACTGGGCTCATGACCCTGACTCTTGAGTCCATTGCAATACTCAGCAGTGCGCCGATCCTGCCAAACAATGGCGTTATAGGCTGGTTCGCCGGTCTTTCGATCCCAGATTAAGGTGGTTTCTCGCTGATTAGTTATACCGATAGCCGCAATTTGTTTTGGGCTAATGCCCGCTTTAGTGATGGCGGCCTTAGCCGTGTTGAGGGTAGTCCGCCAGATATCCGCGGGGCGGTGTTCAACCCAGCCAGAATTGGGAAAGTGCTGTTGGAATTCTTCTTGCGCTAAAGCCACAACGCTATAACTCGGATCAAAAATAATAGCTCTGGATGATGTTGTGCCTTGATCCATGGCAAGAATATATTTAGCCGTCATAAACTCTGTCCCGTGCCGTTACTTTTTATTTACGTGTCTTTTGGCAGCAATACGACCTCAGTGCCAGTAACAATGTCATGCAGACAACCTCTGGCCGAAGGCAGCATGATCCAAAGATAACCTATGCCACATAGAGCTAATGCCAGTGGAGCTAGAAAGCTCCGCTTGATACATTGTTCCGCCGTCACTAGCGTGCCATTGGCGTTTGATGGTCCATTTGACTGTTGTAGCCTGATTCGCCAAGCTTTCATGCCCAGTGTCTGACCCTGTTTGCGCCAGCAGATAAAGAAGTATCCTCCCAGCACTAAAAGCCAGCCGAAAAAGCTCAGCCACTGCAGTATTGCTGGCAGTTGAATGTCCTCTAAAAGACCATCGCTATTGAATAGGGTCTTAATGAGAATTTTGATAATTAAGAGCAGGGTGCCATAGGCAAGGGTGAGAGCAAAGAGCAAAAACGCATCATAGATTAGCGCCGCTAATCGACGCCGTAGACCGGCCGTGGGCAGTTCGTCGGGGGTAGTTAGTTCAGTCATAAGGTTTTAGCTAGCCGTTGGCAGTGAGTACAGAGATGTTCAACAAATTAATCATGCTCCGATTTTGCCCAAAGCCAGTACAATGCGCAATCAGCGATTGTTGTCAAAGACACTTAATATAGTCGGGAGGAGAGGTTAGTGGATTGGATTTATGGTATTCATGCAGTGCACACCATGCTGAAGTCGGCACCCCAAAGGGTGAAAGAACTTTATGTGCAGCGTGGGCGGCTGGATGATCGGTTACAAAAGATTCACAAACTCGCAGAGCAACACGGGGTGGCGCTTCAGTGGGCGACGGTCAAGCAACTCGACGGTAAGGCTGAGGGTCGACATCAGGGTGTCATGGCGCTGTGCAGTCCCGGGGAAACCTATGATGAGTCCTTTTTGTTAAAGCTGGCCGAAGAGAGGGGCGGAGACGCCTTCTTTTTGATGCTGGATGGTGTCACTGATCCACATAATTTGGGCGCCTGCTTGCGCGCGGCCGATGGTGCGGGTGTGCAGGCCGTGATTGTACCCAAGGATAATTCTGTGGGTCTAACGCCGGTAGTGTCTAAAGTTGCCTGTGGCGCAGCGGAAACCATGCCGCTAGTGATGGTGACTAACCTAACTAGGACGCTTGAAAAATTACAGCAGCAGGGGGCCTGGGTTGTCGGCACTACAGGTGACGCTGAGCAATTGATCTACGATATAGATTTGAAGGGCCCAATGGTATTAGTTATGGGCGCTGAGGGTGCGGGCATGCGTCAGTTAACTCAGAAGCAATGTGATTTTTTAGTTAAATTACCGATGGCGGGAGGGGTGAGCAGCTTAAATGTGTCGGTGGCAACTGGCATCTGCCTCTATGAGGTGGTTCGGCAGCGCACCATCAGTTGACTGTTGCGCGGTAAAGGTGTCGTATTATTGAATCTTGTTGGAACTAGCGACTAGGATTGCCGGTAGATTATTAGAAGTCATGTCGAAGGAATTGACAAATGAAGAATACGAAATGCAATATTTTTTCGATACCTAATATGCTGAGCCTGCTCAGATTGAGCCTAGCACCGGTGTTGTTGGGTTTTGCTGTGGCCGGAAAAGCTGACGCCTTCCTGCAGATTTTGGCTATCTCGTTGGTCACTGATGTACTGGACGGATATTTGGCGCGCAGGCTTGATCAGACCAGCGAGTTTGGTGCCAGGCTTGATAGCTGCGGCGACATATTTACCTACGCCAGTATGATTGTCGGTATTTATTGGCTTTGGCCCGAGGTGTTTAACGCTCAGGCGAGATATTTGTTAGCAGCAGCGCTATCATTCACGTTGCCGGTTGCACTAGCGCTGAGCAAGCTTGGCGAGTATCCAAGCTATCACACATTGGCAGCTAAGACCGCGGCCCTACTGTTCGCCCCAGCTTATTACCTGCTGATATTAGGGGGTGATGACCTGTTCTTTAGAATTGTTATTCTTTTTCACGTACTGGTCGCCCTGGAGGAGATTGCTATCACTTTGATATTGCGATACCCGCGCAGCGATGTCCGGTCTGTTTTTAGTCTTCGCGGAGAAGTCTTCCCGCCTAGAGAGCCCTGAGGTTTTACTGCAAAATCTTTCTGTAAAGCCAGTTGCAACTGAGGTTGCAACTCACTATAATCTCGCGCCACTAAGCGTCTAAGTAGGTTTTTTTTCAATACAACTTAGACACTCCTTGTCTCATCGTTATGGCTAAATGGCCGATCGGGAGACATTTATAATCCACAAGGAGATACAATGCGTCACTACGAAATAGTGTTCTTGGTCCATCCCGACCAGAGCGAGCAAGTTCCAAGTATGGTCGAGCGTTACACTGCATCGGTTAAAGCCGGCAATGGAGCAGTCCATCGTTCAGAAGACTGGGGACGCCGTCAATTGGCATACCCCATCAATAAAATCCATAAAGCCCACTACATCCTGATGAACATAGAATGTGGTCAAGAAGTTCTTGATGAACTAAATGACACTTTCCGCTACAACGATGCTGTTTTGCGTAGCATGGTTATTCGTCGTGATACCGCTGTGACGGGTGAATCACCCATCATGAAGTTGGAAAATGCTGACAAGGCTGACAAAGAAGCGCGTGAGCGTCGCAACGTAGCTAAGGCTAAGGCCGATGAAGCTAAAGCTTTAGCTGATGCCGCTGCTGCTCCTGCTGAAGAAGCCCCCACCGCTGAAGAAGCGCCTGCTGAAGAAGCGGATAAAGGAGAATAATTATGGCTAAGTTTGTACGTCGTAGAAAGTTTTGTCGTTTCACCGCCGAAGGCGCCACTGAAATTGACTACAAAGATTTAGATACCCTAAAAGGTTATGTGTCTGAGAGCGGCAAGATCGTTCCGAGCCGTATCACTGGTACCAAAGCGGGTTATCAGCGTGAGCTGTCTGAAGCTATCAAGCGCGCGCGTTACATTGCGTTGCTACCATACACAGACAGCCACAAGTAACTTTAGGAATAGCGTTTGCGTGCCCTAGCTGAGTTTATTATGCGCGGGAGAGCCCAAGCCTGTGCTGTGGGTCTGCTGGGGAATCTATTTCCCTTTGTCAGTCCGGCAACTATAGGTCTGGTCACGCTGCGCAAAGGAAGTGGTGAGGGTCTACTCGTAGCACTTTGGGCTGTTCTGCCATTGATAGTAACGCTTTATATCAGTGACAGTTCACCTCTTTTGACCGCTGTGTCGGTTGCCTCACTGTTTATGATGGTGGTCTCAGCGAATGTGCTGACCTGGAGTGCTTCCTGGTCTTGGACCATGTTGAGTTGCGTTGTTGTTGGTGGATTCATATCAATCGGGCTAGGGTTCGTGTTAGCTGATGATGTTGAGTTATTGGTAGCTGAAATTGGCGAGGTTATTGCCAAATTGGCTGTCGAGCCATCATCGGAGAGACAAGTCCTAGTTCCGGTGCCGCAGTTTATTTTGGGGCTAGTAGCGTGGGTTTTGGCACTCAGTGCCGTTGTGAGTCTGTTGCTATCTAGATGGTGGCAGTCGCTGGTGTTTAACCCAGGTGGTTTTCAAGAAGAATTCCACCGCTTAAGATTAAGCAATCAGCTGGCCGTGATGGTGCTGATTGCTGTAGTGGCAGGATTTTACCTGCCGACTGAATACCGACCCTGGGTACTTTTAGCAGCCATACCGCTACTTTTGTCAGGAGTGGCATTGATTCACCATGTGGTGAAGACATTGCAGTTAGGTGGTCAGTGGCTAGTGTTAATGTATTTTGGGCTGATCGTTTTTAGTCCCACCACAGGTGCGCTGTTGGTCGGTTTAGCATTTTCCGACAGCATGTTAAATTTACGCTCAAGGTTAGCGGCAATTAAAAACCGTTAGGTCTGAGCAGGTAGTAAGCAAACGAGGTTATTGAGATGCAAGTTATTCTGCTGGAAAAAATTGGTAAGTTGGGCAATATCGGTGACAAGGCTAATGTTAAAGCCGGTTATGGACGCAACTATTTAGTCCCTCAGGGCAAGGCAGTCTTCGCCACTGAAGCAAATATTGCTGATGTAGAAATACGTCGTGCAGGACTCGAGGCCGCTGCCGCGGATAAACTCGGTCTAGCTCAGGCTCGCGCCGCTAAGCTTGAGGCTATGGGTACTATTACTATCAGCGCGATTGCTGGTGATGAGGGTAAGTTGTTTGGTTCGGTCGGCGTTCGCGAATTAGAAGATGCGATCAATGCCGCTGGTGGCGAAGTGTCTAAGAGTGAAATTAATCTACCAACGGGTGGTTTTCGCCATGTTGGTGAGTTCACATTTGACGTTCAACTGCACCTCGATTTGGTTCAATCAGTCACTCTAGTGATCGAAGCCGAGTAATTTACGATATCTAGCGGCTTCAGAAGCTAGTACGTCAGTAAAGTTATTGCATAACGGCACTGCTTCTTAATAAGATGCAGTGCCGTTTTTGTTTAATGGCATATATAAAGGTAGTCTACATTTCACTACAGGTTAAAGAGCGCTGCTATGAACGAAGCACTATTCGCGGAACCTAGCGCCAGTCAGCCACTGCCCCATTCTATCGAGGCGGAACAGGCGGTTCTGGGTGGCTTGATGCTGAAGAACGATGCGTTTGATTCTATCGCGGAAATACTATCCGACAGTGACTTTTACAGCAAAGATCATCAGTTGATTTTTAATGCTATGCATCGGCTGGCTGCAGAGGGGCAGCCATTTGACCCGATTACTCTCTCCGAATTTTTACAAAATAATAATGAACTTGGCGCCATTGGTGGCGCCGAGTATCTCGTCGATCTAGCGCATGGCACGCCAAGTTCTGCCAATATTAAAGCCTACACTCAGATTGTCCTTGAGCGCTCCATTGTTCGCCAGTTAATTGGTGCAGCCAGTGAAATGGTTCGCAAGGGCTATAACCCGTTGGGTTGGGACAGTTCAAAATTACTGGCGGAAGCAGAGAGCCGACTGCAGGAAATTATTGAAAATCGCCCAAAAAAAGGCGGCTTTAAAGAAGTGAACTCGCTGATCAAAGAGGCCGTTGAGCGTCTTGATGTGTTGTTTAAGAACGATACTGACATTACCGGTCTCAGCACGGGGTTTAGTGATCTCGATTCGATGACTTCTGGCTGGCAAAAATCTGATTTGGTGATTATTGCCGGTCGACCCTCAATGGGTAAGACCGCATTCGCTATGAATATGGTTGAACATGCGACCTTACATCAGGATCGCCCGGTCCTAGTATTCTCTTTAGAGATGCCTGCGAGTAGTCTGATCATGAGAATGCTGTCCTCCATCGGTAAGATTGATGCCACGCGCATGCGTTCGGGCAATCTGGTGGAAGATGACTGGCCGCGGCTTAGTAGCGCGGCACAAAGGCTCAAAGACAGGCCCTTATTTATCGATGATTCTGCGGGTATCACACCCATAGAGATGCGCAGTCGCATAAAGCAGTTTACCCGTGAGCGAGTGGATCAGCTGCGTCAAAAATGGCAGGGCGAACATGGCGCGGATACGCCACCTGATATTGAAGACCTCTATGAGCAGGCTCAGCCGGGCATGATTATGGTAGATTACCTGCAGTTGATGAATGGTACTAATGCTGCAGAGGGTAGGGTCCAGGAAATTTCACAGATCTCCCGTGAACTGAAAGGTTTGGCCCGAGAGTATAACTGTCCGGTCATTGCACTATCTCAGCTCAGTCGAAATGTTGAGCAGCGGCCTAATAAGCGGCCAGTGAATGCTGATTTGCGTGAATCTGGTGCTATTGAGCAGGATGCTGATGTTATTGCCTTTATTTATCGCGATGAGGTCTATAACGAGGATAGTCCTGATAAGGGCACTGCTGAAATCATAATCGGTAAGCAGCGAAATGGTCCAATAGGGACCTGTCGTCTCATCTTTATGGGTAAATACACGCGCTTTGAAAACTTGGCAGGTGACCATTTCGCCGGTCAATAACCTAGAGTAAAAGGACTTCGCTAATGAAGGTTTTTCATACTGTCGCTGGACTGCGAGAGAGTTTAAATAAAGATCGTCGTGAAGGACTGCGTGTTGGTTTTGTGCCGACGATGGGCAACCTTCATGATGGTCATTTGGCGCTCATCAAGCAGGCCGCCGAGAGCAATGACATCGTGGTCTGCTCTATCTTCGTCAACGCCTTGCAGTTTGGGTTAAACGAAGACTGGGATAAGTATCCGCGCACCTATGAGACTGATTGTGAAAAGTTACGCAATGCGGGCTGCAGCTATCTATTCCATCCTGATGATATAGAGATGTACCCCAATGGTTTGGATACCCAGAGTCGTGTTATCTGCCCGACCATGACCGATGTGCTTTGCGGTGCCAGCCGTCCAGGCCATTTTGAAGGGGTCACTACCGTCGTCAGCAAGCTCTTTAATATAGTACAGCCTGACGAAGCTATTTTTGGTATTAAAGACTACCAGCAGTTGGCAGTTATTCGCCGGATGGCAGAAGATCTTTGTTTGGCTGTCCAGATTACTTCGGCACCGATTCATCGAGAAGCCGACGGTCTGGCTATGAGTTCACGCAATAGCTATATCACTGCAGAAGAACGCCCTTTAGTAACTGTGCTTAAAGATAGCCTAGAGTGGATAGCCGCAGAAATTAAAGCCGGTAACCGCAGATTCGATGCTCTTGAGAATACCGCCAAGGCGCGTATTGTCGCGGCGGGTTTTAAGGTTGATTATGTTACTCTGTGTAATAGTAAAACACTGGATCTAGCCGCGGACGACGATCTTGAGATTACTGTTCTGGGTGCAATGTTTACCCAAGCCGCGAGACTAATTGATAACTTGAGTATAACGCTTTAGCTGCCGATATTGGCCGCTGGGCGTTTTGAATTGGATGTTTCCTTGATGATGTCGGTTTTTCTAAAAGCTAAATTACATATGGCCTCTGTCACTCAAGCAGAGCTTTGGTACGACGGCTCCTGCGCCATTGATGCCGATTTGCTGGCGTTGTCAGGTATGCGAGAGTTTGAGCAGATTGATATTTATAATGTGAGTAATGGTGAGCGCTTTACTACCTATATTATTGTTGCTGAGGCAGGTTCAGGGATTATCTCTATGAACGGCGCCGCGGCTCGTCGATGCCAGGTTGGGGATAGGATTATTATTGCAACTTATGGGCAGTTCTCTGAAGCCGAGGCAGCGCAGCATAAACCGAAGTTGGTTTATTTGACCGAACAGAACTGTGTTGAGCGCTCTACCGATACCATTGCGGTGCAGGCGGCGCCCAAGCGCTAATCGGCAGCTCGGTATACCTGCTTGCCACCCAGCCAGGTTTCCAACACCTTGGTTTGCCATAAACGTTCAGGCTCAATTTCGAAAACATCCTGATCCAGCAATATAAAATCGGCCCATTTTCCTGCGGTAAGCCCACCCAGTCGCTCTTCCTGATGAGCCGCCCAGGCCGCATCAATAGTAAAACTCCGCAATACTTCCTGCAAAGTCATAGACTGTTCGGCGATCCAACCATCTTGCGGCAGATTGGCACTGTTCTGTCGAGTGACAGCGGCATGAATGCCGGCGAAGGGATCGGCCCGTTCTATGGGGTAGTCAGAGCCTGAAACTATGCGGCTGCCCTGATTAAGGAAGCTTCGCCAAGCATAGGCCCCCTTAAGACGCTCTGCGCCAATTCTATCTTCAGCCATATTCATATCACTGGTGGCATGGGTCGGTTGCATTGAAGGAATAACGTCTAAAGACTTAAACCGGGGAATATCTTCGAGCGTCACAACCTGTGAATGCTCGATACGATGACGTAGATGACGACCTCCGACGGTGGCATAGGCATGCTCGACTTCGTCCAGGGCAATGCGATTACCCCTGTCGCCAATCGCATGAATAGCCACTTGAAAGTCAGCCTTGATGGCCCGACTGAAGAGACTCCGAAGCTGCTCGGCACTGGTGAGTAGCAGGCCGCTGTGATCCGGTCTATCGCTATAGGGTTCTAACATTGCGGCGCCCCGGCTACCCAGCGCTCCGTCAGTGTATATCTTGACACTGCGCACGGTATAAAAATCCTGCTCATCAATACTGTGACCCTGAGAAAATGTCTGATCAAGATCTGCATTTGTTGAGGAGATCATGCCATAAATACGCACCTGCATTTGGCCCTTATCCGCCGTTTTTCGGTATAGAGCATGTTCGGCGGAGCTAACTCCAGCGTCATGGGTAGACGTAATGCCGAGACTCAAAAAATGTTTACTTACCGTATCTAGAGCCAAGGCAATTTCGTCGTCATTGGGTTGCGGGATAATATCCACCACCAAAGCCATGGCATTGTCGATCAAAATGCCGGTTGGTTCACCAGCTGCGTCATGGATAATCTCGCCGCCTGCAGGCGCGAGCGTATGTTTGGTAATGCCTGCCAATTTCATTGCGGCACTGTTTGCCCAGCCCGCATGACCATCAATGCGTTCTAGCCAAACTGGACGATTATCAATCTCGACATCCAGTATTGCTGCGTTTGGGAACTGCTTGCCTGCCCAAAGTACCTGATTCCAGCCGCGACCCTGTATCCAACTTAGAGCCGGTTTCCGGGCGGCATATTGGGCGGTAATCTGAGCCGTTTTCTGAGCGGATTCAAGACCTCGCAAATCTATTCTTAGCAAACTGAAGCCAAGGCTTGAGACATGGCCGTGGGCATCCGTCATTCCTGGTAATAACGTTTTTCCCTGGCCATCAACTTTTTCGGCCTGAGAATAATTGCGTGCTAGTTCAGGGCCGCCGGAGGCTATCACTTTGCCCTCTTCTATCACCAGTGTTTGAAACCGCTGCTGTTGACGGTCATTGTCGAAGGTGTAGCCATTAACGTTTTCTATAACAAGTTGTTCTGACTTTTGAGGTTCAGAGCACCCCGCCAAAAAGGTGACTAATAACAGCTGCACTGACAGCCAGTTAAGCTTTATCATTCAAATAGCCTTTATTGAATTGGGTTACTCTATGGGATAGATATATTGTGCCATAGAGACTAAATGTGCGAGCTTTTCTTTAATCTGGCTGCCTGTCGTATTGTTGACCTCTGTTCGTCTTCTCGATCAGCTATGCGAACCTAATAGGTTGTCGGTTTCCCTCGGTCATCAATTTGTCCCCAATGTAACTTAGAG
>Ga0114995_10000108_pt1 | contig 50538 bp, 45 predicted proteins | sample ArcticOcean_MG_C_11_FD_87038 | JGI IMG/M metagenome (GOLD analysis project Ga0114995, IMG submission 87038) | Marine microbial communities from western Arctic Ocean - ArcticOcean_MG_CB2_154 | ecosystem: Environmental > Aquatic > Marine > Oceanic | place: Arctic Ocean: Canada Basin | collected... | reverse complement strand
GGAGACGATCATGGCAGTTACTCAATATTATGGTACTGGTCGTCGTAAGACCTCTACCGCTCGTGTGTTCATGACTCCTGGCACTGGTGCCATCACTGTAAACAGCCGCGAGTTGGATGTTTACTTTGGTCGTGAAACGGCTCGTATGATTGTTCGTCAGCCATTAGAGTTGACAGAAACAGTTGAAAAGTTTGATCTATTCATTACCGTAGAAGGTGGTGGTGGTTTTGGTCAGGCTGGCGCTATTCGCCACGGTATTACTCGTGCATTGATGAATTTTGACGAAACTTTACGTCCTAGTTTACGTGCTGCTGGTTTTGTTACCCGTGACGCCCGTGAAGTTGAACGTAAAAAGGTTGGCCTACGTAAAGCACGTAAGCGTCCTCAGTTCTCTAAGCGTTAAGCTTATTGCATCAATTCGATGCAGCCATAAAAAAAACCCAGCCTGATTGCTGGGTTTTTTTATGGCTTACTAAAATCAAACGCTTTTGTATGGGCGGTTTGAGGCATTAACCTTGTCTATTTATCACCTTTCCTTTAAAATGCGCACAGTAATTTTACCGCTCAGCTGGAGACCAATTAAATGAGTAATGAAGGCGTGAATAACCCTAGACGTCGCGTACTAGTCGGCGCATCCTTAGTTATGGGTGCCGTCGGTACTGCAAGTGCCCTAGTCCCTTTTGTAGCATCCTGGAGTCCAAGTGCTAAAGCCAAAGCTGCTGGTGCGCCGGTTAAGGCTGATATTAGTAAACTAGAGCCGGGTCAGCAAATTGTTGTTGCGTGGCGTGGGAAACCTGTATGGATCGTTCGACGCAGTGCAGAAGCCATGGCAAACTTGGTAACTTTGGACGATAGTTTAGCAGATCCTGCTTCTGCCGTTTCTAAGCAGCCAGCTTATATACCCGGTACTGCAGCGCGCTCCTTACGAGATGAAGTAGTAGTGCTGATTGGTCTTTGTACACATTTAGGGTGTTCTCCTACCTACCGTCCTGAAGTGGTTCCAACTGATTTTGATGCCAATTGGCAAGGTGGTTTTTATTGCCCTTGTCATGGCTCTACGTTTGATCTATCTGGTCGAGTATATAAAGGTAAGCCTGCCCCTACAAATTTAGAAATTCCGCCACATTTTTATGAGAGTGACGCTGTTATTCTTATTGGCGAAGATGGAGTGAATACATAATGGCCGTTGGTAATCCTAATCGTGCTAAGGCGGAAAGTGGTATCATTCGTTGGATTGATGATCGTTTTCCTCTTACCCAAATGTGGCAAGACCACATGTCCAAGTACTATGCATCTAAAAACTTTAACGTTTGGTATGTGTTTGGTGTACTTTCTTTACTTGTTTTAGTTAACCAAATACTAACGGGTGTTTGGCTTACCATGTCTTACGTGCCTACTGCTGAAGGGGCGTTCGCCTCTGTAGAGTACATAATGCGTGATGTAGAAATGGGCTGGATTATCCGTTATATGCACTCGTCTGGAGCATCGGCCTTCTTTGTTGTGGTGTATTTGCACATGTTCAGGGGCTTAATGTATGGGTCTTACCAAAAGCCTCGTGAGCTTATCTGGCTGTTTGGTATGGCTATTTACCTGGCACTAATGGCTGAAGGATTCTTTGGTTATCTGCTGCCGTGGGGGCAAATGTCCTACTGGGGTGCGCAGGTTATCCTGTCTTTAGCTGGCGCTATTCCGGTTGTAGGTGAAGACCTTGTGCAGTGGATTCGTGGTGACTTCTTGATCTCTGGAATCACTTTGAATCGTTTCTTCTCCTTGCACGTAATTGCCTTGCCAATTGTTATCTTAGCGTTGGTTGTGTTACATATTTTAGCGCTACATGATGTGGGTTCCAATAACCCAGACGGCATCGAAATTGACCAAAATAAAGATGAAAATGGTGTGCCGGTTGATGGTGTTGCTTTTTGGCCCTACCACGTTGTAAAGGACCTGGTTGCTGTTGGTGTGTTTTTAACAGTGTTCTGCTTAGTGATCTTCTTCTTCCCCGAAGGTGGTGGTTACTTTATTGAGAAACCCAACTATGAGCCTGCCAACTCATTGAAGACGCCTGAGCATATTGCGCCAGTGTGGTACTTTACGCCTTACTACTCCATGTTGCGTGCTATTACCTTCCCTTTATTTGGTTTAGACGCTAAGTTTTTAGGTGTGGTTACCATGGGTGGTGCTATTGCGATCTTGTTTGTTATGCCTTGGTTAGACCGCAGCCCGGTTAAATCTATGCGGTACAAGGGCTGGTTGAGTAGAGCTTGGCTCGCTATTTTTGTAGTAAGTTTTATTATTTTGGGATACCTAGGTACTTTGGCTACTACTGAAGGTAGAACCCAAGTAGCCCAGCTGTGTACTGTGTTGTACTTTCTTTACTTCATACTTATGCCGTTTTATACGCGCATTGAAGTGACGAAACCTGTTCCAACAAGGGTGGTATAGTCATGAAAAAGTTATTCTTATTAAGTTTAATGATGATGATGCCAATGTTTGCCCAAGCTGCTGCTACCGGTGTCCAGTTGGACTCTATCCAAGTAGACGCAAGCGATAAAGCGTCTTTGCAGCGTGGTATGAAAACCTACGTCAATTACTGCCTCGGTTGCCATACATCAGAATATCAGCGCTACATTCGTGCTGCAGAAGACTTGCATATGCCGCCTGAATTAGTGGTAGAACATTTGATTTTCAGTGGCCAAAAGGTCGGTGAGCAAATGACTAACGCTATGGACCCTAAGTTGGCTGCTAACTGGTTTGGTGCTGCGCCTCCAGACTTGACTAACGAAGTTAACTTACGTGGTGCCGATTGGGTTTACACATATTTGCGTACTTTCTATGCAGATGATAGTCGTCCTTACGGTGTTAATAACGTGGTATTCCCAAGTGTAGGTATGCCAAACGTTTTATCTGAGTTACAAGGCGTACAGTCTAAAACATGTGGTCAAGTTACTGAGTATGACGCCCATGGTGCTGCTGTTATTGATAGCCTAACGGGCAAGCCAATGACAGTAGAAAGTTGTGAAATACTTTCTATAGCACAAGGCTCTGGTAGTATGAACCCGGCTGAATTTGATGCCACTATCTACGACTTAACTAACTTTATGGCCTATATGTCTAAGCCTTACAAAACTGACAGCCAACGAATTGGCATGTGGGCGATTCTGTTCACCTTATTGATGACCGTAGTGTTTTATTTCTTGAAGAAAGAATTTTGGCGCGACGTTAAGTAACATTGGGCTAGGTTGAGGTATAATGCCTTAATATAGACCATTTAAGCGCGGCCGCTGCTCTTCATTGATGATGGAGGTAGCCGGTCGCGTATTTGTTTTCGGCGCTTAGCGCTATTGTTTATTATTGAGGTATATCTAAATGGGTGTAGTCGCTAAACGCTCTTCCATGACGTTTTTTTCTGATGGCTCAAATCATTACAGCCACCGTGTGCGTATTGTTTTAGCAGAGAAGGGTGTTACCGTTGACATTATTGATGTTGACGCTGAGCATAAGCCAGAAGATCTGGCAGATCTTAACCCTTATAACAGCTTGCCTACTTTGGTAGACCGTGAACTTGTGCTTTACGAAGCCAATGTAATGATGGAATACTTAGACGAGCGTTTCCCACATCCGCCTTTGCTTCCCGTGTACCCGGTTGCTCGTGCTGAAAGCCGTTTGTACATGTACCGTATCGAGCGTGACTGGTGTCGCCTTGCTGACGTAATAATGACGTCTGATGATGAAGCAGAAATTGTAGAAGCTCAAAAGGAATTGCGTGAAAGCCTAATTTCTACAGCACCTATCTTTACTGAGAAAAGCTTCTTCATGAGTGATGAATTTACTTTGGTTGATTGTTGTATTGCACCTATCTTGTGGCGCTTACCTCAGTTGGGCATCGATCTGCCAGAGCAGCAAGCTGCCCCTATGCTTGAATATATGGAGCGCATTTTTGCTCGCGAAGGGTTTCAGGAAAGTTTGTCTGAACTCGAGCATGAAATTCGCCTTTAATTGAGCTCGTAAAAATGATGACGCCAAGCCGGTCTTATTTGTTGCGTGCACTGCATGAGTGGATTTTGGATAATGACTCCACGCCGCACATTGTAGTGGATGCAACCCTCAATGATGTTATGGTGCCTGAACGATTCATTTCTGATGGGCAGATCGTACTTAACATCTCACCTAGTGCAGTTGAAGGTTTAAGCCTAGGTGATGAGGCAGTAGAGTTTAATGCTCGTTTTGGCGGTGTACCGATGCACGTTTACGTGCCTATATTGGCAGTGATGGCTGTTTATGCCAAAGAAACTGGTGAAGGTATGGGCTTTGGTTTTGAGCCAGGCATACCGGACCCAGATAGTCCGCCAAGCTCACCAGTCACCGTTGCAGATAAGCCTAAAGTACCAGGAACTGTGTCATCGATTTCAAGTCGTGTTAAGCGACCCACGCTTAAAATTGTTAAGTAAGTTATTATAAGACAATAAAAAAGGGCCATATAGCCCTTTTTTATTGTCTTATAATAACTAGCTGCCAACTAGTCGATGTACTCAAACACTTTAACGATACGTTGTATGCCACTAGAATTAGAAGCCACTTTCACTGCCCAGTCAGCCTCTGTATGGGTTACTAGCCCCATTAGGTAGACTACGCCATTCTCCGTAACCACTTTAATACGGTTAACAGGAAAGGCGGTTTCGCCTACCATACGAGCCTTCACTTTGGTGGTGATAAGGGTGTCATTGGTCCTAACAACATACGATGATGCACCGCTCACTAACAGTTCGTTGTGTACTTTACGAGCATTGGTTATACCACGGGCTTTTGCCCCTGCAATAAACTTAGAGTCTTCGCTTGGCACTTGGCCGATTAGCAATACGATACCATTTACGCTGACAGCGCTCACGTGGGCAGTTGAGAGTAAAGGGGATGCGCGTAAAATAGCGTCTACTGTAGAGGTCTCTATAAGTTGATCATTATACAAAGTGCCTAAGGAACGAGAGCCCTTGTTATCGGTGATGGGCTTGTTGCTAAGTACTGGTGTGCAGGCACTCGCCACTGCAATACAGCTTATTAAAGTGATTAGTTGAATGCCGCGTTTTAGCATTTATTCATTACTCCCAAATAATTGAAAATCGATTAAGTCACAAAGGCAGTGAATAGTAACCAACTGCAATTGTAAAATATTGGTATTATTGTCGCTAGGTATGCGAATGGCAACGTCGTCTGGATCAAGGATTGTGGCCATATTACCACCACTTTGCCCGGTAATAGAGATGACCTGCAAATTACGGTCGTGAGCTGCTTGTATGGCTTGAATTAAATTACCACAATTACCTTGCTCGGAAAGAACAACAAGAATGTCACCTTGTTGGCCCAGTGCTGTGATTTGTTTGGCAAACACATCTTGAAAGCTAGATTCATGAGTTATAGCGCTCATCGTAGTGCTATCAGCAGCTAAATTGAATGCCGGTAGGCTTGGGCGTTCTTGCTTAAAGCGGCTAAGTAATGCTGCGCTAAAATGGTGCCCGTTGGCTGCGTTAGCACCGTTGCCACAAATGAGAATTTTACCTTCTTGAATAAAGCATTGGTGCAGCATTTCAGCAGCAATAGCGATATCTTGAGGCAGGTGTTCTGCACTATATGCAGCACACCCCATATGCTCATGGAATTGATTTATAACCCTTTCTTGCAGTTCCATTAATGAGCTCTAGCCTTAGCCTGAAGTGATGAATGCATTATCCAGCCATTGTATCTGAACTTGGCTATGGGGGCCATCGGAACCACTAATGGCGATAAGATCAAAGCGACAGTCCAAGTTACTTAGTGAGGGGAAACGTTGCAAAAACACTTTAGCACTATGGATAAGGTAGCGTTGTTTGGTGCGGCTAAGGCTAGCGATTGCTCCGCCCATAATTTGGCGCTTGCGGTACTTCACTTCGATAAAGGCAAGGATCTGGCCTTTGCGAGCGATGATATCGAGTTCACCGCCTTTGCAAAAAAAATTACGCTCAACCAATTGCCAGCCTTGTTGCTGGATATGTTGCCATGCGATTTCTTCGGCCCAAGCGCCTCTTTGAGTAGTATTCATCACCATTACCTTGGGTCTACAATTACTTTACCGGCCTTAAATTTTCCCCATGAACTTTGCGTAAAAATCCGCCCTTGGTTATTAATTTGCAAAAGACCGGTTACACCGTGTACACGGCTATCGGCAAAAGCTTGTAATTGTTTAAGCCTTGGAAACAGACGGTATGCGTCAACACCTATAGCGAATAAGCGAGTGTATCTTTCTCTATTGGGGAATTGTTGACTAACTTTCTGTTGGATTTTTGGTTGCTCAATTAGCCAAGGTGATTCCGTAAATATGACCTTTTCTAAATCTCGGTCACGGCTTGTATCTGTGGGGCCTTGGTAGATGTGATGGCTAGCATATACCGGAAGGTCAGCGGCATAGTGGAAAGCTAATGCTGGAATGATTTGGCGGCCATCTGTGGGTAAGGAAAATAGCACGATTGCATCCACATCCTGACGCCTACGAGGTTCGAATTTAACAAGGTTTCCGCTACCAGCTAGATCTTTTTTGAGTGCCTTTACGCGCTCATGGCTTTGGTTTATGAGTAACGCTTGCGTAATAGCTTTGGAGTGGTCGCCAGCACCGGAAAAACTCACCTGGCTTGCGATTTTGCCACCTAACTCAATCCAAGAGGCGCTAAAAGACTGTGCAGCTCTGGTGGCCCAAGGTTGGTCTTGATGTAAAATAACAATACGCTTATGGCCTTCTGCTAAGCTGCGTGTTGCTATCTGGAAAGCTTCATCTTCTACCGCCAAGCCAAACTGAATTAAATTGATGGTAGTGTTGTTATTGATGGTTGTGTCGCTCGTTCCTAAGGGAGTGTAATTGAGGGCTAGCGTGGGTAAGGCTAGCGCTTCTTTTTGACCAAGTTCAATCACTTTGTCTTTATCTAGAGGGCCGATGATCATCTCCATTTGGTCTGCAGAAGCTTGAAGATATAGTGCGTCTAGGCTGCTCAGTTGGGTGGTGTCATAGACTTTAATATATGGAAGCACTGCTGAACTTTCTTGGGCTTCAAAACGAGCGGCTATAAAACCGTCCACCACCGCTTGGCCTGCCATGGCTAGCCTGCCATGTAAGGGCATGGCTAAGGCGATACGCCTAGGTTGATGTGCTCTAAGGTCAGCTAAGCTGGCCAGTGCTCCAGGAAGCTTTATTGATGCTGAGTGTGTAGGCCATTGTTGCTGCCATTGTTGCAGGGCAGTGAGTTGTAGGTCTAAATCGTGATGTAAAAGGGGTAATAATGCTAGGTTGTACCAAGCACGGGCTGTATCAGAACTGGCTGTAGTAATACTCTGACTAAGTTTATTGGCGTTGATTTGGGTAAGGGCGCTCCAAATTCGTTCATTATATTGGCTGGGGTCTAAGGTGGTCGGTAATTGGCTTAATGCTATAAGCGCTTTAGACGCGGCTAGAGAGAGTCCATTGGCCTCGTATGCTTGAGCTTTAAGGGTAAGGCGTTTAGCCATCGCGAGAGGGTCTTTATTGGGTGCTAAAACTTGTGCTTGACGCAGCCAAACAATGGCGCCAAAGCTGTCCCCAAGCATTAACTGAGACTCCGCCTTAGCTTCCAAATAGCGCCCTAGTTGATGTTCTGGTAATTCATCTAAGTCTATTTGATTAAGTAACTTTGCACTCGACTGAGCATAACCCATGATTAATATTTTATTAGCCATGTCTAATAAAGACGTTTGGCGTACTATTGTTGGTGTTTGATATATTTTTTGTAGTTCGTTGTTCAGGTGTGCAGGCAATGCTGGGTCTGCATACTTAATTTCAATGATGCTTTGGTCTACTGGCACTTGGGGTGTAATACTTGGGGTTGTAGGCGTTATTGCAAGTAAGGTTGTTAAGTCTTTGTTTTTATTGCTTGTGGCAGTACTAGAAGTCTTGTTGGGTTGTGTCGGTGGTTGTGCTTTTTTCTGAGTTAGGTCTAGCTCAATAACAATTGTATCTTCAGCTAATTGGTTGGGCGTGGTAGGTGTTGGGAGTAGATTTTTTTGCTCACAAGCGCTGAGAAAAACTAACCCACATAAAATATATATGAAGCGAAAATAATGGTGTCTGATTAAGGTCATAGAGCATTCTTAGCGGGTATGTGTTAGGCGGTTTAGGTTACAATGCACTTAGATCAGACTACCTTCGTGATCTGATCTAAGTAAGCCTAGCATAAAAGCTCACTCAAACAAGTCCAAAAGGCTCAAAGGCATGACAACAGCAATTCTTTACGTGGTTTCCACTCCTATTGGTAACCTTGACGACCTAAGCCCGCGGGCTGTAGAAACTCTAAAAAAAGTAGACCTTATTGCTGCAGAAGACACCCGTCATAGTGGTCGTTTAATGCAGCATTTTGCTATTTCTACACCAATGTTGGCTGTGCATGATCATAATGAGCGCCAGCGTGCGCAAATGTTGGTTAACAAATTGGCAGAAGGCCAGTCTATTGCGCTGATTTCAGATGCCGGAACACCACTTATCTCTGACCCTGGATATCACTTAGTGAGTGCGGTTCGGGAGGCGGGTTATCAGGTTGTACCAGTGGTTGGCCCTTGTGCATTAATAGCTGGGCTTAGTGTGTCAGGCTTGGCTACGGATCGATTTAGCTTTTACGGTTTTTTGCCTGCCAAGAGCAGCGGTCGTAAACAGCATCTGCAACAACTAGAAAAAGTGACTCATACTCAGGTATTCTATGAGTCCCCACATCGTATAGTGGCTATGGTTGATGACATTGTAACGGTAATGGGCCCAGACAGAAAGTTGGTGCTAGCTCGGGAGCTCACCAAAACCTTTGAAACAGTTTATGGCGCACCGGCTAGAGAAGTGCAGGCGTGGTTGGCTGCGGATCATAACCAACAAAAAGGTGAGTTTGTGGTGTTGATTGCAGGTGCGGAGCCAGAAGAGCTACAAGATATTGGCCCAGAAGAAGAGCGTATGCTCACATTGTTACTAGCAGAACTGCCTATTAAAAAGGCGGCTGCTATTGCAGCGGCTATTACAGGGCACAAAAAAAAGGCGCTGTATGATCGAGCCTTAGTGCTACAAGGCAAGTAACTGGTCGTTAGGGCATATTTAACCTTGCCAGCGCTAGGTAAAATCGGTATCCTGCCCGCGAGAAAGTCCGCCAGACAGTCGCTGCTACTTTACATTTCGATGTTTTAGTAGGGGAGGAAAGTCCGGGCTCCATAGGGCAAGGTGCCAGGTAACTCCTGGGCGGCGTGAGCCGACGGCCAGTGCAGCAGAGAGTAAACCGCCAACCCCGATTTATCGGGCGGTAAGGGTGAAAGGGTGCGGTAAGAGCGCACCGCGTACGTGGCAACACGTTACGGCATGGTAAACCCCACCTGGAGCAAGACCAAATAGGAACCCATTAGGTGCGGCCCGCACTGGGTTCGGGTAGGTCGCAAGAGGCCTGTGGCGACGCAGGTCCTAGATGAATGACTGTCCACGACAGAACCCGGCTTATGGTGCGGGCTTTCTCACCTCACACTACCCTCTAGATTCTTGTTTATACAGGGATTTAGAGGGGTTCATTGAGTCTATGAGTACTCAATTTTTGCTTATTAGTCTTCCTCTTCTTCCTCGGTTGCTAGAGTTGATACTGCGCTGTTACCAAAAAGTAGGTCATGAATGCTGGGGTCTTCTGTGTACTCCCACTTATACATCTCTACCTTTCCATCTGTTACAAACGCCTTAACAAATTGTTCATCTGTTAGCGAGTTAACGTTGTAGCAGTAATCAAGGCACTCTTGAATATGCCCTTTGTCCAGTCCATCTGGGTCGAGCAGGTGTTCACCTATCTCCATTAGCTCCCACGCAATCAAATCGAGCTTATGTTGCTCGATAGACTGCTCGGACTGACCTTTTTTGTACATACGGTCTGCTGATGCATCTGTCATCTTACTTTCCTTATTCCCGATGTTTAAGAACGCTCGGCATTTTACACATAAACGCAATATTCTGTAAGTATGGTAAAGGCTGCCCTTAGTGATGACGAATTCTGGACGATTCTGTGAGTTATAACAACATCAACCCTTTATTGATCATATTGATGGTGCTGGAACACCTAAATTCATTGGTCTATGCTAACCTCAGTTTTTATACTTTAAAGGAAAAGCCTAATGCGCCATCGTATTCGAGCAGCCGGTATCTTAGTTGATCAAGGCCGCATTTTAATGGTCAATGAAAATGAGCGTGGACTGTCTTATTGGGTGCCTCCTGGCGGTGGATTCGAGGCTAAAGACGGCAATACTCATAACACAGTTAAGCGGGAAGTGTGGGAAGAAACAGGCTTGTCTGTAATCGTAGGAAACCTGTTGTTCGTGCGTGAGTTTTGTGAGACTTCTAGAGCTATTTATCACGTGGAGCAGTTTTATATTGTGGACCAATGGAGTGGAGAGGTTTCATTAAAGAACTTGGAGGCTGTGGGTGAAGAGACGCGGTACATTTCTCAGGCTCGTTGGTTCACTAAACAAGAGCTGTCCCAAGTGGATGTGTTTCCACCACAGTTGAAAGACGTGTTATGGGATAAGTTAGACCGTGATGACTTTTCTATTGTCCATCTGGGTTACTCGTAAACTTCCATGGCCTCATCAATAATAGAAACCGTGGCAATGAGTGGATTTGTGGCTATTATTAAGCGAACTAGTCGTAAAGGCAGTGTGGGCTTTAAATTGTCATCAGGGCAGGTAGTGGTGTTGGCGCCTAAAGCTATATCAAAGGCAGAGCTCCGGCTTTTGTTAGCGTCTAGAAGTGCTTGGATATTGGACAAGCTTAAAGTGCAGGGGAAGGTAAAACCTCATGTTGAACGGCTTTATGTGAGTGATGAGCGGTTAGTTTTTTTGGATCGAGAATTAATATTGAAGGTGTCTCAGGGTGCTTTTAGTACAGGTCTTAAGGGAGAGTCTAGTCTGGTGGTTAGTGTTCCTGAGGCTAAGCCTGACTGGGTGAGAAATGCTCTTGTGCGCTGGTACAAGCTGCAAGCGCAAGTGCATATGGAGCAGCGCGTTAACTATTTTGCACCCTTAGTAGGCGCTTGGCCAAAGTCTATTGAAATTAAAACCTATCGAGCCCGCTGGGGTAGCTGCAACAGTAGCGGGCAAGTGCAGTTTAATTGGAAACTGATGATGGCGCCCAGTGAAGTGGTTGACAGTGTGGTGGTTCACGAATTGTGCCATTTGCTGTATATGCATCATGGGCCGGAGTTTTGGGTGCAAGTAAAGCGGGTGCTACCAAACTATCAAGATGCAAAGCAATGGCTAAAAGATGAAGGTTATGGTTTAGGACTTGATTGATATTGGGTGCCTTTAAGTATTAAAATGTCGACATTACTCTTAACTGTATGAATGTAGCCCATGCCTCAAGAAAATTCAGCTGCCAAAGTGTTGTACCATTTGAAGCAAGATATTTTGACAGGTTTCTTTGGCGCCGGTCATAAGCTCAAAATGAGTGCTTTAAAAGAGCGTTATCAAGTGGGCGTGAATCCACTGCGCGAGGCATTGTCACAACTGGTGGTGATGCAATTAGTGCAGGTTCAAGACCAGCGTGGATATCGAGTGTGCCCTGTGACGCAAACAGAGTTGGTGGATGTTTATGACACCCGAGCTCATATTGAGTCTTTGTGTGTGGGGCTGGCCATTGAACGAGGTGATGAAGCTTGGGAGGCTGGAATTGTTGCAGCAGCTTATCGTCTGCAATCAAATGCTGGCCTGTTGAAGGCTGATGGCGATCTTCAGGCTTGGGAACAATTACATCAACAGTTTCATTATGCCATCGTAAAAGGCTGCGGTTCTGAAGAGCTGCTTAGGGTGAGGTTAGACCTTTATGAAAAGGCGTCACGCTATCGTAACTTATGGTTACAGCACAATGCTGGCCACAGCGCTTTTGACGTGAATCAAATGGAACATGAGCAGCTAGTCGCAGCCGTTTTGGCTAGAGATTTGAAAACCGCCGAAACGCTTATTTCTAAGCATATACGTGTGCCTAGCCAGGTGTTACTGGGCCTATTATAAAGCCTGCAATTGTCCTAACTTAGCAGCATCAAGTAACTTTCTTTTTTCACTTGCAATATATCTATGATCTACCTACACTTGTAGGTGGGTAAAAGTGGGAAAAAGTGGTTATTTTTCCCTAAATGATGTATTTTTTGGAGAAAAATGATGTTCCGTGGGGCAGCAACAATCAATATAGATGCCAAAGGACGTATAGCTATGCCTGTACGCTTTCGCGATCTATTTGTTGGTGAAACAGAATCTAGCATCAACCCTCAGCTCGTGGTCACTATTGATACCGAAGAACCTTGCCTACTTATTTACCCATTAATCGAATGGGATTTGATTCAAAAAAAACTAGAACAACTACCCAGTTTCAACCCTGCGGCTAGGCGCATTCAACGCTTGTTGATTGGCCATGCCACAGACTTAGAGCTCGATGCTAGTGGGCGCATTTTATTACCCGCACTGTTGCGTGAATATGCTCAGTTGGATAAAAAAGCCATACTTTTAGGTCAGGGTAAAAAAATTGAGCTGTGGAGCGAGTCCTTATGGAATGCGCGCCGAGAAACCTACTTGCAGGCCAACAGCAACACTGAAGAGCTACCGGAACTCTTGCACCAGTTGTCCTTATAGTCAGTAATAGCTGACGTTATGAATGGAATTAAAATGACACAGGAATTTAGCCACAAAGCAGTTTTGCTTGATGAAGCTGTAGAGCTATTAGTACACGATACCAATGGTATATATATGGATGGTACTTTTGGACGTGGTGGACACAGCGGCCTTATCCTACAGCAATTGAGTTCACAAGGAAGGCTGTACGCCTTTGATAAAGACCCGTTGGCCATTGTGCAGGCGCAGTTGATGGTTGCTGAAGATTCACGCTTATCAATTGCCCAAACCTCTTTCGCTAACATGGGTGAAATTGCTCAGCAGAATAACTGTTTTGGACAAGTGCAGGGCATTTTGTTAGACCTGGGTATTTCATCACCACAGGTGGATGACGCTAGCAGAGGTTTTAGTTTTCAGCATGATGGCCCATTAGACATGCGCATGAACCCTGATGCTGGTGAATCTGCCGCACAATGGATAGCTCGAGCTGATGCGGAAGAGATAGCTGATGTAATTTACCATTATGGTGAAGAGCGGTTTTCTAGAAGAATGGCTAGGGCAGTTGTCGAGTATCGTAAAGAACAGCCGATCACCACTACCAAACAATTGGCTAGTGTTATTGCTGCCGCCAATCCTAAGTGGGAAAAGGGTAAAAATCCTGCAACCCGTGCATTTCAGGGTATCCGTATACACATAAATCAAGAACTAAAAGATCTGGAAGTAGGCTTGCAAACTGCGCTTGAAGTGTTAGCTCCTGGTGGCCGCTTAGTAGTCATTAGTTTCCATTCCTTGGAAGACCGTATTGTTAAGCGGTTTATGCGTGAGCATGCTAAAGGCGACTCCCATATTCCTAGGGGCTTGCCCGTGACTGAAGACCAGATGAAGCGACGCTTAAAATTATTGGGTAAGGCCCGTAAGCCTAGCCCTAACGAAATTGAGATTAACCCTAGGTCTCGCAGCGCAGTGATGCGTGTGGCAGAAAAAATAGAATGAAAGATATCAGCCAAAATCTCAACCAGTGGTTAAAACGTGCCAGCTTACAGGCTGAACGTTATGCCATGTTATTGGGTTTTTTGCTGTTAGTGTTGTTAGTAATGAGTGCTCAATCTGTTGTGTTTAGCTCGTTTCAAGCGAGGGGGCATATCAACTATTTACATCAGCTTGAAAGAGACCGCAATGCTATGCAAATAGAGTGGGGCCAGCTTTTATTAGAACAAAGTGCTTGGGCTTCCCATAGTCGTGTTGAAACTTTGGTGTCAGAACAGTTAGAGATGAGCGTTCCGTTGGCTAAGCAAATTGTTGTGGTGCGACAACCATGACAGCCATGGAGTACCCTTGGCGCATGCGCTTAGTTTGGTTGTTGTTGCTGGTTGCCGCCTCGGCAGTAGTTTGGCGCTTAGTAGACCTTAATCTCACCGAGCGTTCGTTTTTGATGCGCCAAGGTGACGCCAGAATGGTACGTGAAGTGTCTATTCCCGCTCATAGAGGCATGATATTAGACCGTAGAGGCGAGCCGCTAGCTGTGAGTGCTCCGGTTGTTAGTTTATGGGCCAATCCACAGGTGTTGGGGGAAGACATAGCTCAGGCTAAGCAAGTTGCTCAAAACTTAGGTTTGCCTGAGGTTGCGTTTTTAGAGCGCTTGGCGCGGCTGAAAAATAAAGAATTCATGTATCTTAAGCGCAGTGTTAATCCAGTTGAGGCAGAAGCAGTATTAAGCAACAAGTGGAGTGGAGTAAATGGTGTGCAGGAATTCCAACGTTATTATCCTGCGGCAGAAGTAACGACTCACTTGGTTGGGTTTAATAATATAGATGACCAGGGCCAAGAAGGTATGGAGCTGGCTTATGAGCCTTGGTTGCAGGGAACGTCTGGCACAAAAATGGTACAAAAAGATCGCACAGGGCGAACTGTTAAAGATCTCCAGTTATTGTCTAGTGCTCAGCCTGGCAAAGACCTGGTTTTGAGTATTGATTTACGCATACAGTATGTGGCTTACCGAGAACTTAAGGCGGTAGTACAGCAACACAACGCGTCTTCGGGCTCTGTTGTTGTTTTAGATGTACTTACGGGCGAGATTTTGGCTATGGTTAATCAGCCGGCTTACAACCCGAATAATAGGTCGGTGATGAGTATCGACAGTTTGCGTAATCGAGCTTTGACAGATGTACTTGAGCCTGGCTCCACCATGAAGCCTCTTACCATTGCGGCGGCTTTGATGAGTGGGCAGTACGATCCAGACAGTAAGGTTGACACCAGTCCAGGTTTTATAAAGGTAAAGCGTAAAACCATACGCGATCATCGCAACTACGGCGTGTTAGATATCACTGGTATTATTACTAAATCAAGCAATGTAGGTGTCACTAAGTTGGCATTGTCACTACCCGAAAATAGTGTCAGAGAAACCTTTCATAGCTTTGGCTTGGGCCAGGCTACAGCGAGTAGTTTTCCTGGTGAAAGTGCAGGTATTTTACCTAGTTATGCTAAATGGAATCCAATTAACTTAGCGACTATGGCATATGGTTATGGCATCGCTGTAACACCTGTTCAATTGGCTCAGGCCTATGCAGTATTTGCCAGTTATGGGCTTAAGCGTCCCATTTCTCTTTTGAAGCAAGACCAAGTGCCAGAAGCTCAGCGAGTGATGCCAGAACGTGTGGCTAAGCAGGTGATTGCGATGTTAGAAACAGTAGTTCAAAAAGGCGGCACAGGCACTCGCGCTGGCGTAGCGTCTTATCGAGTTGCTGGTAAAACTGGCACGGTGCATAAACCTTCAAAGGATGGTGGTTATGCCGACGATGTGTATGCCGCAGTTTTTGCTGGTATGGCACCCGCATCTAAGCCACGCTTAGTGTCGGTGGTGATTATAGATAACCCTAAGGGTGAGCAGTATTATGGCGGCGAAGTTGCTGCTCCCGTATTTTCTCGCATTATGGCTGAGAGCTTACGGCTTTTAAATGTGGCACCAGATAATCTGCTGCCACTAGACGGTTAACAGTGAGGTTGGATGTGGATACCAAACGTTTACACGAACTGATGCCCCTGCCAGGGCAAGCCCAACAATGGGCAGACGTTTGTGTGTATGGGGTGTCATCCGATAGCCGGCAGGTAAAACAAGGCGACTTGTTTATCACCTGTTTAGGGGAACCAAAGCGGCAGCGCAGCTATGTAGAGCAAGCGCAGGCAAGTGGAGCCGCGGCGGTAGCTATCGATGCGCAACAGGCGTTGAAAATGGACATATCTAACCTCACTGTCCCCATTATTGGCATACCTAATCTTGCGGCTGTGCAGGGCTCCATTGCTGCCCGTATTAACAATGAGCCTAGTCAGCAAATGTCTCTGGTAGGTATTACAGGCACTAACGGAAAAACCAGCTGTAGTCAGTTTATCGCACAGTGTTTTTCGGATCTTGGACGAACCTGCGGTGTGATGGGTACTTTGGGGTATGGCTTGCTTAATGCGTTAGAGCAGGGGCCAAATACTACGCCTGATGAAGTCACCATGCAGTATCAGTTAGGTGCAATGCTGCAAGCAGGGGCAACGGCATGCGCTATCGAGGTATCTTCCCACGGTCTAGATCAGGGGCGACTTAACGGATGTCGTTTTGAAACTGCGGTATTCACCAATTTAACTCAAGACCATCTTGATTATCATGGCACTATGCAAGCTTATGGTGAGGTGAAAGCTCAGCTGTTTAATTGGCCAAGTTTGCGCCACGCAGTAATTAACTTCGATGATAACTTTGGCCGTGGTTTACTTAACGAAATTGCGCCTTCTGTGCAAACTTACACCTATAGTGCCCAGACTTCAGAAGTGGATTATGTAGACATTGGGGTGTCTTCCATTAGTCAGCACGAACACGGCATTGAAGCCCTGGTGCATACGCCTAAAGGTCAGGTTTTTTTGAAAGTAGGGCTTATTGGCCGCTTTAATCTGAGTAATCTATTGGCTACCTTGGCTGTGCTTTTATTGCACAAGATTGACCTGTCATCAGCGATTTTGGTCATCAATAACCTCACTACAGTCTGTGGCAGAATGCAGTTAATTGCTTCAGAAAGTGGAGAGTTTAATGCAAAAGTTTATCCACAGGCTATTGTCGATTATGCCCATACCCCAGATGCCTTAGAGCAAGCGCTAATGGCCGCAAAAGAGCATGTGGCTGGTGGTCAGTTATGGGTAGTATTTGGGTGTGGTGGAGATCGAGATACGGGCAAGCGTCCAAAAATGGCAAGCATTGCAGAAGCATGGGCAGATCACGTGGTGGTTACCGATGACAACCCCCGAACAGAGTCGAGTAAACAAATTTTAGCTGACATCATTAAGGGCTTTAAACGCCCAGAAAAAGTAGCAATAGAAGGCGACAGAAGCCTCGCTATTGCTTCAACTATGGGACGCGCTAAGGCCGGTGATATCGTACTTATAGCAGGTAAAGGCCATGAAACTTATCAAGACATTCAAGGCCATAAACATCACTTTAGTGATCAAGAACAGGTATTGCTTGCTCTTGCAGGAGGGTTGAATTAATGACTGCCTTTAGTTTAGTCGAATTATCTAACAAGGTGCCTTCTAGCCATGCTATCGGCGATGCTACGTTTAGTCAGTTGTCTACAGATACGCGTAGTTTGGTTGCTGGAGATCTATTCGTTGCTTTAGTAGGGCCTAATTTTGATGGCCATGAATTTATTGCTCAAGCCCAAAGCCAAGGTGCGTGCGGGGCTTTGGTGAGTACAGAAATAGACACAGACTTACCTTTATTGGTGGTGCCAGATACCCGTATAGCATTAGGGCAGCTAGCTACACTTAAACGCAAGAGTCTTAATGGCCAATTTGTTGCTGTTACAGGCAGTAGTGGAAAAACCACTGTTAAAGAAATGTTACAAAAAGTGTTCTTTCAAGCAGGCCAAGTTGAAGTAACACATGGCAATTTTAATAATGACATTGGTGTGCCGTTAACCCTTTGGGGCATGCAAGATGACATTGACTATAGGGTGTTAGAGCTTGGCGCCAATCATATTGGAGAAATCGCCTATACCAGCCGTATGGTTATGGCTGATGTGGCTATTTTGAACAATGCTCAAGAAGCTCACTTGTCTGGTTTTGGTGGTTTGGCTGGTGTTGTTAAAGCTAAGGGTGAAATTATTTCTGGGCTTTCTGAACAAGGTCAGGTGGTGTTGAACTTAGATGATCCACACTTTCTTGAATGGCAAGTGTTGGCTAAGTCTAGGCGTGTATGGAGCTTCAGTCTAACTAATGAGAAGGCAAGTGTGTATGCCAAGGGTATCCAGAGTACAACGCGAGGTAGCCGTTTTATTCTTCACCTAGGTCAGCAAGAGCGCTTAGTTGATTTGCAGTTGTTAGGGCAGCATAACGTTGCCAATGCTTTAGCAGCCTCTGCAGCTGCATTGGCTTTGGGATTATCGCTAGATCAAATTGTGGTGGGTTTAAGCCAAGTTAGGCCATATAAAGGGCGCCTACTAACTCACCAGCTAAGCAATAATCGTTGTGTTATTGATGATACGTATAATGCCAACCTAGGCTCAGTAAAAGCAGCCATAGATGTGCTGCAACAGTGCCATGGGCAGCGGTGTTTTATGCTGGGTGATTTAGGTGAGCTAGGTCAGCAAGAGCTGCAGCTACATCAGCGTATAGGCGCACAAGTTGCCGCAGCGGGTATAGAACAGCTTTATGGTTTTGGTCCGTTATCTGCAATGGCTGTTGAAAGCTATCTGCAAGCTGGTGGTAGCTACGGCAAAGTGTGTAGCAACAAGAGCGATTTATCCAGTTGTTTTGAACAGCTGCCAAAAGGTGATTTGAGTTGTTTGGTTAAAGGGTCTAGATCCAGCCAAATGGAGCAAGTTGTAGAACAATTAATTAACGGCGGAAACTAGCCCATGTTGTTATGGTTAGCAGATTATTTAACTCAGTATTACAGCGCCTTTGGTGTTTTTCATTACCTCACTATGCGAGGCATTATGGGGGTGCTTACGGCCTTGTTTATAGCCTTGGCTATTGGCCCATATATGATCAAACACTTGAAGGCTAATCAAATAGGCCAGTCAATTCGTGAAGACGGCCCCCAAACACATCTGGTGAAGGCTGGCACTCCAACTATGGGCGGTGCGCTTATATTGGTGGCGATTCTCATTAGCGCTTTGTTGTGGGGTGATTTAACTAATCGTTATGTTTGGGTCACTATTGCTGTAACGGCTGTGTTTGGTGCCGTAGGTTGGGTAGACGATTACCGTAAAGTAGTAGAGAAAAACTCCCGTGGATTGCCTGCTCGCTGGAAGTATTTGTGGCAATCTGTGGGAGGTCTAGGCGCCGCTGTATTCTTATACTATAGCGCTCAAACTCCTCAAGAACTTGAACTGATAGTGCCGTTCTTCAAAACTGTCGGCATTAATATTGGTGTGTTTTATATTGTATTGACCTATTTTGTCATCGTAGGTACTTCCAACGCCGTCAATCTTACAGATGGTTTGGATGGCTTGGCCATATTGCCCACAGTGCTTATTGCCGGCGCTTTAGCGGTATTTGCTTATTTGACTGGGCACTCGGTGTTTTCTGAATACCTTAATATTCCTTACATTAGGGGGGCTGGAGAACTGGTAGTATTTTGTGCCGCAATTGTTGGCGCAGGCATGGGGTTTTTATGGTTTAACACCTATCCAGCTCAAGTGTTTATGGGCGACGTAGGCGCATTAGCTTTAGGTGCAGCCTTAGGTATTGTGGCTGTTATCGTGCGACAAGAATTGGTATTGCTGATTATGGGGGGCGTGTTTGTAATGGAGACTGTATCCGTTATTCTGCAAGTGGCTTCGTTTAAATTAACTGGGAAACGCATTTTCCGTATGGCACCCATACATCATCATTTCGAGCTTAAAGGTTGGCCAGAACCACGTATTATCGTACGTTTTTGGATTATTACTGTGGTATTGGTGTTGATCGGTTTAGCTACGCTTAAATTACGCTAGGCTTTGCTAAATCAACATAAAGCACGATAAATATTGAATCATAAAGAGGCCATTTTCCAATGTCGTTAATAGTTAGTGATCGTTTTAGCCTTATTATTGGTTTGGGGAAAACTGGGTTAGCTTGTGCTCAGTATTTGTCACTTCAAGGTGAGCGCTTTCAGGTAGCTGACTCTAGACAGCAGCCGCCTTTTCTCGATCAGCTAACATCAGAGCAACCGGATACGCCTATACATTTAGGTGAATTCCCTCTTGATTTATGTCTCAGTGCCAGTCAGATTATTCTAAGCCCTGGTGTGTCGATGCAAGAACCTGCTTTAGTGGCAGCGGCTAATGTAGGAGTACCTATACGTAGTGATATAGATGTATTTGCTCAGGCTGCTAGGTCGGCTGGCGTGCCTATTGTAGCCATTACCGGTTCTAACGCTAAGAGTACGGTTACGAGCTTAGTAGGGGAAATGGCTAAAACAGCAGGCCTAAACGCTGCAGTTGGCGGTAATCTTGGTGAGCCTTCGGTATCTTTGTTAGCTGAAGGTGTAGATTTATATGTTATGGAGCTGTCTAGTTTTCAGCTAGAATCCACCACTGGTTTAGGCGCTACTGTGGCTTGTGTACTCAATTTAAGCCCTGACCATATGGACAGATATCCCAATCTAATGGCATATCATCAAGCCAAACATCGAATTTTCCAAGGGTGTAAATCTGCTGTCGCTAATGGTGATGATTCGCTTACGAACCCATTGGTGCCGAGCACTGTAAGCCAAGTACGGTTTAGTATGGGTGATCCCGATGTGGGTCAGTTTGGGTTACGTAAAGTGGATGGTGAGGAATGGTTGGTGCAAGGTTTACAACCACTCATGAAGGTAAAGCACATGGCCATGTCTGGTCGGCATAATGTGTCCAACGCTCTTGCTGCACTGGCGTTAGGTCAAGCTGTTGGGCTGCCAATGAAGGCCATGATTAATGCTATAACTACCTTCACAGGTTTGCCGCATAGATGTGAGCAAGTGGCTAATATTGGTGGTGTTGATTATATTAATGATTCTAAAGGCACTAACGTAGGGGCCACTGTAGCGGCATTAGAAGGTTTAGGGCCAGACCTTACTGGGAAAATTATTCTTATTGCTGGGGGGGTGGGCAAAGGGGCTGATTTTTCCGACCTTGTGGCCCCATTATCACGTTACGGTAAAGAAACCCTATTAATCGGTGAAGACGCAAGCCACATTGAGCATGCGTTGGCTGGCAAGTTGGAGTTTAGGTATGCAAAAAATATGCAAGAAGCTGTAAATATGGCACATCAGTTGGCGGATAGTGGAGATTTAGTATTGTTGTCACCAGCTTGTGCCAGCTTTGATGCCTATTCAGGTTTTGAGGCTAGAGGTGACCACTTCTCGGCATTGGTAAGGGCCTTAGTATGATTTTAGTGTCTGAGCAGTGGCGTGCAGTAACTAGTCAAAGGTTAGATTTATCCTTGTTCCTGCCGGCCTTAGCATTAGCACTTATTGGCTACATAATGATCACGTCCGCTTCTATGGATGTGGTGGCGATAAAATTCAACGACCCTTTTTATCAAAGTAAACGACAGCTTTTATTTATACTTTTGGGCAGTTGTAGCCTCATGGTTTGCCTGTTAACGCCCGTGCACGTATGGCAAAAGCAGAGCCCATATTTACTGCTGTTAGCCGTGTTGCTCTTGGTAGCGGTATTGATTCCTGGTTTAGGCCGGAGTGTAAACGGCAGTACTCGATGGATTCCTATTGGATCGCTGAGTTTACAGCCTTCGGAATTTGCTAAAATTGCGGTTGTAGCTTTTATGGCAGGGTATCTAGTAAGACAGCAGAAAGAAGTACGAAATAGTTTTTCTGGATTCTCAAAATCCTCAGTTGTGCTAGGCGTATTTATGGTGCTGTTTTTATTAGAGCCAGATTTTGGTGCGGTAGTTGTGATGATGAGTGCCGTGTTAGGTATGTTTTTTTTAGGGGGTATGCGCAAGCGTCATATTTCCATAGTGCTAGTGGCCGCAGCCGCTCTTGGCGCAATCACTATTTTTGCTGCTGAGTACCGAGTGAAGCGGTTAATGACCTACCTAGACCCATGGGGTGATCCATTTGGTAGTGGTTATCAACTAACTCAGGCACAAATTGCCTTTGGCCGTGGTGGTTGGTTTGGTGAAGGTTTGGGTCAGAGCATGCAAAAGTTATTTTACTTGCCAGAGGCCCACACAGACTTTGTATATTCGGTACTGGCTGAAGAGTGGGGTGCTTTTGGTGCTCTGGTTGTTGTAGCTTTGTATGGGGTGCTGATAGTACGTGGACTTAATGTAGGTCAAAAAGCCGAACGTTTAGGTCGTCATTTTTCAGCTTATTTGGCTTACGGGTTAGTGTTGCTCATTGCGGCTCAAGCAATGATTAACATAGGCGTAAATTTAGGGCTGTTGCCAACCAAAGGGTTAACACTACCCTTTGTTAGTTATGGCGGTAGTAGTATGTTGGCTTGTGCTGGCAGTTTGGGTATTTTGTTACGAATTTCCATGGAAAATAACCTATCTTATGCTGACTACACTAACTCACCAAACATAACACCTATTTACCAGCAGTCGCCGCATAGATCGTTTGATGTCCAAGGCGAAGAGGCAACACCAGGGCTTGGCGATGTTGAACAATGGTTTGACGATGAAGCTAAGAATCAAGGCCGACGTCATGACTCAGTCTAATCGTCATGCTAATTCAAAACGTATACTGATCATGGCAGCAGGAACAGGTGGCCATGTTTATCCAGCTTTAGCTACTGCGGAAGTTATGCAGCAGCACAACTGGACTGTTGAATGGCTGGGTACAGGCAGAGGTATTGAAGCGCGTTTAGTTCCAGAAGCGGGGCTCAAATTACATTGTATTGATGTGGTTGGTTTGAGAGGTAAAGGTAAGCTTTCTCTGTTATTGGCGCCGTGGCGATTAGTAAAATCTTTTTACCAAGCGATTACTATCATTCGTCGCTTTAAGCCTCATTGTGTTTTGGGTATGGGTGGCTTTGTTGCCGGCCCTGGTGGCTTGGCTGCAAAGTTGTTAGGAGTGCCGCTCATCTTACATGAACAAAACGCAATACCTGGGCTTACAAATCGTTTATTGCGCCCGTTTGCTAGCAGGACTTTACAGGCGTTTACTGGCGGTTTTTTAGAACGTCAGGCCATCACAGTTGGTAATCCACTACGATCCAACATCATGGCTTATTCTCCAGAACAAAACCTAGAACAAAACCTAGAACACAACCCAGAACAAAACCCGGAACAAAACGGGCTAAAGGTGCTTATTTTAGGCGGTAGCTTAGGTGCTAAAGCCCTTAACGATGCAGTGCCAAAGGCGATGGCGTTATTAGCGATTAACGAACGGCCACAAATATGGCACCAAACAGGGCCAAAAAAGCACCAAGTTACTCAAGATGGATATGATAAAGCTAAAGTTTCAGCTCGAGTAGACGCATATATTGATGACATGAGCTTGGCTTATTCGTGGGCTGATCTAGTCATTTGTCGTGCAGGTGCGTTAACGGTAAGTGAGCTGGCAGGCTCTGGTATAGCGTCTATACTAGTGCCATATCCTCATGCCGTAGATGATCACCAAACTAGCAATGCCAATGTGTTAGTACAAGCGGGTGCGGCCATCCTACTGCCACAAAAACAGCTGTCGGCAGTAACGCTTAGTGAACATATCACCGCGTTAAAAAGTCAGTCATCAACGCTAAATAATATGGCCGCAGCAGCATTAACTTGCGCTGCACCGAAGGCCGCTTACGATGTAGCACAACACTGCATGGAGATTGCCCGTGGTTAAAATAATCCCACCAAATCAATATACAATTCCAGAAATGCGACGTATAAAACGTATTCATTTTGTCGGTATTGGCGGCGTTGGCATGTGCGGTATTGCTGAAGTGCTGCTTAACCAAGGATATGATATCAGTGGCTCGGACATCAGAGTAAGCCCGGTGACGCAACGATTGGCAGACCTTGGCGCACAGATTTTTATTGGTCATCAAGAGGCTAATGTCCGTGGTGCTCACGTAGTGGTAGTGTCTACCGCCGTGACCGAAGAAAATCCAGAGCTAATGGCTGCACGGGCGCATCGTATTCCCGTAGTGCAAAGGGCGCAAATGTTGGCGGAATTAATGCGTTACCGGCACGGTATTGCTGTGGCAGGCACCCATGGGAAAACTACCACTACCTCTTTAGTAGCTTCAATATTGGCTGCGGGTGGTTTGGATCCTACTTTTGTTATTGGCGGTAAGTTGACCAGTTCTGGTTCTAATGCCAAGTTAGGGGCGAGTGCTTATCTAGTGGCCGAAGCCGATGAGAGTGATGCTTCTTTCTTACACTTGCAGCCGCTAACTTCTATCGTCACTAATATTGATGCAGATCATATGGAGACCTACGAAGGAGACTTTAATAGGGTAAAGCAAACCTTTGTAGAGTTTCTGCACAACCTGCCGTTTTATGGATTGGCCATTGTATGTGTGGATGACCCAGTGATATGGGAAATATTGCCTCAAGTGAGTCGGCCATTAATGACTTATGGTTTTGATCAAAATGCCGATGTAAAAGCCATTAATCTGCACCAGCAAGGTATGATTACATCGTTTACCGTGTGTAGGCAAGGCCGTGAAAACCTCGACATTGCCCTCAATATGCCAGGTAGGCACAATGTACAAAATGCCTTAGCGGCTATTGCAGTTGCTACAGATTTAGACGTGGCAGATGAACATATTGTCAATGGTCTAAATGGGTTTTCAGGAGTTGGGCGGCGTTTCCAAGTGTTAGGAGATTACCCTGCGAAGCAAGGCATAGCTACGTTAGTTGATGATTATGGGCACCACCCTAGAGAAGTGGCAGCAACCATTGATGCTATTCGAGAGGGGTGGCCAGGTCGTCGTTTAGTGATGGTTTATCAGCCCCACCGGTATTCTCGTACACGAGACTTATATGAAGATTTTGTGGATGTGTTGTCACGGGTAGACGTATTGGTTTTATTGGATATTTATCCGGCAGGAGAAGAACCGATTAATGGTGCCGATGGTCCTAGTCTGTGTGACAGTATCCGCTTAAGGGGCCAGGTAGATCCAGTTTTCGTAGAGCGTGGAGCTGCCGTAGCACCTACATTAGAAAAAATCCTTCATGATGGTGATCTACTATTAACTCAAGGTGCTGGTGATATTGGACAAATTTCCCAAGCTCTGCTCGAAAAAATACAACTAAAAGACAGCTAAATGACTAATATGAACCTATCACAGAGTTGGTCTCACTTGCTTACGGTTCCCAAGTCCCGCATAGCAGTTATTTATGGAGGTACGTCGGCAGAGCGTGAAATTTCTTTAATGAGCGGTAAGCAAGTATTATCCCACTTGCAAAGTGCTGGCGTGAATGCCTTTGGTCTAGATCTAGGTGTCGATGGTCAAGACCAGGTGGAGCAGCTGCATCAGGCTAAGATGGATGCGGCGTTTATTATCTTACATGGCCGAGGTGGGGAAGATGGAACGCTTCAAGGCGTGCTTGAATTTATGGGTGTGCCTTACACTGGGTGCGATGTTTTATCATCGAGTTTAGGTATGAATAAGCTCATGACCAAATTGGTTTGGTTAGCCCAAGGAGTAAGTACTCCGGCCTATGAGGTGCTTAATGATGCTAGTAATTGGGCCGAAGTGGCAAAACGTCTTGGCTTGCCTTTGGTGGTTAAGCCGGTGCACGAAGGATCAAGCTTAGGTATCAATATCGTTGATTCTGCTGCCACGCTAGAGCGGGCATACTGCGATGCAGCAGAATATGATCGTGAAGTGATGGCGGAGCAGTTTATAGACGGCGACGAATACACGGTGCCTATACTTAATGACGTCTCTTTACCGGCCATTCGGTTAGAAACAGACAATGTTTTTTATGATCTACAAGCAAAATATTACTCTGATAAGACAAGGTATTTGTTCGACAACCCTATGACACAAGCGCAGCAGCAGAGTATGCAGGACGAGTGCCGTTACGCGTTCCAGGTGTTAGGCTGTCGAGATTGGGGTCGCATTGATGTTATGCGTGATAAGCAGGGGAGAAACTGGTTGTTAGAGGTCAATACCACGCCAGGCATGACTAGTCACAGTTTGGTGCCGATGGCAGCAGAAGCTGCTGGGCTAAACTTTGCTCAGTTAACATTGGTTATTTTGAATTTATCCTTAGCTCGAGCTAAGGCTGGATAATGACAATGTCTGATGGTGCGCAGAAAAATCACTGGAGCTGGGGCGCTAAGGTACTTTTGGTTCTGGTGCTAATTACGGCAGGTGTACTAACTTGGCAGTCTATGCAACCTTGGTTGAAGCGGCCGTTACAGCAAATTATTTTACAAACAGATATCCCTGCTTCTGAAAAAGTAGCGTTGCAGGCTCAATTAAACACCCATTTGTCGGATTCGTTTTTTGGAGCCGATTTACAAAGTATCAGGCAAGAAGTGGAGAATAATCCTTGGGTTAGTGACGCCAAAGTGAGCCGAGTGTGGCCCAATAGATTGATGGTTGAGGCGCCGGAGCAGATTTTCATGGCTCGCTGGCAGGATGGTGGTTTCATTAATCATAAGGGTGAATTAGTGTTAGTAGCGGCTGAGCACGTGGTGGGTTTTGACCGATTACCAGTATTGGGTGGTCTCGAAGGAAGCGCATGGGCGATGAGTCAGCTTTTTCGGCAAATGAGTTGGTTGGTTGGGAGAGATGACTTATCTATTGACCAACTGACCATGACCCATCGAGGCGCTGTTGAGCTGCGCTTGCAAAACGGCATTGTTTTGGTGCTTGGGCGCGAGGAAGTGCTCCCCCGATTACAGCGTTTGATGAAGATATATCATAGTAATTTTGTTACTAAAGCGAGCACTATTATGCGCATAGACGGACGATATCCACATGGGGTTTCTGTAGTGTGGAAAGGGGCCAGTTAGAGGCGTTTCTTCAACTGTTAAATTGGCGTTAATTTGCTCGATTAATCCACCACTTAGAAGGCGAAGTGTGGGATAATTATAGAATATGTAAGTGGTTTTTTTTGGTCATTTGCAAAACATATAAGCAAGGGATGGTTTGGGTGGTAGACACAGTAATAAAACCCATGGTAGTTGGTTTGGATATTGGCACTTCTAAAGTGGTCGCTATGGTCGCTGAGCTTGGTGATGATGGCCAATTACAGATTGTGGGCATTGGTGCTCAAGAGTCTCGCGGTTTAAAGCGAGGAATTGTCGCCAATATAGAATCCACCGTATTATCGGTAATGCGGGCCATCGAAGAAGCCGAGTTGATGGCTGATTGTAAAATTAACTCGGTTACTGTAGGTATTGGTGGTAATCACATAAGCAGCATGAACTCGCACGGTATTGTAGCGATACAGACTGGAGAAGTGTCTGAGCTAGATTTAGAACGTGTGATCGAGGCAGCTAGGGCGGTGGCAATTCCGTCTGATCAAAAGATTTTGCATATTTTGCCGCAAGAATACGTGATTGATGGCCAAGAAGGTATTCAAGATCCTCTTGGCATGGCGGGTGTTAGGTTGGAAGCAAAAGTACATATTGTTACTTGTGCCCTTAACGTAGCACAAAATATAGAAAAATGTGTGAGCCGTTGTGACTTAGTGTTGGACGACATTGTTCTTAACGCGCTGGCCTCTAGTTATGCAGTGCTTACAGATGATGAAAAAGAATTAGGTGTTTGTTTAGTTGATATGGGTGGCGGCACCATCGATGTAGCAGTGTTTACCTCAGGAGCCATTCGTCACACGGCAGTGATCCCGGTTGCAGGCGACCAAGTTACTAACGACATTGCTATGGCCTTACGTACGCCAACTGTTCATGCTGAAGATGTAAAAGTAAGGTATGCCTGTGCTTTGGCGCAGTTAACTGATTTATCGGAAAGTATTAAAGTGCCTAGTGTAGGAGAGCGCCCAGCTAGAGACTTGTCTCGCCAAGCTTTAGCTGAAGTGGTAGAGCCTCGTTACGAAGAATTATATACCTTAGTTCAGTCGGAGCTAAGGCGCAGTGGTTATGAAGACTTGATAGCAGCCGGTATGGTATTAACAGGTGGTACAGCACAAATGGAAGGTGCGGTTGAGTTGGCGGAAGAGATTTTTCATATGCCAGTGCGTTTAGCCAAACCACATAAGGCGAAAGGGCCAAGTGGACTGTTGGATAACCCAACCTATTCTACCTGTGTTGGACTGTTAAACTATGCGCAGCAGGCAGGGCCTTCTATTCAGGTAGGGCCTACTACTAGTCGCATGATGTTTTGGTTAGATGCTGGTCAATGGCTGCTCAAGGCTAAAACTTGGGTAAAATCAAATTTTTAACGATAAGTCACTTAGGTGAATATCGGAAAGTGAAGTCTGATGTACGATAGGATTCGGCATCAGAAAATAATAAATTAGACCAGGAGCAAGGCGATGTACGAATTAGTCGATAACGTGCCGCAAAGTGCAGTCATTAAAGTAATTGGTGTAGGCGGTGGTGGCGGTAATGCTGTAACCCATATGCTGTCTAGTCAGATAGACGGTGTTGAATTTATTTGTGCTAACACCGATGCCCAAGCCCTTAGAGGTATGGAAGCTCGGTCGGTACTGCAGCTAGGTGCTCAAATTACTAAAGGTTTGGGCGCTGGCGCTAATCCTAATATTGGCCGCGAATCGGCAATAGAAGACAGGGCTCAGATTCAAAGTATTCTTCAAGGTGCTGACATGGTCTTTATTACTGCCGGTATGGGTGGTGGTACAGGTACAGGTGCTGCGCCTATTGTGGCTGAAGTTGCTCGTGAAATGGGTATACTAACTGTGGCCGTTGTAACTAAGCCATTCCCATTTGAGGGTCGTAAGCGTATGGCTATCGCAGAGCAAGGCCTTAAGGAATTGGCTGAGCATGTAGACTCGCTAATCACTATTCCTAATGAAAAGTTGTTAGCTGTGCTGGGAAAGAACTGTAGTTTATTAACTGCTTTTAGTACTGCAAACGATGTGCTTTTAGGTGCAGTGCAAGGCATCTCAGATCTTATTACTCGTCCAGGCATGATCAACGTCGATTTTGCAGACGTACGTACTGTAATGTCTGAAATGGGCATGGCGATGATGGGTACTGGCGTGGCGCGAGGCGAGGATCGTGCTCGTGAAGCTGCAGAAGCTGCGGTTCGTAGTCCACTGCTAGAAGATGTTGATTTGCGAGGTGCAAAAGGCATTTTGGTGAATATTACTGCTGGATTAGACTTAAATCTGGGCGAATTCACAGAAGTAGGTAATACTATAGAGGAGTTCGCATCAGATAACGCCACAGTGGTGATTGGTACAGTAATTGATCCAGAAATGTCTGATGAACTAAAAGTTACCGTTGTTGCTACAGGTTTAGGCCACGATTATAGACAACAGATTGAACCAACTGTGAAAGCTGTGGTCAATAATACTATGAGACGTGCTACAGGCGATCAAATGGAATTACCAACGGGCAAAGACCCATTGGTAGATGATGTGCGAATGGGTAACTCTGCAACTGATGCTGCTAGTAGTTCCGAAGGTGATATTGGTTATTTGGATATCCCTGCATTTTTGCGGCGCCAGGCTGATTAAGACTTAGATCTTAGATGCTGGCGCCTTTTACCTGTAATAGGGCTTTATCACCCTCAGGAACAGAATTTTTTGTGCTACAGTGCTCGGCTATACCGAGTGTAGGGTCTAGGACATTATGGTCAAACAGCGTACGTTAAAAAACATTATTAGAGCCACAGGCATTGGTATTCATACGGGTAAAAAGGTTTACCTAACATTAAAACCTGCTTTGGCTAACGTCGGCATCGTATTTTGCCGCACAGATCTTGATCCAGTGGTGACCATTGCTGCCACGGCTGCTAATGTGGGCGACACTACATTATCTACGAATCTAGTGAAAGATGGTGTGCGTGTATGTACTGTGGAACATCTTTTATCGGCTTTTGCAGGGCTTGGCATAGATAACGCTTACGTAGAGCTAAGTGGCGAAGAAGTACCGATAATGGATGGTAGCGCGGCACCATTTATCTTCTTGCTGCAGTCGGCAGGTGTTGAAGAACAAAATGCACTGAAAAAATTCATTCGTATTAAAAAGGCCGTCAGTGTTAGTCAAGACGATAAGCAAGCCTCATTAGAGCCGTACAACGGTTTTCAGGTGGGCTTTACTATCGATTTTGATCATCCGCTCTTTGAAAGTCGAAATTGCACTACTCATTTAGATTTTTCGAGCACTTCTTATGTAAAAGAAGTAAGTCGCGCTCGCACCTTTGGTTTCATGAAAGACTTTGAATACCTTCGGTCTAAAAACTTGGCCTTAGGTGGTAGTTTAGATAATGCTATCGCAGTAGATGATTACCGTGTACTTAATGAAGATGGCCTACGCTATCAAGACGAGTTTGTTAAACATAAGGTATTAGATGCGGTAGGTGATTTGTATTTGTTGGGCCGAAGCCTAATTGGAAAGTTTAAAGGGCATAAATCTGGCCATGGCTTAAATCACATGTTGTTACGTGAATTATTGGCGCAAGAGGATGCGTGGGAAGTGGTTACATTCGATGATGAGGCGGACTCGCCTATTGTGTATATGAGTCCAGCTGCATCCGCAGCCTAATAGGCAGCTACTAAAAGCCGGTGTTCCCAAAGAACTCCGGCTTTTTTACGTTTTAGGCCTTTGAAAATAGGCCGAAGACCCCATAGTAATAGAAGAGATCTAAATATCTCACTAATCCATAACAAGCGCACCAGCGCATATAAAAAGACAAGACAATGGTACAGATTTTAAAATCACTTTTTGGCAGTAAAAATGATCGTGAAGTGAAGCGATTTAATAAAGTTGTAAGTAAGGTCAATGAATTAGAAAGCAATGTACAACCTTTGTCTGATGCTGACCTTGCCGCAAAACGTACGGAATTTCACCAGCGCTTTACCCGTGGTGAAAACTTAGACCAATTATTACCTGAAGCATTTGCTGTCTGTAGAGAGGCCTCAATCCGATTTATGGGGTTGCGCCACTTTGACGTGCAAATGATTGGTGGCATAGCTTTACACCAGGGTAAAGTGTCTGAAATGCGTACGGGTGAAGGTAAAACTTTGGTAGCAACTCTAGCTGTGTACCTCAATGCTATTCCATCTAATGGAGTGCATGTGGTCACTGTTAACGACTACCTAGCTGAGCGTGATGCGCAGTGGATGCGTCCTTTATATGAAGGCCTTGGTTTATCTGTGGGTATCATATTGTCTGGCCAAGACAGCTCTGCCAAACGTGAAGCTTATGCTTGTGATGTGACCTACGGTACCAATAACGAATTTGGCTTTGATTACCTGCGTGACAACATGGCATTTAGTGCTGTAGATAAAGTACAACGCCCTCTAAACTTTGCCATTGTAGATGAAGTAGACTCCATTCTGATCGACGAAGCCCGAACACCTTTGATTATTTCTGGGCCCGTTGAAGATAACACGCCAATGTACATTGCCATCAATGGTTTGGTACCTCGGCTTGAAATTCAACCAAAGGTAGAAGGGGATGCTGAGCCTACTGGTCATTACATCTATGATGAGTCTCAAAAGACTATCGAACTCACAGAAGCAGGCCATCAATTTGTTGAAGAATTACTGGTTGGTGCCGAACTGCTTGCTGCTGGTGAAAGCCTTTATGCCGCTGCCAATCTTACATTGTTACATCATGTACATGCCGGGCTCAAAGCTCACGTTGTATTTTCTCGTAATGTCGATTACATCGTTCAAGATGACGAAATCGTTATTGTTGATGAACATACGGGTCGTACAATGCTGGGCCGCCGTTGGTCTGAAGGTATTCACCAGGCTATTGAAGCTAAAGAAGGCGTGACCATTCAAAAAGAAAGCCAAACTATGGCTTCTACAACCTTCCAAAATTACTTTCGTTTATACGATAAACTTGCCGGTATGACAGGTACTGCAGATACCGAAGCATTTGAGCTACATCAGATATACGATTTGGATGTGTTGGTGATTCCTACTAATGTTGATGTTAAACGTAAGGATATGAACGATCTTGTATATCTCACAATGGATGACAAGTTTAATGCCATTATTGAAGAGATTCGCCTCTGCGTAAAAGAACAGCGCCCTGTATTAGTGGGTACTGCATCAATTGAAATGTCAGAAATGGTGTCTCAAGCGTTAACCAAAGCTGATGTTACCCACAATGTACTTAACGCTAAGCAACACGAGCGTGAAGCAAGCATTATTGCTGAAGCAGGCCGCCCTGGTGCTGTCACCATTGCTACTAATATGGCGGGCCGTGGTACCGATATTGGTTTGGGAGGTAAGTTAGAAGTAGAATTAGCTGCCTTAGGTGAAAATGCCACAGATGCAGAAAAAGATGCAGCCAAGGCAGACTGGAAAATACGTCATGACTTAGTATTATCTGCTGGTGGGCTTCACATTATTGGTACCGAGCGCCACGAGTCTCGCCGCATCGATAATCAGCTGCGTGGACGTGCGGGTCGTCAAGGTGATCCAGGTTCATCACGTTTCTTCTTATCATTAGAAGATAACCTACTGCGTATTTTTGCACCAGAGAGAATTAAAGGCCTAATGCAAAAGTTAGGTATGGAGAAAGGCGAAGCCATCGAGCACCGGATGGTGTCTAACGCCATTGAAAAATCACAGCGTAAAGTGGAAGGCCGTAACTTCGACATGCGTAAACAGCTACTTGAATATGATGATGTAGCTAACGACCAGCGTACGGTGGTTTATGATCAACGTAATGAATTAATGTCTACGGATGATATATCAGACGTCATCACTAATGTTCGTGCTGAAGTGGTAGAGAGTGCTATTGATCGATTTATTGCCCCGCAAAGTCTTGCAGAGCAATGGGATGTTAGTGGTCTAGAAGCTGAATTGGAAAAGCAATTTGGTATGGCTTTACCAGTTCAAGAATGGCTTGACGGTGATGATCGCCTTGAAGAAGATGGTTTACGTAGTCAAATTCAAACTAAACTTAGCGAGAGTTATCAGGCCAAAACAGAAGTGGTTGGGGCCGATACGATCCATGGTTTTGAAAAGCAAGTGATGCTACAGGTGATAGATTCCCGCTGGAAAGAACACTTAGCTACCATGGATATGTTGCGCCAAGGCATTCATCTACGTGGTTATGCACAGAAGAACCCTAAGCAAGAATACAAACGAGAGTCTTTTGAGCTGTTTCAGCATCTTCTTTTTGCCATTAAAGAAGATGTGATACGTATCTTGAGTCATGTACAAGTTAGGTCTCCAGAAGAAGTTGAAGCGGAAGAACGCCAAAAGCGCGAACAGGCGCAAGCGGCGATGCAGTTCCGGCACGAACAAGTGCAAGCTCAGATTCAAGCCCAGCAGCAGAGTGAGGCAGTGCCTAGAAATACCTCGATACCTTCATCTAAGACAGGACGTAATGAGCCTTGCCCGTGTGGATCGGGTAAAAAGTACAAACAGTGTCATGGCAAGCTTAACTAGTCCCAGATAATAAACTAAGGACAAATACAGAGGCATAGATATGGCAGTTGGACCTTTAGCTAAAGTGAAGTATTACCCTATTGCAGGGTTTCAATTAGGTACTACTGAAGCCTCCATTAAAACCCCAGGTCGTAAAGACCTAGTGGTAATGCAAGCCCAAGCTGGTTCCAGTATGGCTGGGGTTTTTACAGTCAATGCCTTTTGTGCCGCTCCGGTGCACCTATGCCGACGCCATTTACAAGATGCCAGCCCTCTAGCGTTAGTTATCAACACGGGCAACGCTAACGCTGGCACGGGTGAAGCAGGTGATGCTGATGCTCTCACATCTTGTGATGAGCTGGCTAAAGCCCTCAACTTGACCAGCTCTCAAGTACTGCCATTTTCCACCGGAGTGATTGGTGAGAAACTTCCCATAGAAAAAATAGTAACAAACTTGCCTAGAGCGATTAGTAAATTAGATGTTAACGGATGGGAAGATGCCTCTTGGGGTATATTAACCACAGATACTCGCACTAAAGGTGCTAGCGTTCAGATAGAGCATTTCGGCCAGAAGATTAGCCTTACGGGTATCTCTAAGGGCTCCGGTATGATTCGACCAAACATGGCCACCATGTTGGCGTTTGTTGCGACCGATGTGAAATGTTCTCCTACCCTTACTCAAGATCTATTAAACCAAGCCGTTAATCAAAGCTTTAACCGAATCACTGTAGACGGTGATATGTCTACTAACGATTCATGTATTCTTATTGCCACAGGCGCCAATGACTTGTGTTTGGATGAAGACAGCGAATTGGTGGCTAAGTTTAGCAAGGCCTTAACTGAACTTATGCAGCAGCTTGCTCATGCCATTGTTCGGGACGGTGAAGGTGCCACTAAATTTATCAGTGTAGAAGTGGAAGGTGGCGCTAATAGTGAAGAGTGTTTACAGGTGGCTTATGCTATTGCCCATTCACCTCTCATCAAAACGGCTATGTTCGCTAGTGATCCAAACTGGGGCCGTATATTGGCAGCCGTGGGTTATTCTGGAGTACCTAACTTGGACGTTAATCTCCTCACTATTCATTTAGGTGATAGTTTGTTAGTTGAGAAGGGTTGCTGTGCTAGTAGCTACACAGAGGCTGCAGGCCAGAAGGTAATGGATCAAGAAGAAATTGCTATTCGAGTAAACTTAAAACGTGGCGATGTGCATGAAACTGTGTGGACTACAGACTTGTCTTACGACTACGTTAAAATCAATGCGGATTACCGTAGTTAAAGGGCGCAATGATCAATAAACGCGTGGAAGTGGTTGCAGCTATTGTAGTTGATTCTCAGCATCGTATTCTCATGGCTCAGCGGGCTGATTGGCAGCACCAAGGTGGCAAGTGGGAGTTTCCTGGCGGCAAAATAGAGTCTGGCGAAACCCATATGCAAGCGTTAGCTCGTGAGCTCAAAGAGGAGGTTGACGTACAGATTGATCAGCAGGCCTGTGAGCTATTCAAGGCCGTACATCACGATTATAGTGATAAGCAGGTGTCTTTGTATTTTTATCTAGTTAAAGATTTTTCTGGTACCGCTAAAGGTTTGGAAGGTCAGCCGGTTATGTGGGTCAATGCTCAGACATTACCGCAAATGGCTATTCCTGATGCTAATCAAGCCATTGCGGATGCGTTACTGCAGGCTTGGCCTGCTAACTAGATTTATGGTCTAACGGGTTATTAGATTCAGCATCTAATAACACCTCTTGCAGTAATTCCTCTGCCTGTTCTGGCAGCGAACTTGCAACAGCATACATTACGTCGTCAGCCATATCTGGTACCACTTCACTGATACTGTCTACCAGGTCTGAGGCATTCTCTGGATCTGTTTGAGCGATAGACTCCGCTACTTCAGCAGCTTCTTCTGGCAGTATTTCGGCTACTACGGTGGCGATGTCGAAGGCTTGTTCTGGCATTTCTTGTGCCAATGCAATAGCAAGCTCAGCACCTTCGCCTAAGTAATTTTCGTCTTCTTCTGCAGCTAAAAAGGTATGTAATTCTTCATCTGGGCTAGCAGCGATAGTTTCTGCCACAGCGGCAGCTACTTCTACGCTGGCCTCTGGTACTTCTTGGATAACAGCAGTGGCTATTTCAACCCGTTGATCTGGTGCGGCTTCAGCGGCTAATACAGCGATCTTGGCCACTAATTCTGGCATATTGGTAGCAATCCCGCGACTCACAATGGCGGCAATTTCAGCAGCTTGTTGCGGCGCTTCATCTAACAACTTTCGAGTAAGGTTACTAAGGGCGTTGAAATTGGCTTGTGGCTCTAGTTTTTGCTGTTTGATTTTTTCACACATATAGCTGGCTAGCACCGATACAGATTGTGGGGCAGAGCCAACGACATGGGTAATAATGTCTAATTTTAAATGTGGAAACTCATCAGCCAAGGCAATAGCTAAGGCTTCTGCACTGTCTGGATAATGGTAGGCCGTGGCCTGGGCAATATTGATTGCTTCTTCTGGCTGGTTAAGGGCTACGTTTACAGCGATCTCCACCACATCTTCTGGGTTTTCTTCTGCTAATAAAAGTACGGTCTCTGCAGCCACACTAGTTTCATCCAGGCTGTTGTATTCTGTGCGAGGGTCAAGCTCGGTAGCCATAGGTGTCATACCTTGTATCACAAACGACTCCTGCAATGCATCAGGTACGGCTGGCCGAATGCTCATGCGGTACATAACAAAGGCGATTAGCACTAAGCAGGCTACAATTAAGTATCCGAATAGAGCATCTGCTCCCATGTGCTTCATCACCAATGAAGATGTATAGGGGCCAATGGCTCCGCCTGTTGCATAAGCCAAAATGAGTTTGCCACTAGCGGCTACCATTTCTGTGGATTTGAGTCGATCAAAGGCATCAGCTAAGGCAATAGGGTATACACAGGCCATACAACCACTAAGAATGACGGCGCAAGCAATTGTAATAGTCATCTCGCCCCGTGCAGCCATAATAGGCAAAATCATGGCTGCTAAGCAGGCCACAAGTAAGGTTATTACTAATACTGTACGGCGGTCAAACCGGTCGGCAAGTTTGCCTATGGGGAACTGCAATAAGAATCCACCCACCATAGTGGCACTCATAAAGGTAGCAATTTGGCTTTTAGTCATGCCTACATCGGCACCATAAACGCTACTCATGTTGTAGAATGCGCCTAAACATATACCAGAAATCATGATGCCCACAACACCCAAGGGTGAAGCCCGGTAAAGCGTTTTTAATGGCATGGCCTCAGGTTCATTAATACGTGGGCCACCAGAGCGGCTCATGAGTACCGGAATCATACATAAACAAAATAGCATTGCCACGTAGATATAGAGGATAGGGTCTTGAGGCTCTGCAAAGTTAAGCATTAGCTGGCCTAAAGCCAAACCGAAATAAGTAACGAACTGATAGCTGCCAAATACTGTGGCTCGGTTTTCACTGGTAGAGCTTTCACTCAACCATGTCTCCATGGTCATAAAAAAGGTGGCGTTGGTAAAGCCAATCAAAATTCGTAATACACCCCAAACAAGAGGCACAGACCAAATACTGTGCAACAAAGCGGACATAGTGGCCACAGCTGCACATGCAGCAAAAATGCGAATATGACCCACACGGCTTATCAGGTGCTTACCGTATATAGAGCCCAATAACATGCCTACAAAATAAAGTGACATAACCAGGCCGATGGAGTCCGTACCATGGCCATCTAAGCGCATGCTCATAGGAATAATGATAAACAGCAAGCCATTGCCCATCAGCAAAAGTGTGCAGCTTAAATATAAAGGTAGAAATTGATTCAGTGCTCTCACAGGTCGCCTATAAAGGATTCATGTTTAATGGGTCATTTGGGCGAAAAATATAGCAAATTTTGGTGTGGGTCAATGACTAAATTGAGCCTTTGTTCTGTATAGGTAATTACGCAGCGTTGATAGGCATAAAAAATAGCTAAAGGGCGTTGATATTGAGAGCGTGGGGTAAGAATTAGTTGCTAGAGTTTGATAAAGATGAAACTTAGGTGGGGGGATGACAAGCCTCAGCAAGGCTAACAGGTTACTTTGCTGAGGCTGGTTGGTGCGGTGCTCTCTAGTCTTCGTAAGCTTCCATTGGGGGGCAAGAACAGATCAGGTTACGATCACCATAAACGTTGTCTATGCGGTTAACCGTAGGCCAAAATTTAGCATCCACGGTGGCTGCAGTTGGGAAAGCTGCAACGGTACGAGAGTAACCACGGTTCCAGCCGTGACTGGCTAAGTCTGACTGTGTATGTGGTGCCATCTTTAGCGGGTTATGCTTAGGGCTCCACTCACCAGATTCGATTTTTGAAATTTCGTCACGAATGCTGGCCATCGCATCACAAAAACGGTCAATCTCACGCTTGGGCTCAGATTCTGTAGGCTCAATCATCAATGTTCCTGCCACTGGGAAAGACATGGTAGGTGCATGGAAGCCATAGTCCATTAACCGCTTGGCGATGTCTTCTTCACTGATACCTGTGGTTTCTTTAAGTTGGCGAATATCAATAATACACTCGTGGGCTACACGATCATTACGTCCACGATACAAAATCGGGAAGTGCTCGCTCAAGCGTGAGGCCATGTAGTTAGCGTTCAAAATGGCTTGGGCTGTAGACTGTTGTAACCCTTCCGAACCTAACAAAGTAATGTAAGCCCAAGAGATCGGTAAAATCGAGCCACTGCCATAAGGTGCTGCAGAAACAGCGCCGTTACCATTATCTTCACCGTGGACGGGTATCACAGGATGGTTTGGCAAAAAAGGCGCAAGGTGCGCTTTTACACCAATAGGACCCATGCCTGGTCCGCCACCACCGTGGGGAATGGCAAAGGTTTTGTGTAAGTTAAGATGCGATACATCGGAACCAATCAAACCAGGCTTGCTGATACCTACCTGAGCATTCATGTTGGCACCGTCCATATACACTTGGCCGCCGTTGTCATGAATGATCTGGCAAATTTCTACAACACTTTCTTCGTACACACCATGAGTTGAAGGATAGGTGATCATTAAGCAAGACAGTTGTTCTGCGTACTCTTCAGACTTTGCTTTAAGCTCTGCAACATCAACGTTGCCTAGCTCATCGCAGCCTACTACAACTACCTTCATGTCTACCATGGCGGCGCTGGCAGGGTTGGTGCCGTGAGAAGAGCTCGGTATGATACAAACGTTGCGATGGCCTTCGCCAATACTTGCTTGGTATTTACGAATAGCCACAAGGCCAGCGTACTCACCTTGAGCACCGGAGTTAGGCTGCATGGATACACGATCGTAACCTGTAATCTCTACCAATTGCGCTTCTAAAGACCGAATGAGCTCCATATAGCCTTGGGTTTGATCGGTGGGTGCAAACGGATGCATGCTGGAAAACTCAGGCCAAGTCACTGATGCCATTTGTGCAGTAGCGTTGAGTTTCATGGTGCAAGAACCTAATGGAATCATGCCATGAACCAAAGAAAAATCTTTGTTTTCTAACTTTTTCAAGTAGCGCAACATGTCTGTTTCGCTGTGGTAACTATTGAAAACAGGATGCTCAAGAATGGCGTCTTCGCGCATTATTTCAGCAGCCATACCCATATTGATACTGCTGCATAGGCTATCTGTTGAGGCTAAGTCAAAATCTACTTGGGCACCGGCAAAAATATTTAACAAACCTTGGATGTGGGTGACTTGAGTCGTTTCGTCCAGGCTAATGCCTAAGCTGTCAGTGCCGACCCTACGTAGGTTATATCCTGCATCAAGGGCGCGCTGATAAATGGCATCTTGTTGGCCATTAGTAGCCAAGGTTAAGGTATCAAAGAAGGTTTGGTTAGTCGCAGGGAAACCTAAAGTATCCAGTTGAGCGGCTAAGATAGCAGTTAAGCGTTGAATGCGACTAGCAATGGTGCGTAGTCCGGCTGGGCCATGATAAACCGCATAAAAGGACGACATGTTAGCTAATAATGCTTGGGCCGTACAAATGTTGGAGTTGGCTTTCTCACGGCGAATGTGCTGCTCGCGAGTTTGCATAGCCATACGTAGTGCAGGCCTGCCTTTGGAGTCTATAGATACGCCAATGATACGGCCAGGAATAGATCGCTTGTATTTATCTTTACTGGCAAAGAAGGCTGCATGTGGGCCACCAAAGCCTAATGGCACGCCAAAACGCTGACTAGAACCAAACACTACGTCGGCACCTAGTTCACCAGGAGATTGTAATAGCACCAAGCTCATGATATCGGCACCAACAGCGACAAGGGCTTTTTGAGCATGGGCCGCATCAATGATGCTCTTTAAGTCGCATATTGCGCCGTCGCTGCCGGGATATTGTACCATCACACCAAAGACATCATGGTGTGCCAAATCTGTTGCAGGGTTGCCCGTAACGATATCAAAACCAAAGTATTCTGCACGGGTACGCATTACAGAAAGGTTTTGTGGGTGGGTATTTTCATCTACAAAGAAGGTGATGCTCTTCTTTTTGTTGGCGCGTTTACACAAAGCCATGGCTTCTGCTGCTGCCGTAGCTTCGTCTAATAAAGATGCGTTAGCCAATTCCATTCCTGTAAGGTCCATGACCATCTGCTGGTAGTTAAGCAGTGATTCCAAGCGGCCTTGGGCGATTTCTGGCTGATACGGTGTATAGGCCGTATACCAAGCTGGATTTTCCATGACATTACGCAAAATAACGTTAGGTACCAAGGTATTGCTATATCCCATGCCTATACAAGACACGTTAACAGTATTCTTGCTAGCCATCTCTTTAAGTTGGGCTAGGGTGTCTACTTCAGATTGAGAGGCCGGTAAATCTAAGGGCTTTTGTAACCGAATACTATCAGGCACTGTTTGATCTAACAGTTCACTAATACTAGCCACTTTAAGGTGGCTCAGCATTGCCTCATTGTCAGCGCCGCTGGCGCCAATGTGACGGCTGATAAAAGCGTTGTTTTGAAGAAGTTGTGCAATAGGTGTAGGGGCAAGAATAGGTGCAGACATAGGAAATGCTCACGTGGTGCTATTTACGATGCACAAAACCCATACTGAAAGAGCTTTGTGCATTAGAAGTTGTGGTTTAGCCTTTTAACCTTCGCCATCAACAACGTTGGTATAGGCTTCGGCGCTTAGGAGCGCACTTAAGTCAGCATCGTCTGCCATTTTAAGTTTCATGATCCAACCCTCTATATAAGGGTCTTCGTTAAGGGTTTCAGGAGCGTCTTCTAAAGCTTCGTTAAACTCAATAATTTCGCCAGCTATAGGTGAGTATGACTCAGACGCAGCTTTAACAGATTCAATAACAGTGTACTCTTCACCAGCGTCAAGTTGACGGCCAATGTCTGCAGCTTCTACAAACACAATGTCGCCCAGCAAGTCTTGGGCGTGGTGGGTGATACCAACAGTAACTGTACCGTCGCCATTATCGGCTAGCCATTCGTGGGAGTTGGTGTAAAGCAATTCAGCAGGAATATTGCTCATGATTTTGGTTCCTGATATCAGTGATTAAGGTGCTTAAAGGCCTAAATTTTGGAGGCCAATGTAACTTGGGGTAAGTATATCATTTTGCCTCCTTTCAATCAATAAATTAGCATATAGGAAATATTTCCCCATTTCGTTTCCTGTAATTTAGGTATAGGCTGCCATGAAATGACGCCAGACTGACTCCGTGTTAGCATAGGCTTTATACTGTTAAATTAACGAGCTATACCATGTCCGCAGAACGACCCGATATGCCAGAGTTAAAGATTGAGTCAGGTTCTGGCCTGCAAACTAATGTGGAGCCTTTACAGCTAGGAAAGCGCTTACGGGAAATTCGCCAGAGCTTGAGTTTAACGCTAGAGGAGGCTAGCCAAAGAACGGGTTTGGCGCGCTCAACCCTTTCCAAGATAGAGAACGAGCAGATTTCACCCACCTTTACCGCTGTACAAAAGTTAGCGAATGGGCTTCAGATTGATATACCTCAACTTTTCGCGAAACCAAGAAGTGCCATGGCTTCCGGGCGACGAGTGCTCACGAAATCAGGCGAAGGAACACCGCATCCTACTAGTACTTATGAACACGAACTGCTATCTACAGAGCTTGCTAGAAAAAAGATGGTGCCCTTTAAAACTCGCGTTCGAGCACGCAGCTTTGATGACTTTGGAGATTGGGTTCGCCATGAGGGCGAGGAGTTTTTATTGGTATTAGAGGGTGAGTTAGCACTCTATACTGAGTTTTACGAACCAGTAGCGATGGTGGCTGGAGATAGCATGTACTACGACGCTAATATGGGTCATGCATTAGTGAGCTTAAGTGAAGTGGACGCGCTGGTATTATGGGTGGTTGCCCGATAAATCTGCTATGTACGGGTGTCAATTAGGCAGCAGTGCAAAGAAAATTTGTTTCCTATAGGAAACTTGCCTATAATTACGGCAGAACATTAATTTTAATTAATGCTAGCTATATACCAACTAAAGCCAATCAAAAGTGCGAGAATTCCATGTCTGACTCTTTGTTAACTACCCCTTTCCATGCCATGCATATTGAAGCAGGAGCCAAAATGGTTCCTTTTGCTGGCTACGACATGCCTGTGCAATATGCCATGGGTGTAAAACAAGAGCATCTACATTGCCGAGCCCAGGTAGGCCTGTTTGACGTTTCCCATATGGGTCAAGTGCGCCTTACAGGTGCGTCGATGGAGAGTGTGGCTTTGGCTTTAGAAAGTTTAATTCCTGCTGATTATGTGAATCTTTCTGAAGGGCGTCAGCGTTATGGGTTTTTCACTAACGCTGTGGGTGGCATCATGGATGACTTAATGGTTACCAATGCAGGTGACCATTTTTTTGTTGTAGTAAACGCAGGGTGTAAAGAACAAGACATTGCTCATATGCGCGCCCACTTTGGCAGTGACATTAAGCTAGAAGTGCTTGATAGCCGATCCTTGTTAGCCCTACAAGGCCCTATGGCGGGTGAGGTGCTGGCTCGCTTGGCGCCAGAAGTTGCTGACATGCGTTTTATGGATGCCAAAGCGGTCTCTATTCTAGGTCATGATTGCTTTATTGGTCGCGCAGGTTACACAGGTGAAGACGGTTTTGAAATTTCGGTAGCTAACGACCGTGCCGAAGCACTAGCGTCTGCCTTACTAGCTTTCGACGAGGTTGAATGGATTGGTTTAGGTGCTCGTGATTCATTACGTTTAGAGGCTGGCTTGTGTTTGTATGGGCATGACCTAAACCAAGATACGACGCCAATCTCTGCTAATTTAAATTGGGGCATTCAAAAAAGTCGTCGTGCTGGTGGTGACCGGGAAGGCGGATTTCCTGGTGCTGATGTTATTCTCGCTGAAATGGCGAACGGTGTTATACGACGCCGTGTGGGTTTGCTGCCAGAAGGAAAAGCCCCTGTAAGGGAAGGTGTTGAGCTAGTTACAGCCGATGGTAATGTGATTGGTGTAGTCACCTCTGGTGGCTTTGGCCCTAGTTTAGGTGCGCCGTTAGCTATGGGTTACCTAGATAGGGCTTATATCAACATTGATACACAAGTGTTTGCGCTAGTGCGCGGCAAGCAATTGCCTTGCAGAGTGTGTAAGATGCCATTCGTAGAACAAACCTATCGTCGCTAAACGCTGCTAAATGCTGGCACAGCCCTAAGGAGTCCACGCGTGGCCTACCAACCAGACCAAACTCAAACCTTGCTATGGCATGATTACGAAACCTTTGGACTGGACCCACGCTGGGACCGCCCCTCACAATTTGCAGCGATTCGCACAGACTTAGAGTTCAACCCGATTGGCGAACCCATGATGTGGTATTGCCGTCCTGCAGATGACTATCTACCATCGGCAGGTGCATGTTTGGTAACCGGTGTTACGCCACAAAAGTGCCTCCAAGAAGGGTTGCCAGAAGTTGAGTTTATGGACCTTATTAATGAGCAAATGAGTGTGCCAGGCACCTGCAGCTTAGGTTATAACAGCTTACGTTTTGATGATGAATTTACCCGCTTTGGCCTGTATCGTAACTTTTTTGATGCCTATGCCCGCGAGTGGCAAGGCGGTAACAGCCGCTGGGATTTGATCGATTTAGTGCGCACAGCTGCATCGATACGCCCCGAAGGCATTAACTGGCCCCGCAATGAAGCAGGCGAAATTGTACTTAAGCTAGACCAGCTTGCACCTGCTAACGGCATAGAGCACGCTAATGCTCATGACGCCTTAGCAGATGTGCGCGCTACTATTGAATTAGCTCGATTACTCAAAAAAGCTCAGCCTCGTCTATATAGCTATGTATTCCAGCTCAAGCATAAAGCCCAAGTATGGGAGCAGTTGAACTTACAAATGCAAAAGCCCGTGTTGCACGTTTCTTCTATGTATGGACGTGACAACGGTTATTTGTCATTAGTAGGGGCTTTTGCAAAGCATCCAAGTAACAACAATGGTGTGCTGGTGTTCGATTTGCGCCAAGATCCACGATTGTGGCAGGGCTATAGTACGACGCAGCTACAAGAACTCTTATTTAGCAGCAAAGATCAGCTCCCCATGGGGACTGTGCGCCCTGCGGTGAAAGAAATTCATGTTAATAAATGCCCTGTGGTGGCGCCATTGCAAACATTAACTGACGAGCAAGCCCAAAAATTTAGTATCGATAAAGCTCAAAGCCATATGCATTTACAATACTTACAGCAAGATACAGAGTTATGTAAGGCTTTGGTTGAAGCATACTTTAAGCGGGCAGACTTTCCTGCGGTAGACCCAGATGCAGGGCTCTATGGAGGTGGCTTCTTTAGCGACAAAGACCGTAAGTCGATGCTAAAAGTACATCAACAAAGCCCCGAAACTTGGAATGAGGGATCGTTTTCTTTTACCGATAGTCGTTTGAATACGATGTTATTTCGCTTAAAGGCTCGCAACTACCCGCACTTACTAAGTAATGATGAAATGCAAGCATGGGAAACGTTTCGTAGTGAGCGCTTACTTGATACCAGCGCTTCTGGGGCTCGCACCTACGAGCACTTTGCTAAAGAGCTTAATGAGTTGGGGCAAAATACAATTGATCCTGCACAAGTTGCCATTCTTCAAGAATTGCATATGTACGCAGAATCTATCTACCCTGTGAGTTAGTAAGGTGTCTTGGGTTGCTTTATTTTTGTATAGCGCTTTAGCGGCCACATTGTTACCAGGTGGTTCAGAAATTTTGTTGGCTGGTATGTTAATTGATCAGCCAGAAAGTGCTTTTTGGTTGTGGCTTATCGCTAGCTTAGGTAACAGCTTAGGTGCTTATGTAACTATGTTGATGGGTGGTTTATTGGCGCTGAGACTAAGGCGCAAGCAAGTACAGGTTCAATACACCTCCAAGAAAAAATCCTGGTATAGTTTAGAAAAGATGTTTAGCTTATCTGCCAAGCGTATTGATCAACTAAACCACTATGGTGCCTGGCTACTGTTGCTGAGTTGGGTGCCAATCATTGGTGATGGTTTTTGTTTGGCAGCAGGTTACTTGGGTTGGCCAAAGAGGCTCTGCTTGAGCCTTATTTTTATAGGTAAAGCAGGGCGCTATGGGGTCTTATGGCTTTGGTTGTCCTAGGTTGGCCTAGGTTGGCTTGGGTTGGGTTAGGCAGGTGTTCTAAACCTCTTCTCTTAAAAATACCCATTGGTTCTCAGTGCTTTGTTCTTTACTATAGTAATACCCAGACGTGTTGAACGCCTTAAGACCTTCCACATCGGTAAGCTCGTTTTCAATGATATAACGGGCCATCATGCCGCGCGCTTTTTTTGCAAAGAAGCTAATAATCTTGTAAATACCATTTTTTCGGTCTTTAAATACAGGCGTTATTATACGTCCAGCTAACTGTTTTGTTTTTACAGCTTTGAAATATTCGTTGGAAGCAAGGTTAACTAATATTGGGGTAATTTCTTGATCTAGTAATTCGTTAAGTCCGTCAGTAATGGTGCTGCCCCAATAGGTGTAGAGATCTTTACCCTTAGGATTATCTAATTTAGTGCCCATTTCCAAGCGGTATGCCTGCATTAAATCCAGTGGTCTCAATAATCCATATAAACCGGATAATATACGCATATGAGACTGGCTAAACTCCAGCTGAGCATCGGTTAGCGTGTGCGCCTCTAAACCAGTATAGACATCGCCTTTAAAGGCTAAGATGGCTTGCTTTGCATTATCCATAGTAAAAGGGGTATGCCAGCTGCCGTAGCGAGCGGTATTAAGCGCAGCTAATTTATCGCTTAACTTCATTAGCTGGGCAATGTCTTGCGGGGGCATAGGAGCTAACACGTCGATTAATTTTTGAGCCTGGGGCAGGTAGTCTCCTTGACTAAACAACTGTGTGTGGCTGAGTGTTTCAAAATCTAAGGTCTTGGCGGGCGAAATGACTAGAAGCATAAGTAATAAGGTAACCAGAATAACAATTAATAAGCCGATATTAGGTAACAAATCCCACTTGCGCAAGTGTTTACACTAAAGTTTGCTCTAGTTAAGCCTGGTTAAGCACGAGCAGGCTAAGAGTGTATGTTATTCTGCACGGTGTTAAGATGCAGATGATTTTTAATATCTAGTTAAATGTTTTCCATGGAGGGAAAATGTGGCCCGAACAAATTCAACGCATTGCTAAGTTAGCCCAAATTCGATATCGGCACGGTGAACTGTTAGTGATAGCTGTAGATGGTTGTGGTGGCGCAGGAAAGTCTACGTTATGCCAAACATTAGCAAAAGAAATAGAGCCGTGGGCTCGCCCTCAGATACTTAAATTAGATGATTTTTATCATCCTCTAAGCGCAGGGCAACGAATCCAGCTACAACACCTGCAAGCCCGTAAAGCGTATTTTAATGTGATGGAGTTCAAAGATAACGTACTTAAGCCCTTGAATAGTGGCCTAAATGTTAGCTACAACCCGATTGATTGGCTAGATGGCGAAAGCGATCAACTGGTCCAATTGCTGCCTACTGGAGTGTTGATTGTTGACGGAGTGTTTTCTTTTAGCAAGCCTTTGCGTGAGATGATAGATATATCGATTTTTGTGGATACACCTTTGCAGCTTCGTAAACAGCGACTGTTAGTGCGGCCACAGTTAGATACAGGTTGGGTGAATCACTGGCAAAATACTGAATCTTGGCATCATCAGCACGAACATACACCAGCTGCAGTAAAGTTCGTGCTCTCAGGGGCTCAAGGGTAGCTACTATTATCCCCCTTATCCCCCTTATCCCCCTTATCCCCTCAGCCTTGAGTGTTAAGTGCTGGTAATGACTTTACTAAGTCATCAATAGCCTTCACTTGGGTTAAGAATCCTTCTAGTTGTGCCAATGGCAGTGCACACGGGCCATCACACTTAGCTTTAGTTGGATCTGGGTGTGCTTCAAGAAATAAGCCAGCAATGCCTTGTGACATGCCTGCTAGTGCAAGTTGAGTGACTTGCGCGCGCCTGCCTCCGGCTGCATGTGCTTGCCCTCCGGGTATTTGTAGCGCATGGGTCACGTCAAACAATAACGGGTGGCCAAACTCTTTCATAATACCAAAACCTAACATGTCTACTACCAAGTTATTGTAGCCAAAGCTGCTGCCTCGTTCGCATAGCATTAATTTGTCGTTGCCCGCTTCTTTAAACTTAGTAATAATATGTGCCATTTCGTTAGGTGTTAAAAACTGAGCTTTTTTAATATTAATAACAGCCTGAGTGTTTGCCATGGCAACTACCAGATCTGTTTGGCGAGACAAAAACGCCGGAAGCTGAATGACATCGGCTACTTCCGCAGCAGCTTGAGCCTGATGTGGCTCATGAACATCGGTAATAATAGGCACGTTATAGGTTGATTTTATTGCCGCTAGTATCTCTAACCCTTTCTCAAGGCCGGGGCCACGAAAAGAATTGACCGATGACCGATTGGCCTTATCAAAGGACGCTTTGAATACATAGGGGATGCCGAGGTTTTTAGCAGTATTTACATAATGGTCGGCAATTTCTAGGGCAAGATCTTTGGATTCAAGTACGTTCATTCCGCCAAATAGGGTGAATGGCAAGGCGTTGCTAACTGAGAGATCACCAACTGCAACTGTTATTTGAGACATGGGCTAAAAATTCCTTTAACGGCTGTTTATTCAGAAGTTGTTATTGTATCAGGCGGGTCGTAGCAATCCCATATGTTCTCAAATGCTAGTGTGTTTTTCGGTTACAAAAAAATAATAAATACTTTCCTAGTTGGAGACTCAAGGACTGTCTGGCTTAGCACATTGTCAAGGCCGTTCGGTTGGTTTATTGGGTCTTTTCAGCTTTATTTTAGCTTGATTTTGTCGAGGCAAATGTCTATATTTGGTGCCATATTATGTTGTGAGGCACAATATCTAGTGATTGAGCGTATTTTCATCACTGTTTGCTGAAAACTTCTAAATATACCAAAGGCATTCAGCTGTAAAGCTGGAAAAGAGTTAAAGTCAATACAAAAAATAGGCAAATCAATGCAAGATTTGATGGTCACAAAGCGTAACGGTCGGCAAGAAAAAATTGATCTAGAAAAAATCCACCGTGTCATAGACTGGGCCGCAGCAGGTTTGGAAAATGTTTCGGTTTCTCAAGTAGAACTGAAAGCACATATCCAATTTTTTGATGGTATCCGTACTGCGGATATTCACGAAACCATCATTAAGTCTGCTGCTGACTTAATTTCTGAAGAAACTCCAGATTATCAATACATGGCGGCACGTTTGGCCATCTTCCATCTACGTAAACGTGCCTTTGGTTGTTTTGAACCGCCACATTTAGGTGTTCACGTGAAAAACATGGTGGCGCTTGAGCGTTACGATAGTGACTTGTTAAAAGATTATACCGACGCTGAATTTGATCAATTGAATGGGTATTTAGATCACACCCGTGACATGAACTTCAGTTACGCTGCGGTTAAGCAAATGGAAGGTAAGTACTTGGTGCAAAACCGAGTGACGGGCCAAATCCACGAAAGTGCTCAAATTTTGTACATGTTGGTGGGTGCCTGCTTATTCTCCACATACCCTAAAGAAACACGTTTAGACTATGTTCAGCGCTTTTATGATGCTGTGTCTTTGTTTAAGATTTCTTTGCCTACGCCTATTATGGCTGGTGTGCGTACACCTACGCGCCAGTTTAGCTCTTGCGTGCTCATCGAGTGTGGCGATTCGTTAGACTCAATTAATGCCACTTCATCTGCCATTATTAAGTATGTAAGTCAGCGCGCGGGTATCGGCATTAACGCCGGTCGCTTGCGAGCCTTGGGTAGCCCCATTCGTGGAGGTGAAGCATTTCACACAGGTATGATCCCATTTATCAAACACTTCCAAACAGCTGTTAAAAGTTGTTCACAAGGTGGTGTTCGTGGTGGTGCGGCCACTTTGTTTTATCCTATATGGCACCTAGAAGTTGAGTCTTTATTGGTATTAAAAAATAACCGCGGTGTAGAAGAAAACCGTGCACGTCACATAGACTACGGTGTTCAGTTTAACCGGCTGATGTATACGCGTTTGATTAAGGGTGGCAATATCACCTTGTTCAGCCCGTCAGATGTGCCAGGCCTATACGATGCCTTCTTCGCTGACCAAAATGAATTTGAACGCCTTTACGCTATTTATGAAGAAGATAAAAATATTCGTAAGCGCACAGTCAAAGCGGTTGATTTGTTTAGTAAGTTCGCTCAAGAGCGCGCGCAGACTGGACGTATTTATCTACAAAACGTAGACCACTGTAATACGCGTAGCGCCTTTGATCCGAAAAAAGCGCCAGTACGTCAAAGTAACTTGTGTTTAGAAATCACTTTGCCAACAGCTCCGTTGAATGGTATTGATGATGCTAGTGGCGAAATTGCATTGTGTACTCTATCGGCCTTTAATTTAGGTGCTTTAGATAACTTGAGTGAGTTGGAAAACTTATCCGATCTTATTGTTCGAGCCTTAGATAGTTTGCTTGATTACCAAGAATACCCTGTTCCAGCTGCCTATGAAGCTAGTATGAAGCGTCGTACATTGGGAGTAGGCGTCACTAACTTTGCTTATTATTTGGCTAAAAATGGCGCTAAATATTCCGATGGGTCGGGTAATGCGCTCACTCACCGTACGTTTGAAGCAGTACAGTATTACTTATTACAAGCCTCTAGTCGCTTGGCTCAAGAGCAAGGTGCTTGTCCTGCTTACGACGACACTTTTTATTCCCAGGGCATAATGCCTGTTGATAGCTACAAAAAAGATGTTGATAAGTTTTGTGATCAAGCACTGCTGCTAGATTGGGATGCCTTACGCCAGCAGATTAAAGACCATGGCTTACGCAACAGCACTTTAACAGCGTTGATGCCTTGTGAGACATCTAGCCAAATTACCAACAGCACCAATGGTATCGAACCACCACGGGGTTTTGTGAGTGTGAAGGCCAGTAAAGACGGTATTTTGAAGCAAGTGGTGCCAGAATTTAAGCGTTTACGTGATGCGTATGAGCTACTCTGGAGCATTCCTAGTAACGAAGGTTATTTGCAGCTTGTTGGCATTATGCAAAAGTTTGTTGACCAGGCCATTTCTGCCAATACCAATTATGACCCAGCGCGTTTTGAAAATGAAAAAGTGCCCATGAAGCTCTTGTTAAAGGATCTACTTACCGCCTACAAGTATGGTGTTAAGACCTTGTATTACCATAACACCCGTGACGGTGCTAATGATGATCAAGATGATGGTTGTGATGGTGGTGCTTGCAAGCTATAGCAAGCAACACTTTAGATTTTTAGATATAACTGAACACTTGTGAGATACCCATGGCTTATTCTACCTTCAATAAGGTTAAAAATGACGCGTTAAAAGAACCTATGTTCTTTGGTCAAAACGTTAATGTTGCCCGTTATGATCAACAACGTCATGCTATTTTTGAAAAACTGATTGAAAAACAATTGTCTTTTTTCTGGCGTCCAGAAGAAGTGGATTTGTCCACTGACCGTAAAGATTTTATGGCTATGGCAGACCATGAAAGGCATATATTTCTAAGTAATTTGAAGTACCAAACGCTGCTTGACAGTGTTCAGGGTCGCTCTCCTAACGTCGCATTTTTACCTGTAGTTTCTCTGCCAGAGCTTGAGACTTGGCTTGAAACATGGTCGTTCAGCGAAACGATTCATAGCCGTAGCTACACCCACATTATTCGAAATGTAGTGTCTGATCCTGGTGTTGTATTCGACGACATCGTTGATAATCCAGAAATTGTAAAGCGCGCAGAATCGGTGACACGTTATTACGACTTGTTTATTGAAATGTGTAGTGAATACAGTATGCTTGGAGAGGGCGTTCACCAGGTTAATGGCAAAGAGGTGGCTGTTAGTTTAAGTGCACTTAAACGCCAGTTATACCTTACTATTGCTTCGGTCAACGTGCTTGAAGCTGTGCGCTTTTATGTCAGTTTTGCCTGCAGTTTTGCCTTTGCAGAACGAGC
>Ga0114995_10000105_pt1 | contig 50976 bp, 48 predicted proteins | sample ArcticOcean_MG_C_11_FD_87038 | JGI IMG/M metagenome (GOLD analysis project Ga0114995, IMG submission 87038) | Marine microbial communities from western Arctic Ocean - ArcticOcean_MG_CB2_154 | ecosystem: Environmental > Aquatic > Marine > Oceanic | place: Arctic Ocean: Canada Basin | collected... | reverse complement strand
GATTGCGCAGCCGCAGCGCAAGCGTGAGGCATGGCAGACGATTCGTTATCTGTCACCGCTGAGGGTTGTGAATAAGTACCAACAACCATCTTGAGTGATTTCTGTCACACTAGTGACCTGATTAATAGTCTATCTATAAGGAGTCTGCAGGTAGATGATCTTGATGCAGTGGTTGCGATAGAGACACTAACTTCAGATCATCCTTGGAGCCTAGCGCAATTTCACCGGAGTATTGAGCAGTCTGCGGTGTTGGTTTCTGAGCGGCAGGTCCTTGGGTATACTGTGGTCTCGACCGCGGCCGATGAGGCCGAGATACATAACATCGCCGTGGCGCCAGAGTTTCAGGGTCGGGGTCTAGCATCATTTTTGCTGGATCACAGTATTTGCACTCTACCCGCGGAGATTTTAAAACTATATTTGGAAGTCAGGGTGACAAATTTTACCGCTATTCGTCTTTATACCAGTAGACAATTTCAAAAAGTGGGTGAGCGCAGAGATTATTATCGCACTGAGTATGGCTGCGAAGATGCGCTCGTTATGCGTTTAGATATTGGGCCCAAAGACACATTTTGATCTTATAATTAGATTTTTTTATCATTAAGGACTGACAAATGGATATTCAATTATTGGCCTGGCACTGGCTAGTGCTCGGCATTTTACTGATTATTGGCGAGATATTTGTACCAAGTTTTACCATTCTTTGGTTTGGCCTTGGTGCCATAGTTGTGGGCCTTGTCGCATTGGCTGTAGATGTGAGTTTTAGTATCCAAGTGCTCCTCTGGACCCTGTCTTCGGTAGGCTTTACTGTACTCTGGTTTATGGTGTTTAAACCAAGATTAAGCAGCCATAACACGGATGAATTAGCGCAGGCATCGGCTATTGGTGAGGCGGGTCAAGTAGTTAAACTCCCAACAGAGCGAACCCCGGGTAAAATACGTTTTACCACCCCAATACTGGGTGAAGACGAGTGGCAATTCACCTGCGAGACCAGCGTGGCACTGGGCGACCGTCTGTACATCAAATCAATCAATGGCACCGTATTAGTGGTTGCCAGCATAGTCTAACTTACTCAGGGAGAAAAAAATGGAAGGTATCATTCTAGTCGGTGCGGTTTTATTGTTAGTCTTGGTGACGCTATTTAAGGGTGTCCGTCTGGTGCCCCAGGGATCAAAATGGGTCGTTCAGCGGCTCGGGAAATATCACAATACCTTAGTTCCCGGACTTAACCTTATTATTCCCTATGTTGATGATGTGGCCTTTAAAGCCACGACCAAAGATATTGTATTGGATATCCCCTCGCAAGAAGTGATCACCTTAGATAATGTGGTGATCATTGCCAATGCGGTCGCTTACATTAATATACTATCACCGGAAAAAGCCGTTTATGGGGTTGAGAATTATGAGCTGGCAATTCGCACATTAGTACAGACCTCGCTGCGTTCTATCGTCGGTGAAATGTCATTGGATGATGCGTTGTCTTCTCGTGATCAGATTAAATCGAAACTTAAGAGCTCCATTGCTGAAGAAATTGCAGACTGGGGTATCACTTTAAAAACGGTAGAGATTCAGGACATCAATCCATCAGGGACCATGCAGTCTGCGATGGAAGAGCAGGCCGCTGCGGAGCGTCAGCGTCGCGCCACGGTTACTCGGGCCGATGGTGAAAAAACTGCGGCAATTCTTGAGGCAGACGGTCGGTTAGAAGCCTCGCGCCGGGATGCAGAAGCTCAAATAGTGCTGGCTGAAGCTACCAAGACGGCACTGAGTAAGGTCAATGAAGCTATTCAAGATAAAGAGCTGCCGGCCATGTATCTGCTTGGTGAAAAGTACATTGAGGCCATCAAAAGTATGGCCAAGTCTGAAAATTCGAAGCTCATAGTGCTGCCTGCGGATATTCCTGCGGCTGTGCGAGGCATAATGAATAATACCAAGTAAGTCGCTTTGCTCGATATGATAGAGACCTGTTGGACATTGCTCGTCAGCGTCAACCGAAGCATTTGGTTGACGTTTGATAGAGTAAGCCTTTTTAATCATGGAGTAAGCGTTGAAAAATCATAAGTTAACTTTAGCAATTTTATCTATTACCGCGTTATCAATGCTTGTCGGTTGCAGTAGCGGTTATCAGTATGGCGCCCCTGACGAAGTCATTGTGGACACCTTAGGTGTAGACCCCTACAGCTATGAGGTTGACCTTGCCGATTGCGAAGCCTATGCGGTGCAAGTGAGTGTCGGTCAACGCACCGCAGAAGGTGTCGTGGAAGGCGGGGTGGTTGGTGGTGTTCTGGGTGCCGTGCTGGGTAATAGCGACAGCGCAAAGCGGGGAGCCGGTGCAGGCGCTGTTGTCGGCGGGGTGAAAGGTAACAAGAGTGCCCGTCATGAGCAGGACCGAATTGTTAAACGATGTTTAAAAGGTCGTGGCTACCGGGTACTCAACTAGCGTCTGAGGGCTTCTGTCTGCGTGCTACTGTTTGACTGGCCTCTTCAGTAACTTTCTCTGTAATGTTCTGCGGTGCATGCCTAGGTTTCTCGCCGTACCTGATATGTTGCCATTATTTTCTTTTAGTACTCTTTGGATATGCTCCCACTCCAACCTATTAGCGGATGAGGGAACCTCTTGTACCTGCGCCTCGATATTGCCTTTAACCTGTTCAAATGCCGATACAATGTCATCGGCAGACGCGGGCTTAATGAGATAATTAATCGCGCCTAGCTTTATCGCTTCGACTACCGTGGCAATGCTCGAATAACCGGTGAGGATAATAATCTGGATGTTGGGTTGTAATAAACGAAGTTGCTGGAGTATTACTAGGCCTGACTCTCGATCCAATTTGAGATCTAGTATGGCTCTATCAATCGTCGAGAGCTGGCAGTGCTGAACAGCGTCAACGCCATTGGTTGCGGTGACTACCTTATGGCCTCGCCGAGTCAGCACCCGAGCGAGCGTAGCACAGAATGCCGCATCATCATCATCAACCAGATAATTCACTCTAATTCATCTCCCCAGGGGTTGTTCGCGGCAGACTGCAGTGGCAGAATCATCTGGGTATGTGTGCCGCCGCCTGCCGCATTTTGCAATTTGACCGTGCCACCAAAGCGAGTGAGTGTGGCTCGGGAGAGAAATAACCCGAGTCCAAGTCCATTGGATTTGTCGGTCACAAAGGGTTTGCCAAGTTCATCAACCGCTAACGGATCTAGTCCTTCACCGTAGTCGCGAATATCGAGCGTAGCGTTTTCGCGGGTCCAATTTATAGAAATCTCTACTTTCGCAGGACTAGCATCGGCAGCATTGTTGAGAAGATTGAGTATTGACTGATCGATGGTCGGATGGAAAAGAGCAAGCATCGGCGCCTCTGCTATCTCTATACTGGCGTTTAAGCTGGGTCGCATAAGTTGCCAGCGTTCGACCAACTCCAAAAAATAGCTATGGAGCTGCCTTGGCTTATGTTGACTTGACTGGGATTCTTCCGCCGTCATCAATAGCCGTTTTAAGGTAGTTTTACAGGTTTCGATCTGCTGGTTGAGTAGCGTTAGATCAGCCTCTGACTGGTTAGTATCTGCGATAAGCTCGTCAACAATATCGCTCTTTGGAAAAAGCTCGATGGCGGCGCCTCATTTCGCCTGATTTACGCTCAGCCACTTTGGTTTGAGGGCGGAAAAGCGTTACTATGGCGCTCTTTGACGAAACCCATAATAAGTTGAGCTCAATCATGGATCCTCTGTCCGATGACCTGCAAGAAAATCTTGACCGCTTAGTGGTTGAATGTCTCGAAAATGGCTGTGTCTGGGGCCTACAGGATACTGATGGCAGCTGGTCTCTGGTCAGTTCGATTGATAATGATAGCATTGATGTCATTCCATTTTGGTCTGCTGAGGGTCTAGCGCAGGCGCTATGTACAGGGGATTGGGATGTCTACAAGCCCGTCGCTATTGAGTTGGAAGAGTTTCTCGATGACTGGCTTCCCGGCATGCATGCAGACGTTTTGATGGTCGGCATTAACTGGAATACTGAGCTCGAAGGCCAGGAAATGGAGCCATTAGATCTTCTCGAAGAGTTCGAAGCCGAACTTGATTGAAGAGATTGGTTTTAACAGTATTTAGATCATAGGGCCAGAGTCAATAATGTTTTTACAGTCATTCCACAGTAGCTATCAAGGCAGTATCAGTATCAGCGCTGAGCAGGGCAGCGACTTTGCTAAGTCGGTGAGCAATGATTTCAATCCTATCCATGACACAGCCAGTAAACGTTTTTGTGTGCCAGGAGACTTACTATTTGCCCTTGTATTACAGCGATATGGACTAAGTCAGGAAATGTCATTTAATTTTTCTGGCATGGTTTCGGCAGATACCGCGCTGTGTTTTCCACCTTCGGTGGGTGAGCATTTTCGAATTATTGACGAGCGTGATAAGTGCTACTTAGAGGTCAGTCGCGGCGGTGAAACTACCGCTAATATGGGTTTGATTGAGCAGTTAGTTAAAGTCTATGTGCGGTTCTCGGGACAAAACTTTCCCCATATTCTGGTACCGTTGATGGCTGAAGAGCAGGTGATGATTAATCCCGAGCGACCGCTAGTAATCTATGACTCAATGTCTTTGCGTCTAGATAGGTTAACGTTGACAAAGCCGACCGTCGAACTTGCTGGAACCAGTCTCCGCGTTGATGGCAAGCGCGGTGAGGCTCAATTACAGTTCCGCTTTATGGACCAAGGCAGGGTCGTCGGCCGTGGCGTCAAAAACCTGATCCTCAGTGGCCTGCGTGAATACAAGCAGGACGCAATCGACAGAATGGTTACCGATTATTTGGCGCGCGCTGGCTAGAGCTCTACTTACCATTCAAGATACCTTTCAAAAAATGACCCGTATGTGATTCCTTAACCTTAGCGACTTCTTCTGGGGTGCCGGTTGCGACTATCAATCCGCCACCGGAACCGCCTTCAGGTCCAAGATCGACAACCCAGTCAGCCGTTTTAATCACATCCAAGTTATGTTCAATCACGACCACCGTATTACCGTGGTCACGCAGACGGTGCAGCACTGCTAAAAGCTGCTCAATATCATGAAAGTGTAGGCCAGTGGTTGGCTCATCTAGTATGTAAAGCGTTTTTCCGGTATCGCGCTTGGATAGTTCTTTGGATAGCTTGACACGCTGAGCTTCACCGCCCGACAAGGTAGTTGCCGACTGCCCCAGGCTGATATAGGACAGGCCCACATCAATTAGAGTCTGAAGCTTGCGCGCGATGGTAGGAATAGCGTCAAAGAATTCACGGGCATCCTCAATCGTCATGGCTAGCACCTGATGGATATTCTTACCTTTAAAGTGAATATCTAGGGTCTCACGGTTATAGCGTTTACCCTTGCAGACATCGCAAGGTACGTAGATGTCCGGTAGAAAATGCATCTCCACCTTGGTGACGCCATCGCCTTGACAGGCCTCACAGCGACCGCCTTTTACATTGAAACTAAATCGACCAGGATTGTAGCCTCGCGATCGTGCTTCCTGTGTGCCAGCAAAGATTTCCCGCACTGGGGTGAAGATACCCGTGTAGGTGGCTGGATTAGAGCGAGGCGTGCGGCCAATGGGACTCTGATTGATGTCGATACACTTATCGAGATGACTCAATCCGGTAATTTTTGTATGGGGGGCAGGCTTTAGAATCGTCGCCTTATTCAGGGCTACTGCGGCGGCGGGATAGAGTGTTTCATTAATTAATGTTGATTTGCCTGATCCTGATACGCCTGTAATACAGGTAAAAACTCCTAGGGGTATCTCCAAGTCGATATTTTGCAAATTGTTACCGGAGGCGCCGGTAACCTTGAGTAGCTTCCCTTTGCCCTTGTTGCGAACCTTAGGTATTTTTATGCTGCGCACACCCGATAAGAACTGGCCTGTAATTGAGTTCTTGTTAGCTTTAATCTGCTTGACGGTACCCTGGGCGATAATCTCACCACCATGAATGCCGGCTCCTGGGCCTATATCAATAACATGGTCTGCGGCGGCGATCGCGTCCTCATCATGCTCAACCACAATCACAGTATTGCCCAGATCGCGCAGGTGGATTAGAGTCTTTAAAAGTCTCTCATTATCACGTTGATGTAGACCAATGGACGGTTCGTCCAAAATATACATCACGCCCACAAGGCCAGCGCCGATTTGACTGGCCAGCCTGATACGCTGAGCCTCGCCACCTGAAAGAGTGTCAGCGCTGCGACTCAATGAGAGGTAATTAAGGCCCACGTCGACTAAGAAGTTAAAGCGTTGGCGGATTTCCTTTACGATCTTATCGGCAATCTCACCTTGCCGCCCTGGCAGGTTTAGGGCTTCAAAATACTCGCAGCACTCACCGACGGGCATGCTAACGATATCTTCAATGCGGCGGTTATCAATAAAGACATGGCGTGCGGACTTGCGGAGGCGTGTACCCGAGCATTCTGGGCAGTTAGAGGTCGCCATGTACTTGTTGAGTTCTTCGCGAACCGAATTGGACTCTGTTTCGCGGTAGCGACGTTCCATGTTATTGATGACGCCTTCAAACTTATGCTCGCGACGGAACACCGTACCGCGGTCATTGACGTAGTTAAAGGTAATTTCCTCCTCGTCGCTGCCAAACAAAATCTTTTGTTGGTGAATCGCTGACAATTTTTCCCAAGGCTGATCAATATCAAAATTGTAATGTTCCGCCAGACTGGTCAACATATTATAATAAAACAAGGTTCGTCGATCCCAGCCGCGAATCGCGCCCTCTGAAATAGATACCTCAGGATGTTTAATAACACGGTCAATATCAAAAAACTGGTGTACGCCAAGCCCATCGCAGGTGGGGCACGCGCCGGCTGGGTTGTTAAACGAAAAAAGGCGAGGCTCTAATTCGTTGAGGCTGTAATTGCAGATTGGGCAGGCAAACTTCGCCGAAAATATCTGATCCGGCTGTTTATCTTCCATATAACTTATTGAGGCCAGTCCTTCAGCCAGAGTTAGGGCCGTTTCGAAGGACTCAGCCAGCCGCAATGCAATGTCACTTTTCACCTTAAAACGGTCGACAACGATTTCAATAGTGTGCTTCTTCTTTTTATCCAGTGTCGGAGTTTCTTCCAAATCGCAGACTAGGCCATTAATGCGGGCGCGGATGAAGCCTTGGCGACGCATACTTTCAAACAGGTGCAAATGCTCGCCCTTGCGATCCTTAACCACAGGGGCAAGTAGCATCAGCTTAGTGTCTTCTGGGAGCGCCATAACCTGATCAACCATCTGACTTACAGTTTGAGCATTTAGCACTCTGTCATGATCTGGGCAGCGAGGCTCACCTGCGCGAGCAAACAAAAGGCGCAGGTAGTCATAGATCTCCGTAATCGTTCCAACCGTGGATCGGGGATTGTGAGAGGTAGATTTCTGCTCAATAGAAATAGCGGGAGAGAGGCCCTCCACGTGGTCAACATCGGGCTTTTCCATCATGGATAGGAACTGGCGCGCATAGGTCGAAAGGGACTCTACATAGCGTCTTTGCCCCTCAGCATACAGCGTATCAAACGCCAGCGAGGATTTTCCCGAGCCGGATAGGCCCGTGATCACAATTAATTTATCGCGAGGAATATCGATATCGATATTCTTGAGGTTGTGGGTGCGTGCGCCCCGTACCTGAATGGTATCCATAGACCTTTGTTTCTGCTTTAGTTAAACGACCGATTATAAGGCGTGGCTTGCCCTCAGAGCAAAGTGATTTGCAGTTATATGTAATAATACGGCAACAGAGATTGTCTAGACTGCTATTAGGTCCACATCAGTAATAAAAAAGATCCACTGACGGTGGTTGAGACTCTGTTGGGCTGTTAATATGCAATCTGACACGACTTCGAATCTGATGCTGCCTTGACTGAATCTTCACCACCCTCCGTTTTTTCCCCTGTGGAGAAGCGCGCCACATTGTCTCTTGCCAGCCTGTACGGCTTCAGGATGCTTGGGCTGTTTATGGTGCTGCCAGTACTGGCGCTATATCAAGATAATTATGCGGATGCGACGCCCTTTTTATTAGGTCTTACGCTGGGTATTTACGGATTAACCCAGGCCCTTTTGCAGATTCCCCTCGGTCTTCTGTCGGACAAGATAGGTCGCTCGCCAGTGATTGTTGGTGGGCTGTTGATGTTTGTTCTCGGCAGTGTTGTGGCGGCGTTGGCCGACAGCATGCAGGGGCTCATGATTGGCCGTGCACTGCAGGGTATGGGGGCTATTGCCAGTACTCTAATGGCGATGGTTGCCGACCTGACAGCCGAAGAGAACCGTACCAAGGCTATGGCAACTATTGGTGCCAGCATTGGCTTATCATTCATTCTGGCAATGATTCTCGGCCCATTAATTGCTGCATCCATGGGTCTGTCCGGCGTTTTTTGGGTTACTGCATTATTGGGTTTGATCGGAATTCTGGTATTTCTAGTTTTTGTGCCACGCGTGGTTGCGCTGCAGCGCAATCGGGAGACCTTGGCCGATATTCGGCATATTGCCAGTCTATTGATGGAACCAACGTTACTGCGTCTTAATGCAGGCATATTTGCCTTGCATCTGGCGCTTATGGCGTCGTTTGTAGTGATTCCGAGCATTCTCGCAGAGGAGTTGAATGTCAGTGCTGATAATCTCTGGTGGGTGTATTTAGCCTTACTGGGCGGCGGCTTTGTAGCCATGTTGCCGGTAATGATTTTGGGTGAAAAACATCAACGCCAAAAACTCAGTTTTGTCTCGGCAATTGCCTGTATGGCAATTGCGATGTTAGTGCTAGGTACCGCTCGCGGGGTGCTTATAACGCCATTGATGCTGCTAGTGTTTTTTGCCTGCTTTAATCTGCTAGAAGCGTCGCTACCCTCATGGATGAGTAAAGCCTGTCCGGCAGGACGTCGCGGCACTGCCATGGGTATTTATTCCACCAGCCAGTTTCTGGGTGCCTTCGTGGGGGGGACATTGGGAGGGGTTAGTTTGCAGCAGTTTGGCACTGATGGGCTATTTTTGCTTTTGACCGCGGTGCTAGCGATTTGGTGGCTGCTGTCGCTGGGGCTTAAATCTCCTCGACCGCTACAAACCCTGGTGTTGCATGTCGGAGATAGTGAGCATGACGATTTTGTAAAAATAATTTCTGCTATAGTGGGAGTAGACGATATACTCCTGATCAAAGGGGAGTCGCTTGCCTATGTCAAGGTTGATAAGAAGACCGTGGATATGCAAAGCATTAGACCTTATTTAAAACGTTAACGAACAGGAGATTAAAATGGCGCGCGGAGTCAACAAAGTCATCATCGTGGGTAACTGTGGTCAGGACCCTGAAACACGCTTTATGCCATCAGGTGGCGCAGTCACTAATCTGAGTATTGCGACATCAGAATCATGGAAAGATAAAAACACAGGCGATCAACAAGAGCGCACCGAATGGCATCGGGTGACATTTTATAACCGGTTGGCGGAAATCGCAGGCGAGTATGTCAAGAAAGGCTCGAAGCTTTATGTTGAGGGTTCTCTTCGCACTCGCAAATGGCAGGCGCAGGACGGCCAAGACCGTTACACAACCGAAATAATTGCAAGTGAAATGCAGATGCTTGATACTCGCAGCGGCGGACAAGGCGGTTATGATGCACCTCAACAGCAGGGTGGCGGCTATCAAAATTCAGCGCCACAGCAAAATAGCTCGGCCCCACAACCAGTGCAGCAGCAGAGCGCGCCCCAGCAACAGGCGCCCCAAGGCATGGACAGTACTTTTGACGACGACATTCCGTTCTAGATAGCGGTTTTTTTGGTAACTATTAAAACAATTAATGACGAGGTTTAAATGACGATTAAAGTTGGCGATAAAGTTCCTGAGGGAATGATGACAGTTATGGGTGCAGAGGGTCCTGCGGGGATCAGCACAGCCGATATATTTGATGGTAAAAAAGTAGTTCTCTTCGCTGTTCCAGGTGCGTTTACACCAACATGCTCGATGGCGCATCTGCCCGGGTTTGTTGTACATGTCGATGCCATTAAGGCGAAGGGTGTGGATACAGTTGCCTGCATGTCGGTCAATGATGTGTTTGTTATGGATGCCTGGGGCAAAGCTGCGAATGCCGAGCATCTTATGATGTTGGCCGATGGTAATGGAGACTTCACCAAGGCTCTGGATCTTGTACTAGATGCCTCAGTTTATGGCATGGGTGCCCGTAGCAAGCGCTTCGCTATGATTGTCGATGATGGTGTGGTGAGTTTGCTAAATATTGATGAAGCTGCTCTAGAAGGCACAAGTGCCGAGGCTATTTTAGCGGCGCTGTAAACGACAGACGTTTGAGCATTAGAAAGGCGGCCAATGGCCGCCTTTTTTGTACCTGATCAAATCACGACTTAATTGCGCAATGACCTAGATGATATTGTTCAGTCAGTAAAACGCTCCATAACTAAAGTCGCATTAGTACCGCCGAAGCCAAAGCTATTAGACATAATGCGGTTTAGCGTTTTTGCTTTGGTTTGCAAAACAATTGGCAGTCCCAGAGCGTGATCATCGAGTGAATTGATATTGGCCGATGCCGCAACAAAGTTATTTTCCATCATTAGCATACAGTAAATGGCTTCATGAACCCCCGCAGCACCAAGGCTGTGGCCTGAAAGCGATTTAGTCGAACTAATATCTGGGCAGTTATCGCCAAAAGTGTTGCGAATGGCGCCCAGTTCAGCAATATCGCCGACTGGCGTACTGGTGCCATGAGTGTTGATATAGTCCACTGGACCTGATGCTGTTGCCATGGCCATCTTCATGCAACGCTCGGCGCCTTCACCTGAGGGGGATACCATATCGGCACCATCCGATGTGGCGCCATAACCCGTCACTTCACAGATTATGTTGGCACCGCGGGCAAGCGCATGCTCAAGTTCTTCTACAATCACGGTCCCCGCACCTAGGCCGGGAGCGAATCCATCTCTGTCGGCATCGTAAGCTCTAGAGGCAATTTCAGGTGAGTCATTATACTTACTGGTTAGCGCGCCCATAGCGTCAAACATACCGGCCATGGACCAGTGCATGTCTTCAGAGCCGCCGGCTAGCAAAACATCTTGTTTGCCCAGTTGAATCAATTCAACCGCATGGCCTATGCAGTGAGCGCTAGTAGCACAGGCGGAGGAGATCGAGTAGTTGACGCCCTTTATTTTGAACGGGGTAGCAACACAGGCAGAAACGGTACTGGCCATGATTTGGGTGACTCGGTAAGGCCCGGCACGCTTGATGCCTCGCTCGCGCATAACATCAATAGATTCGGTGAACATTTCACCGGAAACGCCACCTGAGCCCATTACGAGGCCGGTGCGATGGTCTGAAACCATTTCAGGTGTCAGGCCGGCATCGGCAATTGCGCGATCCGTGGCTATGTAGGCGTATGAGGCTGAGGCCCCCATGAAACGAAGAACCTTTCTATCAATATGATCTTTGGGGTCTATGTCTAGTATGCCGCCAACATTACAGCGCAGGCCCATCTCCGCAAAGTCTTCGCGGCGGCGAATGCCAGAGATTCCTTCTCTCAATGAACGGGTTACAGCCTGTTTGTCATTGCCGAGACAGGATACAACGCCAAGGCCCGTAATTACTGCACGTCTCATTGCTAATCCTCCTGATGTAGCGTTAGCTTACTGTTGGAATACTTAAAAGTTGTCAGTGCTCTCAAACAGACCGACTTTCAAATCTTTCGCGGTATAGATCTCGCGACCATCAACTTCAACCGACCCATCGGCAATGCCCATCACGAGTTTGCGCTGAATTAGACGGGTCAGATCAAGTTTGTAGGTCACTTTTTTGGCGGTGGGTAAAATTTGACCGAAAAATTTAACATTCCCTGCGCCCAGAGCGCGGCCGCGGCCGTTGTTACCATTCCAAACTAAGAAAAATCCAACCAGCTGCCAAAGAGCATCGAGCCCCAGACAGCCAGGCATTACTGGGTCACCATCAAAGTGACAATCAAAGAACCACAGTTCAGGGGTTATATCTATTTCAGCAATAATCTGCCCGAGGCCATGTTTGCCACCGCTATTGTTGATTTCGACAATACGGTCGATCATAAGCATGTTGGGCGCAGGAAGTTTGGCGTTGTTCGGGCCGAACAGCTCACCGCGGCTGCAGCCTAAAATTTCTTCTTTGTCATAGGAGGACTTTGGCTTAAAGGTCATGAGTTCCTTTGATGTTGGATAGAGAGGGCGCATCGTAACCAGTTCTGGCCTCCCCATCAACTATTTACGACAGGACTTATCGACCAGACATGGATAAAAAGGGTAGTGACTAATAGTCATATAAGCGGTTTTAAGTTGACAGATCCCGAGTGTCTCCCTAGCATGCGGCCTACGAAATAAAGCAGTTTGCTCGGAATTAGATGTTGTCTTTTCATAGTGCTGTCCAACAAGAATTTGCTGCCGTCAATAAGCTGATCGTGAGCGAGCTAAAATCCGATGTCGGATTAGTGGAGAATATCGGCCATTATATCGTCGATTCTGGCGGTAAACGCCTGCGCCCAGTGGTGGTTTTACTTGCTGCTCTGGCCAATGGATACAAGGGTTCTCAGCATATCCCGATGGCTGCTGTGATCGAATTTATTCATACGGCGACACTGTTGCATGATGATGTTGTTGACGTGTCCGCACTGCGCCGCGGTCGTGACACGGCGAATGCTCAATGGGGTAATGCGCCCAGTGTTTTAGTCGGTGATTTTCTTTATTCGCGTGCCTTTCAAATGTTGGTGGCGATTGGTGATATGCCTATCATGAGTATTATGGCTGATGCTACTAATGTGATATCAGAGGGCGAAGTGCAGCAGATGGGTAACGCCGGTAATTCAGGCCTGACAGCGGATATTTATCTACAGGTCATCTATCGTAAAACCGCGAAATTGTTTGAGGCGGCCGCTCAGACAGGCGCAAGTCTTGCTGGTGTCAACCAATCGGCCATGGCTGATTATGGTAAGCATCTTGGCATGGCATTCCAGATTGCGGATGACGTGCTGGATTATCAGGGCGATGTGGACAGTATTGGCAAAAATGTTGGAGACGATTTGGCTGAAGGTAAAATGACTCTGCCTCTTATCTACACTCGCGATAACTGTGATGCAGAGCAGGCCCGCGTGATTTGTCAGGCCATAGAAACCAAAAGCGCTGCAAGTTTTAATCCGATACTCGCGTTGGTCAAGGCCAGAGGAGGCTTAGAGTACAGCATTGGAATGGCTCAACATCAGGCTGAGCTGGCGAAAGCGGCATTGGCTGAATTGCCTGAGAGCATATACAAGGACGTGATGTTGGAACTTGCGGACTTCTCTGTAGCCCGTAATAATTAGATCGGCTTTATACTCATTTGAAATCGACTCTGGTGACTGAGCCTTCATTTTAAAATCTATGGAGGTATCTTAACTTTTCTGTGACAGGACCTTACTTTATTATGCAATTCAAGCTCCATCGCTGGTGCTAATAGTGGCTATATACCTCGGCGTGATGTGACCAGTTATTAAAGATTGTTACAATAAGGCATCATTTTTAAAGGAAATACAAAAAAGTAATTTAACCAATTCAAGGAGAATTGAGTGATAATCGGAATTCCGTCGGAAATTAAACCCGGTGAACAACGAGTCGCCATGTCCCCTGCCAATGTCAAGTCTCTGACTGACAAAAGCGTACAGGTGCTTTTTCAAACCAATGCTGGAAGCGCTGCGGGTTATCCCGATGCAGAATATGCCGCTTCTGGAGCCACCCTCACAGATGACCGTGCTGAGATATTTGCCAAGGCAGATATAATTTTGCAGGTACAATCTTTTGGATCCAACAACGATAATTCAGATGCTGATTTGGCTAGCCTGAGAAAGGGCCAGTTAGTCATCGGTATGATGGATCCGCTCGCTTCACCTCAGGCCGCTCAGGCTGTTGCTGACCGAGGTGCAAGCGCCATCGCATTAGAGTTAGTTCCGCGTATTAGTCGTGCTCAAAGCATGGATGTTCTGTCATCGATGGCAACACTATCTGGATATAAGGCGGTGCTGATGGGCGCTTCTGCTGCGCCGCGTATTTTCCCTATGCTAATGACCGCTGCCGGCACCTTACAGCCCGCACGCGTCTTAGTTATGGGCGTGGGCGTTGCCGGTTTGCAGGCCTGTGCTACAGCCAAGCGATTGGGCGGCGTGGTTGAAGCTTACGATGTGCGGCCCGCCGCGCGTGAACAGATTATCTCGGTCGGCGCCAAGCCAGTAGAGCTGGACTTGGATACCGGAGAATCCGAAGGCGCTGGTGGTTACGCCAAAGAACAGGGTGAAGACTTTCTGCGCCGCCAGCGTGAATTGATGACCGCTGTGGTGGCCGAACAAGACATTATTATCACCACCGCGGCTATTCCCGGAGCCAAGTCGCCAATTTTAGTTACCGAAGATATGGTCAAGGCCATGAAGCCGGGCTCGGTAATTGTGGATCTGGCTGCTGAGCGCGGTGGCAACTGCGATTTGACCGAACAGGGTAAGACCGTCATAGCTCATGGTGTAACTATTTTGGGGCCAGAAAATGTGCCTTCAGAATTGGCCTACCATGCCAGCCAGATGTACGGTAAAAACATGCAGACATTGCTTGAGTTAATTCTTGATGAACAGGGCAATCTGAATCTTGATTTTAATGACGAGATTGTTGCCGGTACGGTCGTAGCCCATAATGGGGAAGTTCCTCACCCCTATATGCGCAAGTTATTAAACCTGCCTGAACTCAATGTACCTGACCAAGCTGAAAAGGGAGAATAAACGATGGAAGTCTTGATTTTATTACTAGCACTTTTTGTACTTTCGCTATTTCTTGGCGTTGAGTTGATCACCAAAGTGCCACCCACATTGCACACACCGCTAATGTCAGGCACCAACGCTGTCTCGGGCATCACGCTTGTGGGCGCGCTACTCGCCGCGGGTTCTGATGGCTCACCAATGTTGGTCAATATATTGGGTTTTATCGCCGTGACATTCGCGACGATTAATGTAGTAGGCGGCTATCTGGTCACCAACCGCATGCTTGCCATGTTTAAGAGGAAGTAAGCGATGAATCCTAATATTGTAAGCTTTATCTACTTAGTTGCCGGTGTACTATTTATTCTCGGAATCAAAGGACTGACTAAACCGAAAACCGCTGTGCGAGGCAATCTGTTATCCGCGCTGGGGATGTTATTGGCTGTGGTCGTTACTTTTCTCAATATTAATAATGTCGACTATAGCTATGTGATTGCTGGTGTAGCGGTGGGTTCGATTATTGGCGGCGTGATGGCGCTGCGGATTCAAATGACGTCGATGCCGCAAATGGTTGCTCTGCTCAATGGCTTTGGTGGCGGCGCGTCGCTGACTATTGCTTTGGCCGAGTACTTTACAACGCTGGGTGCAGCCCCAACCTCCTTTGCCGATATGCTAGTCCCGTTAGCTGTCGATACTGGGGCGTTTGGCATCGGTGCGGAGGGCATATTCGCACTGACTGCCATTGGACTGACCGTTCTGATCGGTGCGGTGACCTTGACCGGTAGTTTGGTGGCTTTTTCCAAATTGCAGGAGCTGATGAAGAATAGTTATGGATTACCCGGTGGTCCTTTTGGCAATGGTATTTTGTTCGTTGCTGCCCTGTTCGCGATAGGTTCGGTGGTCGTTGATCCAGGCAATATGGCTGGCATGCTGGCGATTGTTGGTTTGGGGTTATTGCTAGGACTGTTCCTCGTAATGCCAATTGGCGGCGCTGATATGCCCGTGGTTATCGCACTGCTAAACTCTTATTCGGGAATAGCGGCAGCGCTTGCCGGCTTTATTCTGGGTAACACCGTGCTGATTATCGCCGGTTCTCTGGTGGGAACCTCGGGATTGATTCTTACCCAAATAATGTGTGTTGCCATGAATCGCTCACTGACGAACGTGCTGTTTGGAAAAATGGCTCCAGGTGGCGAAGAAATTGATGCTGATGAGATTTATGCGGGCAAGGTTACCAGTGCCCAGCCTGAGGAAATAGCAATGATGCTCGAGGTCGCTAAACGGGTTGTTATCGTGCCAGGCTATGGAATGGCTATGGCGCAGGCTCAGCATGCTGTTCGCGAGTTAGCTGACGCCATGGAAGCCAAAGGCATAGAGGTCGAATACGGCATTCACCCAGTGGCTGGTCGTATGCCGGGGCATATGAACGTGCTGCTAGCGGAAGCCGAGGTTCCCTATGACAAACTGGTTGAGATGGATAGGATTAATCCGACCTTTGAAGACACCGACATGGTGATTGTCATTGGTGCCAACGATGTGACTAACCCGATGGCGCGAGATGTGGAAGGCAGCCCTATTTACGGCATGCCAATCTTGAATGTTGACAAGGCGAAAAATGTGGTGGTAATTAAGCGTTCATTGAGTCCAGGTTTTGCCGGACTGCCGAATCCTCTGTTTGCTATGAGCCATACTCTAATGGTGTATGGCGACGGTAAGAAAGCGGTTATTGAAATGACCACGGCGCTTAATCAGGCATAGTTGCGAGCTTTGTTGAGTAACTAAAAGCCCTGCCATTTGGTAGGGCTTTTTTGTATCGATTGGAATCTCAACGGAGCGCTAGTCGATAACTAGATGAAAAAATGTCGCGATAGCATCAGCGGTTACAAGCCAAAGATAGATTCATTCTGGGGTTGCCACTAGCATTAACCATTGAAAATGCCTGAGCAGCCCCCAACTAAAGAAACAGGCTAGATCGAAAAAATCTTAGTAGACAGGATAAGGAGTAATCATGCGTATAGACAAACTCACCAATCAACTGCAAAGCGCACTGGCAGAAGCTCAGTCCATGGCGATCGGAAATGATCACTCAGGTATCGAGCCAGTGCATTTACTGCTGGCGCTATTAAATCAAGAGGGTGGCAGCGTTCGGCCCATTCTCAACCGAGCGGGTTTTGATGTGGTTGGTCTGCAACAATCATTGAATTCCGAGTTGCAGCGATTGGCTAAAATAAGTAAACCCATTGGTGAGGCTAACCTATCTCAAGACTTGGGGCGCCTAATGAACTTGGCTGATCGCGCCGCACAAAAAAAGGGCGATCAATACATCTCAAGCGAGGTGTTGCTAATGGTGGCGATGGAGGACACTGGTTCACTGGGTAAGACGCTAGCAAAATTCGGCGATATATCCAAAGGTAAAAATGCGATCGAATCTGTTCGTGGTGGCGATACCATTAGCGATCCTGATGCGGAGACGCAGCGTGAAGCGTTGGACAGGTATACCGTCGATTTAACCGAACGCGCAGAGTCGGGGAAGCTTGACCCCGTGATTGGGCGCGACGATGAGATACGTCGCACTATTCAAGTGCTGCAGCGACGTACCAAAAACAATCCGGTGTTGATTGGTGAGCCGGGCGTCGGGAAAACCGCGATAGTCGAGGGTTTGGCGCAACGAATTATCAATGGTGAAGTCCCCGAAGGACTTAAAAACAAACGGGTTCTGACCTTGGATTTAGCCGCTCTTTTAGCTGGTGCAAAATACCGTGGTGACTTTGAAGAGAGGTTAAAGGGCGTGCTCAATGATCTGGCTAAGCAAGATGGGCAGGTGATCTTGTTTATTGATGAAATTCACACCATGGTCGGCGCAGGTAAATCAGAAGGTGCAATGGATGCTGGTAATATGTTGAAGCCGGCACTGGCGCGCGGGGAACTGCATTGTGTGGGCGCCACTACCTTAGATGAATATCGGAAATTTATTGAGAAGGATGGTGCGCTTGAACGTCGCTTTCAAAAAGTCTTGGTGGACGAACCGACTGAGCAGGACACTGTCGCCATTTTGAGAGGTCTCAAGGAGCGCTACGAAGTCCATCACGGCGTGGAGATTACCGACAGTGCTATTGTGGCCGCGGCCAAACTCTCTCGCCGGTACATCACTGACCGCCAGTTGCCCGACAAAGCGATTGATCTAATCGATGAAGCGGGTAGCCGGATTCGTATGGAAATTGATTCTAAACCGGAAGAAATGGACCGTCTTGAGCGTCGCCTCATTCAGCTGAAGATTGAGCGGGAGGCGGTAAAAAAAGACAAAGATGAAGCATCACGCAAGCGTCAGGGAAAACTTGAGGATGACATCGCTTTACTGGACCGAGAATATTCCGATCTTGAAGAAATATGGAAGGCCGAAAAAGCCTCTATGCAAGGTGCCACTCACGTCAAGTCTGAACTGGAACAGGCTCGGGTAAATCTTGAAGCTGCCCATCGCGCGGGTAATTTGGGCAAGATGGCTGAGATTCAATATAGCGTTATACCTACATTAGAAAAACAGCTTGCCAGTGCCCTGAGCGAAACTCAAACCGAAAAACGATTACTGAGAAACAGAGTGACCGAGGAGGAAATAGCGGAGGTAGTCGCTAAGTGGACTGGTATTCCGGTTGCTAAAATGCTCGATGGCGAGCGGGATAAACTGCTGCGCATGGAGGAAGCATTACATGAGCGTGTAATGGGCCAGTCTGAAGCCGTTGTGGCGGTCTGTAATGCGGTAAGACGATCGCGAGCCGGCCTCTCTGATCCGAATAGACCCAATGGTTCCTTTATGTTTTTAGGCCCAACGGGTGTGGGTAAAACTGAGTTGTGCAAGTCTTTAGCTGATTTTTTGTTCGACAGCGAAGATGCTATGATACGTATAGATATGTCAGAGTTTATGGAAAAACACTCAGTGGCTAGGCTAATTGGTGCTCCGCCGGGTTATGTCGGTTATGAAGAGGGCGGCTACCTTACCGAGGCAGTGCGGCGGCGACCCTACTCAGTTTTGCTACTCGATGAAATCGAAAAAGCTCACCCTGATGTGTTTAATGTCCTGTTGCAGGTGCTTGACGATGGTCGTCTTACCGACGGCCAAGGGCGTACCATTGATTTTAAAAATACCGTCATCATCATGACCTCTAATCTGGGTTCGGACGTTGTGCAGTTACTTGCGGGTGACGATAACTACGATCTCATGAAGTCCTCTGTGATGGATGTTGTGAGTAGCCATTTTCGTCCCGAATTCATCAATCGTGTCGATGAGGTTGTCGTGTTTCATCCATTGGCCAAAGACCAACTGCGCGGTATTGCCAATATTCAATTAGCGTTATTGTCTAAGCGATTGGCAGACCTTGATCTTACTTTGCAGGTCGATGATGCAGTGTTGGATAGGTTACTCGAAGCGGGTTTTGATCCTGTCTACGGAGCCAGACCCTTAAAGCGCGTTATTCAGCGTTTGATAGAGAACCCATTGGCTGAAAGTATTTTGGCGGGTAAGTTTGCGCCAGGTGTCGAGATTATTGGGCGCCTAGTGGAAGAGGACATAGTGTTTTTTAATACAGATGCTTGATTGGAACTCGATGGTCTTGCGGGAACCTGCAGGCCCCAGAGTTGCCTGCAGTGGTAGGCTATTATAAATAGCCTACCAGCGGATCTCCGCCTGCGTAGTTTGCCAGGCTGGCCAACGAGTCAATGAAAAGATAAAAAAGCTCAGCCTGAGATGAAACATCCAGTTTGGCATAGCTATTTTTGCGATGTAGTTTTACTGTCTCTGGGGAAATGCCCAAGCGGTCTGCGATAGACTTGGTGGAATGGCCATGTAGAAAAAGTTGTACTACTTGAGATTCTCTACCGGTCAAATAAGCCGTGCCAAAATACTTTAGTGCGCTATCAAGCTGGCCCGGTAATTGGTTGTCAGCGTTGTCAGCGGTTTTTATGTCTTCACTCCATTGTTGCTGACAGATCGCAGCAATCGTATCATTAATGTCACTGAGAACGGTCATCTGTGCAAGGTTAAAGCGTTGTGCTAGTCGCACTCGGCTCAATGAAATATTGATAAACTGACCGGCTGAAAGATGAATAAGATACCCGACTTCATCTTTAATTTCAGTGTATTTAAAATAGCTTCGGTAATATTCTGTTTTTTCAAAGCCTTCTGGCGCCAAATCACTGAGGCGATGAAATCCCGTCACATTGCTGTCCATCGCCGCTCGATAATATGGATCAAATAAATACCGGCCCTGAACAAATTTGTTAATTTGTGTAACGCGATCTTCAGGTGGACGATCGTTATAGTAAACCAATGGCTTTTCATCGTGCCGATAATGCAGTATTACGGCATTGTCGAAAGGTACCAAACTTTTGAGCATACTCAACAGTAGAGATGGCAATCGATCGCCGCCAATCTCAGGCATGATGGCAGCAAGTTTTTGGCTAAAGTTAAAAAGCTGGGTCCGCATAGATAATTCGCCTGCTGTTACCGATTAGTTATCCAGTGATCATACTCAACAAACTGGCGATATTAAATATAATTGAGTATCTAAGGGGCAGAAAGACTCACTTTTGCAGAATACGGCGGTTGTGGTACACTTTAGGAAAATTACAAATATTTTCACAGGTTTTTTTGTAAAGTGAGGGTGGTTGGAATCTTGTAGTGCTCATAATTTCCCCAGCATAAAAAAAGGAAAGAGCAAGAATACCGTTCTCTTGAAGTTGGCAAAATGTCGTGATCAGACATTTGTTTATTATAACAGGGGTTCAACCACTATGGCTTTTGCAGTTATTTTGGTCGCTATTGTTATTGTTTCTTTTTTGTTTCATTTCCTCAGTCCCTGGCAGGCGACGCCAGTGGCTTCTAACTGGGGATCTATTGATACCACAATTACTATTACGTTGGTGATAACCGCTATTTTCTTTGTGGCTATTGTCCTGTTCATGGCGTATTGCGTTTATACCTTTCGAGCTCGCCCAGATGGTCGCTCTGAATACCAACCTGAAAATAAAAAACTTGAATGGTGGCTGATTGGCATTACCAGTGTTGCCATCTGTCTTCTTCTGGCACCTGGTTTGTGGGTATATAACGACTTTGTACACCCGCCTGAAGGGGCTGCAGAGTTTGAGGCCGTTGGCGAGCAGTGGCGTTGGAGTTATCGGCTGCCTGGAAATGATAAGGAATTTGGTAAAAGCAGCGTTTTATTGATGGACGATGGCAATCCCTATGGGTTGGATCCAAGAGATCCACTCGGGCAGGATGATATTCTGGTGTCAGGCAATCAGATGCATTTGCTTATAGATCAGCCGATCATTGCATTGTTGCGATCAAAAGATGTTCTCCATGATTTCTACGTGCCCGAATTCCGTGCGAAAATGGACTTAATTCCCGGTCAGATTACCTACTTTTGGTTCACCCCTGAGGTTGCTGGGACCTTTGATATTCTCTGCGCGGAATACTGTGGCATTGGCCACTACAACATGCGTGGGCAGGTGGTTGTCGAAGATAGTCACAGTTACAACCAATGGTTGGCTACACAGATTACCTTTGCCGATTCTCTGACCGGCGGCACCGTCGAGGGGTTGGTTGAGCAGGGTGAGAGGCTCGCGGCTAGCCGTGGCTGTCTGGCCTGCCACAGTATTGATGGAGGTCCCAGTTTAGGGCCTGGCTGGCAGGACTTGTTTGGCCGCAGCGAATTACTGACAGATGGAACCCAGATGATTGCGGATGCTGAGTATCTTAAAGAGTCTGTAGTCAATCCTTCGGCTAAACTTGTCGAGGGCTATCCGCCCATAATGGTCGCTTACCCCCTAAGCTCAGAGCAACTCGATAGCTTAGTTGCCTATATTCAGTCGCTTACATCCACGACATCCAATAAGGAGTAATTAATGGCCTATGCAGAAGACGTAGAACACCAAGAGCTCCATGAACCTGTCGGGTTTTATGCTAAATATGTGTGGAGTCAGGACCATAAAGTTATCGCTATTCAATATTCCCTGACCGCCATCACAGTGGGTTTGGTCGCCCTAGTCCTCTCCGCCATGATGCGTATGCAGATTGGCTTTCCGGGTAGTATTGATATGGATGCTACCGCCTATTATCAGGCCATGACGATGCATGGCATGATCATGGTGATTTATCTACTGACAGCGCTTTTTTTAGGCGGCTTTGGAAACTATTTGATTCCCCTTATGGTTGGTGCGCGGGATATGGTTTTTCCCTTCGTTAATATGCTCAGTTTTTGGTTTTATCTGTTATCCGTTGTTGTGTTGTTGGCCAGCTTTTTCGTACCGGGCGGACCCACTGGAGCCGGTTGGACACTTTATCCTCCACAGGCAATTACGGCAGGCACTCCAGGTGCCGAGTGGGGTATTATTTTAATGTTAGTGTCGCTTATTATTTTCATCATTGCCGCAACGATGGGTGGCCTAAACTATGTGACAACAATTCTCCAGGCGCGTACGCATGGTATGACAATGTTCCGCTTACCGCTGACAGTTTGGGGAATATTTATTGCTACCATACTAGCCTTGCTTGCATTCCCTGCTTTGTTTGTCAGCGGCATTATGATGTTGTTGGATAAAACCATAGGCACCAGTTTTTTTATGCCAGACATGCTGCAGTTTGGCACGCAGCTCGATTACACTGGTGGTAGCCCCATTTTGTTTCAACATTTATTTTGGTTTTTCGGCCACCCTGAAGTTTACATTGTTGCTTTGCCGGCCTTTGGCTTAGTTTCAGATTTAATCAGTGTTCATGCGAGAAAAAGTATTTTTGGCTACCGGATGATGGTGTGGGCAATTGTTGCGATTGGCGCCCTGAGTTTTATTGTTTGGGCACACCACATGTATGTCAGTGGCATGAATCCTTACTTTGGTTTTTTCTTTGCTGTTACGACATTGGTTATCGCAGTTCCGACTGCCCTTAAGGTCTACAATTGGCTGCTGACATTATGGCGAGCTAACATCCAAATGACCGTCCCGATGCTGTTCTCTCTGGCCTTTATTGTGACGTTTTTGGTGGGTGGTCTAACAGGTCTGTTTCTGGGCAATGTTGTGGTTGATATACCGCTTTCAGACACCTACTTTGTTGTCGCCCATTTCCATATGGTGATGGGTGTTGCGCCGATACTCGTGGTGTTTGGTTCGATCTATCACTGGTACCCGAAAATTACCGGACGCATGCTCAATGACACCATTGGCAAACTGCACTTTTGGGTGACATTTCTGGGCACCTATCTGATTTACTTCCCCATGCACTATTTAGGCTTTCTAGGAATGCCGAGACGGTATTATGCCTATGAAGACTATCAGTTTATTCCCGATTCGGCACAGAGCCTCAACGCATTTATAACCGTGGTGGCAATCGGAGTCGGGTTAGCGCAGATACTATTTTTGTATAATCTGTTTCATAGCGCTTTTAGGGGAAAGCCCTCTGGCGGCAATCCATGGCGGGCAGCGTCCCTCGAATGGTTGACCCCCGAAACGCCACCCAGACATGGTAACTGGGGTGCAACCTTGCCCCGAGTGCATCGATGGCCCTACGATTATGGTGTGCCCAACGTGGCGGAGGACTTTGTACCTCAGACAACGCCGGCAAGTGAGGCGCCTGTGCATGAAAATGATCATAACGGATAGAGCATTTTAATAGAAATTCTAGAAGAGGAGAGGTACATGATTGCCCAGACAGGAAACTTTTCAGTACAGATTGAAGCTGATTATTTATTACGTCGCAGCCGATGTGCAAAGACCGGCCTACATTTATTAATGGCTGCTATGAGCTCAATGTTTTTCCTATTTTTGATATCCTATATTTTGCGTTCACAAGTCTCTGACTGGGAGGCTTTGTCGGAACCGTGGCAGCCGTTGGCCTCGACCTGGCAGCTATGGATAAATACCGCATTTTTAGTGCTAGCCAGTGTCGCCCTTGAGTTAGCCAAGCGATCATTAAGGCGCTTAGATAAGGCGCTAACCCGTGACCTGATGCTGGTGGCCGGAGCGGCTTCGGTGGCCTTCCTTGTGGGTCAGTTAGTATTTTGGAATGCTCTAGGCAATATGGGTTATTTTGCCTCCAGCAATGCTGCCAATGCTTTTTTCTATTTACTCACCGGCTTACATGGGGTGCATCTTTTGGGCGGATTGGTGGCATGGGTACGGGCAACTTATAGATTGAACCATGATAACTCAGAGCAGGCCAGCGCTAAGGCCGGGCTGGGTGTTGAATTATGCGCCACCTACTGGCACTTTTTACTGTTCGTGTGGCTGGGTTTATTTGCGCTGCTATCCAGTTCACCGGCCACCTATGCCGCGATAGCTAAGCTTTGCGGATTTTAAGGAGAGAAATATGAGTGCGCCATTGGAAGTAGTGGATACCGGTGTTAAGGGTTTGGTGACAGATTGGGCCTCGGATAAGGATGCGTTTAAGAACGTCAGCTGGGGCAAAACCATGATGTGGATTTTCCTCCTCAGTGATACCTTTATCTTTAGTTGTTTCCTTGTCGGCTATATGTCGGTAAGGATGACCACTGCGGTGCCTTGGCCAATTCCCAGCGAGGTTTTTGCGCTGACTATTGGCGGCCAGCATATCCCACTTATTCTTATCGCGATAATGACTTTTGTGCTAATTACTAGCAGCGGCACAATGGCTATGGCGGTCAACTGTGGCTATCGCCGTCAGCGCAAAAAGGCCGGAATCCTAATGTTAATTACGGCGCTCTTGGGGCTTTGCTTTGTTGGCATGCAGGCATTCGAGTGGACCAAATTAATTGAGGAGGGCGTCCGCCCCTGGGGCAATCCTATGGGTGCGGTTCAGTTTGGCGCGAGTTTTTTTATGATTACCGGATTTCATGGATTGCATGTATCCATTGGCGTGATCTATCTGGTTACTGTGGCCCTGAAAGTTCTGCGAGGAGATTACGAAGAGCGGGGCTATGAAATTGTTGAAATAACAGGGCTTTACTGGCACTTTGTTGATCTGGTGTGGGTCTTTATATTTGCGTTCTTTTATCTTTGGTAGAGGGTTAGATGATGGAAAATAGTATTAATGCAGAAGTTCAACAGCATCCCATAAGTACCTATTTTAAGGTCTGGGGGCTACTCTTTGTGCTCAGTACATTTTCTTATATGGTTGATTATATGGAGTTTGAGGGGGCGCTGAGATGGACCTTGATTCTTGTTTTTATGTTTTTAAAAGCTGGCCTGATTATTGCCATTTTTATGCATATGATGTGGGAGCGTATGGCGTTTTGGTTGGCGATACTGTTGCCACCACTGTGCGTTTTGGTGTTTCTTGGCCTAATGGCGATCGAAGCTGATTACACTTATGCCAATCGACTTATTTTCTTTAGCCAATAACTAGTAAAGCTAAAAAGGCCGCTGATACCTAAATCAGCGGCTTGAATGTAATCGTCTGTTTACGGCATTGTGTGAATAAACTTTTTAAACATCTCTTGGCCGCGAATAAACCACTGTGGCACCGATGGGCCGTCACCTGCGGCGGCTAACCCGGGGTGGTGATTAACCACCTCGGCCAGTAACATTTCATTTTGTGGCTCTATATCGACAAAGAAGATATGCTTTCCGGCCTTTAATGCGGTGTCAAACTGTGCAAAACGTTTGTTTTTCATTTGTATTCCGACGAAGCCACCTTCCCAGGTGCAAAATCCCAATACCATGATAGCCAGAAATACAAAGGGCAGCCAGGTAACTGTTTCGGCCCAGCCGAATAAATAGGTGAGAGTTATAACCCCTGCAGCAGAGATAACGCCTACCAACGCACCTATCTTGGTACCACGAACTACGTCAGTTCTGAGCACGGCTTCTACTTCATGAAGGTGTTTATGGCGGGCGACTTCAGAGTCGTTAAGACTTAAAACATGGATATGCGGTGTCGAAATGCCGTTACTTTCTAGTTCTTCTTCAACCAGCTCTAGGTCGTCGAGATCATCACTAATATAAAAATGTCTGTTCATGAGTCTAATCCTCACTTTGGCTTCGATTTAGATAGCTCCAATCGAGATCCCGAACATTTTTGATATACTGAGTTTGGGACCTGTATCCCTTCACTTTTATTATAGCAACAGGTTAGAGCCTGTGTCGAGTTGGCGCCGAAGAGTTTGAGGCGATAGATAACTCGTTGCTGTAAACGCGGTTTAGGACCTATGCCATAAACTGTTCGGGATTCATAAACATTAACTGCACCACGAGGCAGTCGTCGAGTGGTTCAATTGACATCATAAGCACGTTGACATCTTCACCAATCTTAACGCCACTGGGAAGATTAAATAGGATGCTACCGCTGGAATCGTTGGTCAAAGTATGGAGGTCTTTGAGTTCTTTATCCTTGCGGGCCTCAGTTTCAAACTTTTGTAATAGAGACTTAAGCGATATTTCAAAGTTTGGATAGTTAAACTGGCCACGATATTCGCTGCGCTCCAATTCGAGCTTGACAGGAATTGTGCTACCGCTCGAATCAGCCTTAAGTTCTCCCGCGGTAACCCGCGTACCCTGTTTAAGTTCTTTAAAGAGTTTTTTCGCTTGCTCGGGCTTTTGATTTATGAAGCCAGCCACCAGTAAATTTGCGCCTAAATTAAATAATTTCCGTGTGTCGATATCGATACTTTGCTTGTCAGTCATTAATTTTCACATCAGTTTTAGTAATACTCAGACTTTACCGCAAACCCTTATTAAATGTAATAGTGAGAAGTTTATTTGTTCTATAGTTTAGGTGATTATTGGGATACTTAGGTCGTTTGCATGTCAGGCAGACTCGGTGATATTAAACTATAGTGACTGGTTTCAACGGGGCCTAATCAGCCTATATTTTTTAGGTCTGAGGAAGTCACCATGGCAATTAGCGCGTTTGATTTATTTAAGGTTGGTATAGGGCCATCTAGCTCCCATACCGTGGGTCCGATGCTCGCAGCTCATCAATTTAGCCAAGGACTAGACACCGCAGGCCTGTTGCCGCAAGTAAGCCGTGTGATAGCGGAGATGTTTGGATCACTGGGGGCGACCGGAAAGGGCCACGGTACGCCTAAGGCAGTTCTGATGGGGCTAGAAGGCGAGTTGCCAGAGTCAGTGGATGTCGTCTCTATTATAGATCGGGTAGCAGCCATACGTGAAAATCAGAGTCTGATACTCTGTGGTAGCCACCGCATAGATTACAACCATGACACGGACTTTTTCCTACACCGTCGCAAGGCTTTACCTTTCCATGCCAATGGGATGATTTTTACGGCACTTGATTGCGCTGGAGTGGAGCTGAGTAAGCGGACCTTCTATTCGGTGGGGGGAGGCTTTGTGGTAGATGAGTCGGCCGCCAGTGCAGATTGCATCGTGGAAGACAGACGGGTTCTTGCCTATCCTTTCGATTCGGCAGTGACGCTATTGGCGCTCTGCGCTCAGCATAGCCTGAGTATCTCTGAACTGATGATGGAAAACGAAAAGTCTTGGCGGTCGGAGCAAGAAACGCGCGATGGCCTGTTGCATCTTTGGTCGGTAATGCAATCCTGTGTCGACAACGGTATTGCCAATGGTGGTATCTTGCCGGGCGGATTAAATGTGCCGCGCCGTGCCCGAGAGCTGCACAGGCAGTTATTGAGTCGCCCGGAGGCGGCGCTGTCGGATCCACTGGCAGTATTGGATTGGGTCAGTCTTTATGCATTGGCTGTCAATGAAGAAAATGCGGCGGGGGGTCGAATAGTCACTGCGCCAACCAATGGCGCCGCGGGCATTATTCCGGCGGTATTGCATTACTTTATGCGTTTCGTCCCCAATGCCACGGATGCATCGGTGGTGCAATTTTTGCTCACAGCGGCTGCTATTGGCACGCTGTATAAAAAGAATGCTTCGATTAGTGGTGCAGAGGTCGGATGCCAGGGTGAGGTTGGCTCGGCCTGCTCCATGGCCGCTGGAGCTTTAGCCGCAGTATTGGGGGGAACCCCATCGCAGGTTGAAAATGCAGCGGAAATTGGCATGGAGCACAATCTCGGGCTGACCTGTGATCCTATTGGCGGCTTGGTGCAGGTACCCTGTATTGAGCGCAATGCAATGGGTGCCGTTAAGGCAATCCATGCTGCGCGCATGGCCATGCGCGGTGATGGGTCTCACTTTGTCTCCTTGGATAAGGTAATTGAAACTATGCGCAAAACCGGTGAGGATATGCACAGGCACTATAAGGAAACAGCTCGTGGAGGCTTAGCCATCCACGTGCTGGAAGTACCGGTTAATATTATTGAGTGTTAGGCTTCAATCGACCAGTCCGTATTGCTCAGTTAGCAACTGAATAATCTCAGCCTTTGGGTCATCGGATACTACCAGTGTTTCACCGGTAATCTTTTCCGCCAGACTAACGTAGGTATCGGATACAGCCATAATGACTGACTCTGGTAGTGCATTATCTCGCGCCAGTGCATAGCGCTCGTCCATCCGATTTTTATCCAATAAAATATCAGGATCAGGAAAATGATTGAGTAAGAGCTGGCGAAAACCCTCTTTAGAATTCTCCACAACTTTGCCATTTCGGTAGGAGGGTCCATCCCAAATGCGCGACGAATCTGGGGTTCCAACCTCATCCATGTAAATCAGTTTTTCGTTGCCAGCCTTGTCAGTGACATAGCCAAACTCAAATTTGGTGTCGATAAAGATCTGATCAAGTTGTCCCAGCGCATTACTAATGACCTCAAAGCCTTCACTGAGAAGCTCTTCATAGACGGCTATGTCGGCTGGAGATCTAAATTTAAATTGTCGATAGTTATTCTCAATATCCTCGCGAGAAATATTGACATCATCAACCTCTGGAACGCCTGGAATATCGGTGAGGACGCCTTTGGTGGATGGGGTGATCAGTAGCTCCGGCAAAGGCTGATCTTTTTGCAGTCCGTCGGGTAGGTTGATGCCACAAAAATTGCGCTCTCCCTTGGCATAAGATCGCCACATGGAGCCGGTAATATACTGTCTACATATAGCTTCGATCATGACCGGTTTGGCTTTTTGTACAATCCACACGAGTGGGTGGGGGACATCCAGGATATGGCTATCCGCCAGCTCGCGCTCACGAAACATTTTGAACCAGTGATTGGATATAGCATTGAGTGCCGCACCTTTACCTGGCACGCCCTGAATCCCACCTTCGCCATGCCATATGCATTCAAACGCAGAGATGCGATCGCTAATCACCATGATAGCTAGCGGTGCATCAGCAGCCACATCGTAGTTCTTCTCGGCGATTAAGCGACGACTATCGGCCTCAGTTAGCCAGTAAACTGAGCGTACTTTACCGCTGTGCACAGGCTCATTAGTCCGAATGGGAAGGTCGTTATTAATTGCCAATACCTTATGAGCAAGATTCATATTCAGATACCTCGATGAATTGTAAAAGCGGAGATGCGTTTCGGGCCGAGATTTTAGCAATTCAGGATCACTGGGGTAAAGAAAATATTGTAGACTCAATCAGTTTATTTTGCGTATCATCTAGGATCACATGTCAGTGGCTACTTATGCGGGGTTATCCATGGCGACCATTTTAGTGACCGGCGGCAGCGGCTTTATAGGTGGGCATTTCTGCCGGAAGGCCACAGATCTTGGCTGGAATGTGATTGTTCTAACGCGCAAGACTATAGCTGCGGCGAAAAAGCTGCCCTCAACTGTGCACTGTATCGAGCGGTTGTCTGAGCTTGATACGCAGCAACCCATTGACATTATCCTTAACCTAGCGGGTAAACCTTTGGCCGAGAGTCGCTGGACAGCCGCACGCAAGCAATCCTTTGTGGATAGTCGCGTCCATACCACGAACCAACTTTATCAATATTTTTCAGCTCTGGAGATCAAGCCCAGGGTAATGATCAGTGGCTCTGCCGTTGGCTACTATGGGTCAAATAATAATCTTCTTGATGAAACAGGAGCCAGTGGCGATGATTTCTCAGCGCGCTTATGCTTTGATTGGGAAGCGAGCGCAAAGCAGTTTGAAGGGTTAGGATGTCGGGTCTGTTATTTACGTACCGGCATAGTGTTGGGTGAGCAGGGCGCATTGGCCAAGATGCTGCCCGCATTCAAGCTAGCCTTAGGCGGTCCTATAGGGGACGGGAGGCAGTGGATGTCTTGGATTCATATTGAAGATATGGTCAGTCTGATACTTTATTGCATCAATAGCGATAACCTAGCCGGACCTGTGAATGCTACGGCACCGAATCCCGTTACCAATCGCGTCTTTTCTAAAACGCTGGGTGCAGCACTTCACCGCCCAGCGATCTTTGCCATGCCCGCGCCTGTGGTTAGACTGTTATTTGGAGAGATGGGCGAGGCACTTTTGTTGCAGGGCCAAGCGGTAGTGCCTAAAAAGCTTCAAGATAGTGGTTTCGAGTTCACATACCCTCAACTTGGCGAAGCACTCCGGCAATTAATTGGCCGCAATGGCTAAAAGTAGTTGGGAGTTCTTTTTGAAGGGGTATAATTGTAGGGCCAGTTTGTCTAAAAATTAAATCATAGGATCGAAAATGACTAGTTTATTCGCAGGGAAGACCGTTGTCATTACAGGAGCTTCGGCGGGGGTTGGAGCGGCTTGTGCCCGCGCATTTGCCGCACAAAATGCTAAGCTCGTCCTTATCGCTCGTGGGCGAGCAGGGCTGAATGCTATTGCTAAAGAGTTACGTCCCCTCTGTGAGGTCATGACCAGTGTCATGGACGTTGCAGACACCGCTCAATGTTTGAAGCTTTTGAAAAAGGCTGAGGCCAAGTTTGGTGCGGTTCATGTGGTGGTTAACAACGCGGGCATGCACGCGAGGGGCGATCTAGAAACCGTTGACCCCAATGATATTGCATTGATGGTAGACGTCAATTTACGTGCGCCCATGGTTCTTTCTTGTGCGGCTATTCCCTATCTACGCCGTGCTGGATATGGGGCTATTGTGAACGTAGGCTCATTGGCGGGTCGAGCGCCATTGCAAGGTGCCGCGACTTACTCAGCTACCAAAGCGGGTCTGCGCGCTTTTAGTTATGCGTTAGGTGACGAACTACGTGAGGCGGGAATCAATGTCGGTATAGTCTCACCAGGCCCTATTGATACTGGGTTTATTATGGATGAGATTGATCAGGTGGAAGATATTGTTTTCTCTCAGCCCATGAGTTCAGCAGAACAGGTGGCAGACGCGGTGATTAGTATCGCTTCGGGTGAACATGATGAGATTTCACTACCTGCGATCAGTGGTAAGCTGACTACCCTGAGTTATCTATTTCCCGCACTACGTCGCTTTCTTCGTCCGAAACTCTATGAAATGGGCAGGAAAAACAAAGATAAATACCGTGATCGTCGACTGGCAGGGAATACGGAAGACTAGCCGGTGAAACTTAATTATTCGTTACAGGGTAGTGGTCCGGCGGTTATTTTGATGCACGGTATGTTTGGTTCTCTCAGTAATCTGGGTGGTTTGGCCCGCGTGATTGCTGGTGATCATCGAGTAATCAGCGTCGATCTGCGCAATCATGGTGATTCACCTCATGAAGATACCATGGATATACCGTTAATGGCCGCAGATATTATCGAGCTAATGGATGATCTCAGCCTACCTAGCGCGGTTTTGATTGGTCACTCTTTGGGTGGCAAAGTGGCCATGCAGATAGCGTTGAATCATCCACAGCGTGTCGCTAGTCTCGTGGTAGGGGATATTTCACCGGTACAGTATCCGCAAAGTAATAATGTCTTGGCTTTGGATGCGCTAGAAGCTCTTGCACAGCAACAGATTACCAGCCGTGCCGACGCTGATGAGACGGTGGGTCGCTATATCGATGAACCAGTGACTAAAGGGTTTCTGCTGAAAAATGTTCGTCGGCTGACAGCCAATAAGTTCGAGCTCAAGCTTAACATGACGTCTATTACTAAAAACTATGCTGGGAGTTTATGTGCGGCTCCTGCGGGTGTGCCTTTTTTTGGGCCAACGCTATTTATTAAAGGGGAAGTCTCTGCCTATATTCAGGAGAAACATAAGTCAGTGATCGATCAGCTGTTTCCAAATGCCCAATTAGAGGTCATGAAAGGGGTAGGGCATTGGTTGCATGCAGAGAAGCCAGTGGTATTCAATGACTTAGTACTCAACTTTATTACTTGAAATGCCTGACCAAATGCTCTAAATCAGGGTAGACTCGCACAGCTAAAAATTCAGTCTTAGGGGAAAAATATGTTTGAAACTTTACCGCCAGTAAGTATGGATCCAATCTTGGCTTTGATGGCCGCCTTTCGGGCCGACAATCGCGATCAAAAAATAGATCTGGGTGTTGGCGTTTATCAGAATGATAGTGGACACACACCCGTTATGGCGTCGGTAAAAGAAGCCGAAGCGAAGTTGATGGAGCTCGAACAGACCAAATCCTATCAGGGTATCGCCGGTGATCCAGGCTACAACAAGCATATAATGGCGCTGTTGTTTGGTGCTGGACACAGCATACTTAGCTCAGGACGGATCAAGAGTATTCAAGCGCCGGGTGGTTCCGGTTCACTGCGTGTTGGTGCCGAGGTGGTCAAACGTGCCAGCCCCAATGCAAAGCTCTGGCTCGGTACTCCGACCTGGCCAAATCATATGCCGCTGCTTGGCAGTGCCGGTTTTGAAATCGAGCAATACCCCTATTACGACCCAGCGACTCACCAAATCAATGTCGACGGTATGATGGAGACATTACGCCAGGTGCCTGCTGGGGACATAGTCCTATTGCATGCCTGCTGCCACAACCCAACGGGGACCGATCTGACTAATGAGCAGTGGGATCAAATCGCCGACCTGGCGCTAGAGCGAGGTTTCATTCCCTTTATCGACGCAGCCTATCAGGGCCTGGGTGATGGCTTGGATGAAGATGGTTATGGTATGCGCATGATGGCTGATCGGTTACCTGAATTAATTCTCGCGTCATCCTGCTCAAAGAACTTTGGCCTCTATCGTGAGCGGACCGGTTCCGTCACCTTTATAACTAAGAATTCTGAACAGGCCGACATAGTGGCCAGTCAGGCAATGGCGGTTGCCCGTCAAACCTACTCAATGCCACCAGCTCATGGGGCCCTGTTAGTATCACTGATACTGGGTGATGAGCAGCTGCGCGCCAACTGGGAGGCAGAATTGGAAGAGGTTCGTTTGCGTATTAAGTCGATGCGAACGCTTTTGACTGATGGCATTAAAGGTAATCCGGCGGGGTTTGACTTTAGTCATATTGAACGGCAGAAGGGCATGTTTTCATTTTTGGGCATAACCACTCCGCAGATCGATCGACTACGTGACGAGTTTGGTATTTATATAGTGTCATCCACGCGGGTAAATTTAGCAGGCATTAATTCGGGTAATATTGGCTACATCAGCGAGTCAATGAATCGGGTATTGAGCAATTAACCGCAGTGTTTTTTGCAAGACCTCATCAATACTTAGGGTACTGCAGTCAACACAGATATTTGCATAACGGTGATAAAGAACCGAGCGCTCGGCAAACAGGTCATCAAAAGATTGACCTGGATGCCGCGCGATACCGCGGCTGCTAAAGTTAGAAATTCTAGCTTCTAGGGCCGCCAGGGGCACATCCAAAAAGACCACCACAGAATCTTGGGCTAGGTGAGTCATTCCCGCTTCAGAGTAAACCGCGCTGCCGCCGGTAGAGACGACTTTACCGATAATTTTTTCCGCCAATAGCACCTGTTCTTCGATGTCACGAAGTGTTAGATAACCACTCTGGTCAGTGATTTGTTGCAAGGTTTTACCTTCTCGCACCTGAATACTGATGTCGGTATCAACGAAATCCAGGCCCATTTCTTTGGCTAAAAGAATACCCACAGTACTTTTCCCTGCACCGGGCATGCCGATTAAAACGACTGAACTAACACTCATGTTTTATCCCCATTTTTGCGTCAACTATTCAGCGTCAATAGCCTGACATGCTGTGTTTCAGCCCTGAAACCCATTCATTTGCGATCATTATGCCTCAAACTGCTTGAAATCAGGCCACAGTCTGTATAATTGGTTCACCATTCTAATAAGAAGCACCACATGGCCCATTTTCAGCGTATTGGATTACTAGGCAACCTGAACGTTCCTGAGGTGAAGGAGTCTCTTCACAAGTTAGAGACCTTTTTGATCTCGCAGGGGCGCGATGTTATCTACGAGGAGCAGGCAGCAAAACTGGTCGACTGGTCCTTGGCCAAGGTACTTCCCATTGAACAATTTCCGGGTTCTATTGATCTGGGTATTGTAGTTGGCGGCGATGGCAGTATGCTCAGTGCCTGTCGTAAAATGGCTGTCAGCGGCATACCGCTGCTAGGCATAAACCGAGGTAGACTAGGCTTTCTGACCGATATTTCTCCCGATGAGATAGAGGCGCGAGTGATGCCAGTCCTACAGGGCGACTACAAGCAGACTCGGCGCTTTATGCTGGAGACTACGGTGACACGTGATGGAGAGCAGATATGTACTGGCACGGCGCTAAACGATATTGTTTTGCACCCAGGAATGTCGGTACGCATGATGACTTTTGAACTCTATGTTGATGGGGAATTCGTTTACAGTCAGCGCTCCGACGGTTTGATTGTGGCAACACCGACAGGCTCTACCGCCTACGCACTGTCCGCTGGCGGGCCTTTACTCTTTCCTGAGCTAGATGCCATTGTAGTGGTGCCATTAAATCCTCATACCCTGAGCAGTCGACCGATTGCATTGCATGGTGATGCGCAAATAGAGCTTCGGGTAAGCGCTAGAAATGAACTGCAACCTCTAATTACCTGCGACGGTCATAATGACTTTGTTACCCAGCCGGGCGATACTATAACGATCCAAAAACATGCGCATCATATTCAGTTAATTCATCCTGCAGACAATAATTTTTACGGTGTTTGTCGGTCAAAATTGGGCTGGGGAAGCCGGCTCGGCGTAAAACCTTAAACAGCAGGAAATCGGGTTATCTAACAGCATGCCACAACCAATAAACTGGCTCTTAGCCGCTAAACTGAATCCGTCTGTGACTGTATTAATTATCGGCAGTGTTTTGGGTACGGTTATCGCATCATATTTCCCACAATGGCAGCGGCCACTATTTTTCGGTGGACTGGCGTCCTCCGACTACTGGCGTTTTGTGACACCTATTTTTTTACATTTTGGCTTGGTTCATCTAATCTTTAACTGCCTCTGGTTAAGCATGCTAGGTAGCCGTATTGAGCAAATGAGTAGCTCTCTACACCTGCTTTTGCTGGTGCTGGTCACCGGGGTGGTGTCCAACGTGGTTCAGTTTGTCTGGTCTGGTAGCCCCTATTTTGGAGGAATGTCGGGAGTAGTCTATGCATTGCTGGGCTATATTTGGATTAAAAATAAAGTCGCTCCAGACCCGCAGCTTCAACTACCACCGGGGATTGTTGGTTTTATGCTCGGCTGGCTGGTGGTCTGTATGACGGGGGTTCTTGATTTACTGTTAGGGGTGGGAGTGGCCAATGGGGCGCATCTAGGTGGATTAATCATTGGTATGTTGTTAGGGCTTATTTTTGGCCTCACCAGCAGACTTAAAAAACGGTAAATGATATGGATTTAAAAAAGCTCCTCGATAGTATTACGCCAGAGGTCTATGAGCGGCTTAAGCAGGCCGTTGAAATAGGTAAATGGCCCGATGGCCGAGTGCTGACTGATGGGCAAAAAGCGCTCTCTCTGCAGGCTGTGATCGCTTATGAGGAGAGCAAGCCCGCAGAGCAGCGCACAGGTTATGTGCCTCCCAAGGTGACGCCCTGCGCGCCAGTTCCGGCCGAAGAAGCCCCCATCAAGTGGAAAAACTAATGTCCATAGAGGTTACAGGCCATCTTGAAAAAATGGAGTCCACCTTAGATTCAGAGGGCAACGTTGACTACATTTTGCCTATGGGCGCGCAGCGTACACCCATGAATACGCTGATCGGTGAGACCATTCATTTAGAGTTCTTGGGCGATATTCACTGTGTCCACTGTGGGCGTCGCTCCAAGAAAAGCTTCAGTCAGGGTTACTGTTACCCCTGTTTTACGCGCTTGCCTCAGTGCGACACCTGCATTATGAGTCCTGAGAAATGTCACTTTCATAACGGCACCTGCCGCGACCCAGAATGGGGTGAGAAGCATTGCTTTACCGACCATTTTGTCTACCTATCCAACACCTCAGGTGTCAAGGTGGGTATTACCCGTGGGACTCAGCTACCGACACGTTGGATAGATCAGGGTGCGACTCAGGGCCTGCCTATTTTTAGAGTTCAAACGCGCTATCAAGCAGGCTTGATAGAAAACTGCCTGCGTGAACATATTGGCGATAGAACCCATTGGCAAAAAATGCTCAAGGGTAATTCAGATCCTGTTGACCTGCCGGCCCTACGTGACGAACTGATGATTAAATCTGAGGAGGGCCTGGTTCTTCTTGAACAGGAACATGGCCTGCAAGCATTGCAGCGTTTGTTTAATGAGCACACAACAGATATTCAGTTTCCTGTTATACAGTTTCCTGAAAAAGTTAAAAGCTTCAATTTTGATAAGGATCCCCAAGTAGAAGGTGTACTTCTGGGTATAAAAGGCCAGTATCTTATAATGGATTCAGGCGTTATTAATATTCGCAAGTTCACAGCCTATAACGTTAAATTTACCGTCTGATATAAAAAGGATTTTTGCAGTGAGCGAATCGACACCCCAAACCGTCTATCTAAATGAGTATCAAGTATCAGCATTCTTGATCGAAAAGACCGAGTTAGTTTTCGACCTTGGTGATGACTACAGCCTTGTTACCGCGACCCTAACTATCACTAGAAACCCGCAGAGTTGTGATAAAGACTCTGCCCTGATGCTGCATGGCAGTCCCGGTTTAGACCTGCAATCAGTGTCGATGGACGGCCAATTAGTCAGTGCGGATGACTATAGTCGCGACAGTGACTCGCTGACTATATATTCTGTGCCTGAACTGTGCACAGTGACCACTGTGGTACGCATACAGCCGCAGCTAAATACCACCATGATGGGCCTCTATCGATCGCGCACAATGTACTGTACCCAATGCGAGGCCGAGGGCTTTCGTGATATTACCTATTATTTGGATCGCCCAGATGTGATGTCTGAATTCACTACTAAGGTAATCGCGGAGAAAGCCACCTATCCAGTGTTACTTTCTAACGGAAACCCCATTCAGAGTGGGGATCTCGACGGAGGCAAACATTTCGTTACCTGGCACGATCCGTTTAAAAAGCCTGCCTATTTATTTGCGCTGGTAGCTGGCACTCTGGCGGTGGTTGAAGATAGCTTCACCACAATGTCAGGGCGCGATATCAGGTTACAGATATTTGTTGAAGACAAAGATCTGGATAAATGCCCACATGCCATGCGATCTTTGAAGCATTCTATGCAGTGGGACGAGGAGAAATATGGACGAGAATACGATCTAGATATCTTTATGATCGTAGCGGTTGATGATTTTAATATGGGCGCGATGGAAAATAAGGGCCTCAATATTTTTAATACCGCAGCGGTTTTAGCCAACCCAAAAACCACTACTGATGCTACTTTTCAGCGTGTTGAATCCATCGTGGCGCACGAGTATTTCCATAATTGGTCTGGTAATCGCGTGACCTGCCGCGACTGGTTTCAGTTGAGTTTAAAAGAAGGGTTTACGGTTTATAGAGATTCGCAATTTTCTGCCGATATGAATTCTGCCACGGTGAAGCGTATTGAGGATGCCTCTTACTTGCGCACTCATCAGTTTGCTGAGGATGGGGGGCCTATGTCTCATTCTGTGCAGCCGGACTCCTATATGGAAATCAATAATTTTTATACCCTTACTGTGTATGAAAAGGGATCGGAAATTGTTGGCATGTATCATACCCTCCTGGGTGACGTACTGTTTAGAAAAGCGACAGATTTATATTTTCAGCGCCATGATGGGCAGGCCGTGACTATCGACGAATTTGTTACGGCGATGGAAGATGCCAGTGATCGGGACCTCAGTCAGTTCCGTCGCTGGTATAAACAGTCGGGTACACCGCTATTAACCGTGACGTCTGAGCATGACGCTGATACTCAAACTCTGGTGCTGAATTTCCAGCAGAGTTGTCCGCCAACGCCAGGGCAGGACGAGAAAATGCCCTTTTTGATTCCAGTCAAACTTGGCTTGGTGGGTGCGGACGGCAGTGACTTGGTTCTTAATGCCAAGGGCGATACAGAAATCGTCTTTGAGTTGAATCGAGCAACGCAGCAGTTAGTTGTAAACAATATCGCGGCGCCGCCGGTGCCTTCGCTACTTCGGGGCCTTTCGGCACCGGTTAAGTTGAACTACGACTATAGTGCAGACCAATTAGCGCATCTAATGGCTAACGACAGTGATGGATTTAATCGCTGGGATGCAGGGCAAACATTAAGCCTCGGTTTGTTAAAACAGCTTATCCAAGACAGTCTGCATGATCGCCCAATGGCCCTTAACAACCAGTTAATTGACGCCTACAGCGCTCTTTTAGGTGACGAGTCACTAGATCCAGCAATGGTCGCTTTAATGCTACAGCTACCCAGTGAAGCGTTACTGCATGAAGAGGCGGAAGTTATCCATGCCGCCGCGATTCATGATGCTCGACAGTTTGTGCGCGAGGCGTTAGCGGGTTCCTTAGCCGATCAATTTCTGGCGGTCTATGAGCGACATAATACGCATCCCGTCTATAGCCCTGACGCTGCCCAGATCGGTAGCCGAAGCCTTAAAAATGCCGCGCTACACTATCTGATGTTGGTCGGCGATCGGGGTATAGAACTGGCATGGCAGCAATTCCAAATAGCTGACAATATGACCGATAAGGCCGCGGCCTTGAGCGCATTAGTTAACTGCCCAAATGCGGCGCATTACGCCGCTCAGGCGCTTGAGGCGTTCGAGCAAGAGTATCGACATGAGGCTTTGGTGATGAACCTATGGCTGCAGATACAGGCTACGAATACACAGGTCGGCGGCTTAGCCCGAGTAAAAATGCTAATGGAGCATTCTGCGTTTACGATGAGTAATCCCAACAAGCTCAGAAGCTTAATTGGTGCGTTTTGTAGCGCCAATCTGGTTAATTTCCATAATCCAGATGGCTCTGGATACGGGTTTTTACAACAGCAAGTTATTGCTCTGAATAATCAGAACCCGCAAGTAGCGGCTAGACTGGTGACACCGTTGACTCTCTGGAACCAGTTCGCGCAACCCAATGCCACGCTAATGCGCAATGCCCTGCAGGCCATCGCTGATGAGCCTGGATTGGTCAAAGATGTACTCGAAATAGCCACCAAGTCACTGTAGGTGAGGCCTAATCCAAATGAGGCTCCTGTTTAGCCCATTCATGATCGTGGTCGCACACATCTCTAGGTTCTTTAAATTGATAGATCGAGGTGCCCCCTCCCGAAAGAGCCTAATAGTGATGTCCATACATCCATAAATTAGTTCTCCCAGTATATAAAGGACATCGAAATCTTGTGACCTTGCTTACCCCATGACAAAATTAGTTCTTTGGCTCAGTATATTTTTTCTCACCGCCTGCGGTGGAGGCGGTTCATCGCCGACAATTTTACCACCTGCGGTGGTGGACTCTTCGTCAACTCTACCGGACGTCCCAGTTTTGGAAAAAAAGATAGTTACCCAGAACATTGATGGTCAGTTAGTGGATCGCCCCTATCTCATTCGTTATCCCGAAAACCTCTCGAAAGACAAGTATCCCGTGGTGTTATTTTTCCATGGTTCTGGCGGCACTGGTGAGAGCTGGTTGGCTGATAATGATGATGTTTCTACATTAGTGGATGATGGGAAATTCATTGGAATTTTCCCTGATGGTTACGATGAGCGCTGGAATGCAAGCAACGAAACTAATGCGGATGATGTCGATTTCGTTAGCCTGATTATTAATGATCTGGACGGTTCGGGATTATTTGATATAAATAAAATCTATGGTGTTGGCATCTCTAACGGTGCAGGGCTGGTTAATAGAATCGCTAAAGAGACCACTCATTTCAAAGCAATTGCCCCGATAATTAGCCAGCAGACTGTCACTATTGGTGAAATTGTTCCGTCGCGAGCTGTATCAGTTTTTCAAGTTAATGGTATCGAAGATGATGTGATTCCAGTGAATGGGGGAAGTGGTGTTGCCGGCAGTGTGTTCATGTCAGCGCAAGCCAGTGCAGAGAATTGGGCGTTAAATTTTAATTGTAATATGACACCGACAATTCAAAATAAAGACTGGGAAAGTCAAGCCGTTAAGCAATATACATTTGGGTCATGCATTGATAAGCAAAAGGTTAGATATTCACTGGTTGAGGGCGCGGGGCATAGCGCAGACTTTGGTGAAAATGTCGATTTGTATGGTGTGATCTGGAGTTTCTTTACCTCAACTGATGCCGATTTACCTGCGCGTAATGTTAAAATTTTATCCCTTGGCGATAGTTATACTATTGGCGAGAGTGTTTGTAATACCTGTAGTTTTCCTGAGCAGTTAAAGAGTAGTTTGGAAGTAGAATACTCTGAGCAGGATGTTGTTTCTCTAGAGGTGATAGCAAAAACTGGTTGGACGACCTCTAATTTAAAAAATGCGATAATATCTGAAGCTCCGTCAAACGATTTCGACCTAGTGACTTTGTTGATTGGGGTGAATAATCAGTACCAAAGTAAACCGTTTAGTGTGTACGAAACCGAGTTTATTGAGCTCGTCAACTCCGCCATTTCTTTTGTGGGAGATGATGCAACTAAATTAATTATTGTTTCCATTCCTGATTATGCTTATACGCCTTACGGGCAAAACGGCAACGCTCTGGCCGTTAGCGCTGATATAGATAGGTATAATAGTTTTGCCGCAGATTATGCTGAAGAAAATGGTCTTACTTATGTCTATATTACCGATATAACTCGTGAAGGATTAGATGCCCCGAACTTAGTCGCATTGGACGGATTACATCCGTCAAGACTGGCGTATGCTAAGTTCGTAGAACGGATACTGCCGCTTGCCTTAGACAAAGTGGAGTAACCTAATATTTATTCTCAGCCCAAACGGTTTTGAAAACACATATTTTCACTAGATTAAGATGGTTATTTGAAAGTGCAGCCTGTGCAGTATACGCAATGGGTAAAAGACGCTTTTCGACAGAAAACAATTATTCAGTTCGTGGGCGCGCAACACGGGCAGTGTTGAACTCAGTGGTTCGATCCTGCTAGGCTCCACCAAAAATGAATTCCTAGCATGAAAGTCCGAGGGATTTTTGGTACTTGAAGTGATCATCAGAGATAGATCCACCCTGCTGCTACATAGTAATAAAAACACCCTAAGAACAAGTCTTTGCATTTAATCCCCCCCCCCATGAGCTATCAAGTGGGGATGCTGCACGTGTATTGCTATACTCCCGGTCAAGGAATAAATCGATCGATATGTTTTTAACTGGCAGGATGATATTCTGACTTCACGGAATATAACTTATGAAGAGCAAGGTAAACCTAGTCTTAATCTTATAACCAGCGCTGGCGACTCGGGTTTATCTTTGTCTGGCGTAATGGTTGGCTCAGCAGAGAGATTGAATTCTGATGATACGGTCACGGTCGATAGTAATTGGATTGCAGATCTTAATGGCAATGGCCTGACCAATGATTCCACGTTTACATTCACTACTCATGTTGGTTATGGTCCTGGGTCTTCTGCGGCATGCTCCTTCTAATCTGTTTTTGCTTTTGTAACTTTCGGGCGAGTGTAGTAGATTGCAATAAACCTGCTATTGTTAAAATTGCCTTTGCGTGCTCCGTATCCTTATCCACATATTTTCGACAAGTATCATGGGTTTTCCTGCCACCAACTAATGTAAGAGCATCGAGGTCAGTCAAGGCTTGTAACAATCCTACGTGTACTTATGAAGAAATTACTCAACATCTAGATGTAGAAATAATCTACTACACGAATCCATTAAATTCCGATAAGCTGCACGTGAAAGATTAAAATTTAGGCATAGTCGATGAAGCTGCCTATCTATCAAACGCTGCAGCAGCATGTCGCTGCGCACAACGAAGGTAATGTTCAACAAGCTGAACGCCTTTACCGATATATTTTTGAAGGTATATATAAAATAATTAACGCTGTAAACGATAATAATTCAATATAGAGGCTCTTAAGAATGTGCAAATATTCACGCTATTTATCTTCAACTTTAGGTCTTCTCCCTGGGTTCCTTTTGTTAGTTGTCAATCTAGCTATCGCAGGTCCAGATCCCAGCATAGCACCACCGGCAAGACTGACTTCTACGGACGAAATGAGAGCTGGTTCGGGCGCTCTTGGCGAGCGTGTTTTATTGCCTGGAGCAACGCTTTTTTCAAAAAACTGCGCCTCTTGCCATGAGGGCCAGGTTTACAAGGCGCCGCATACATCTTGGTTAGAAATGATGCCCGCTCGAAGTCTATATAGGGCTATGAATGAGGGCGTGATGCGATCACAGGCAGCGATGCTGACTGAGCAGCAGCGAGTCGATATTATTGAGTACTTACTGCAGGAACAATTTTCCAAAGGTCAACTTGCTCCTAAATACAATTATTGTGAAGGAGATGCGGCTAAGTTTAAACCCTATGATGAAAATGAGAGGGCCGGCTGGGGTAAAGATTCATCACGATTCATACCCCGAGCTATTTCGGATCTTGACGTTAAAGACATTTCGCGGTTAAAGCTCAAATGGAGTTTTGGGTTTCCAGGTTCAATACGCGCGCGTTCACAGCCTACGGTAGCTATGGGTGCCGTTTATGTGGGCAGTCAGGACGGTACTGTTTATGCTCTGGATCTTGAATCAGGCTGTGTCCGATGGGCCTTCGAATCTAGCGCCGAGGTACGCACAGGCGTAGTGATAGGTCGCGACGGTGATGAGGCCCCGCTGGCGTTCTTTGGTGATATTATTGCTAATTTATATGCGGTTGACGCAATGACCGGCGAGTTACAGTGGAAGGTCAGCGCTGACGATCATCACAGCGCAACCCTTACTGGTACTCCTGCGTATCATGCGGGCGTGCTTTATACGCCGGTGTCCTCACTTGAAGTAATCGGTGCAGCAGCGGTAGACTATGAATGCTGCACGTTTAGGGGCAAAGTTGTTGCTTACAACGCCCAAAACGGATCGGTGAAATGGGAGAGCTATTCTATCCCTCAGGCGCCTGCGGAAACGTCCCGTACGAGTGCTGGAATGCGCGTTTTTTCTCCCTCAGGTGCGCCGGTATGGACCAGTCCGACGCTGGATGTGGTCAATAATCGATTATATTTCGGTACCGGTGAAAATTACTCAACCCCATCGGATGACAACAGCGACGCAATTGTCGCGGTGCATTTAGATACGGGTGAGCGTATCTGGATACGCCAAATATTTGCTGGTGATGCCTGGAATGTCGGTTGTATGATGTCGACGGATCATCCAAATTGTCCCAAAGAAAATGGGCCAGATTATGACCAAGGATCGAGTCCGTTACTAATCACTTTAGCTGACAAAAAAAAGGTCATTGTCGCCGGGCATAAAGATGGTTCTGTCGCCTCTTATGAGGCTGAGATGGGCGCTACACGTAATTGGCTAACTAGAGTGGGGCGTGGCAGTATTCAGGGTGGCGTCCACTTTGGTATGGCTGCGGAAGGTACCCGTATTTATACGCCTATTAATGATATGAACGACACGCGGAACGGCGATGTTCTTGATCCGAGTGCGGCGAGACCTGGTCTTCATGCCATTAATGCCGAGAATGGAGAAGTGCTTTGGAGTCATGTTCAAGCTGATACTTGTGGTGCCGACCGGCCGGAATGCGACCCAGGTATTTCTGCACCAGTAACCGCGATTCCTGGCGCAGTAGTAGCGGGGCACCTTGATGGGCACCTTCGATTCTACGATGGGCTTTCAGGTAAGGTGTTGTGGGACTATGACACCAACCGATCTTTCGAGACGGTCAACGGAATAGTTGCATCCGGCGGCGGAATGAGCGGCGCAGGACCTACGGTGGCACAAGGGCATTTGATTAGTAATTCAGGGTATGGTCTTTATTTTCATGAGCCTGGCAATGCATTGCTAGTGTTCTCAGTGGACGGTAGATAAAGCGTGTCCGCTGAGCGCTGAGATAAGTCATAGTCCGTTCCCTTAAACGGCAGCCACTCACGCTGCGGTGTGTTCGGGCACGCCATAGTCTCCGTCTAAATTAATGTAAAGCCATGCTTCGATAACGGGAATGAGCGAATACGCTGTCCAGTGGCGTTAAAGATAGCATTGGCGACTGCCGGAGCAATAGGTGTTGTAGCTTGCTCGCCAACACCGGTGGGCGGTTCGTCGCTGGGCATAATGTGGACCTCAATCTTTGGCATTTGCTTGATTCGAAGCACTGGGTAGTCGTGGAAATTACTCTGTACAACGCGTCCAGCTTCTAGATCGATGTTGCCCTGTGCCACTGCCGATAGGCCAAGCGCAATGCCGCCCTGAATCTGCGCCTCGATGCCCAGTGGGTTCACGGCAAAGCCACAATCAACCACGCATATCACGCGATCAACAGAAAACTTACCCTCGTCATGCATGGTTATTTCTGCCACCTGTGCTATTGGTGATACTGAATAAACACGGGCTGCCATGCCACGTGCGCGGCCATCTGGAAGCGCTTGGTTCCAGTTGCTTTTTTCTTTCAGCGTTTGAAGTAGCCGGTGCATACGAGGGTGTGGTTCGCTGAGTTTCAGGCGCAGCTCCAGCGCATCTTTATCACCAGCATGCGCCATTTCGTCAAGGAAACACTCATAGGCGATCCCAGTGTGAGTATGCGCGACAGCTCGCCATTCATGGGGATTTACGCCTACTTTAAGCGCGTTGTGAGTTTCAATTCGGTGGTTTGGTATGCTGTAAGACGTCCCATAAGGGAACACCCCAAAGGGTTCCTGCAGACAGCCGTCGAGCGAGTAGATATCCATGCCGTCGACCATATAGGCTGGATCATGTTTGGTGTGCTGCATGATCGACTGACCGACTGCCGTCTGATGCCACGCTAAGGGAAAGCCTTTTTCATCGATTGCGCCTCGCATCCGGTGAACAAACAGCGGACGGTAGTGGCCACTGCGAATATCTTCCTCGCGGGACCAGATTACTTGCACAGGGACAGACTCACCGCGTGCAGCCTCAACGGCATCTACTGTAAAATCAGCGGTTTTACTAGAGCGCCGGCCAAACGTGCCACCCATCAGCGGGCGATGAATAGTGACGCTCTGCTGGGGCAAGTCAAGTAACTTAGCAACGATTTCTTGATCATTGCTTTGATATTGGGTTCCTGACCACACCTCGCAACTATGCTGTTTTACGAGCGCGGTGGCATTCATCGGCTCCATCGTGGCATGGGCAAGGTAAGGCATTTCGTAAACGGCCTCGAGGGTGCGTTCCGCGGTTTCAATGACGCTTAAACTGTCACCAATATTTTCAGCAAGCATGCCCGGTGTTTTTGAGAGCTCGCGATAGTCTTTATAGAATTGCTCACTATAAAGTTTTGCATTGGGACCCTCATCCCATTGAATTTTTAGCGCATCTCGACCCTTGCGTGCAGTCCAGTAATCTTGAGCGAGTACTGCCACGCCGCCACTTATTTGTTTGGTCTTTACAACACCCTTAATGCGCATTGCTTTGCTGTCATCATAGCTAGATGCTTTGCCTCCATAGACAGGACAGCGAGCAATCGATGCATACAGCATGTTTGGTAATTTGATGTCGATACCAAATACCGCGGAGCCATCAACCTTTGAGGGGCCTTCCTTGCGGAGCCGAGGCTTACCTAGGATTGTGAATTGGCTAGGGTCCTTTAGACGGACATCTTCTGGCGCTTGGATATCATTCTGCACGATGATTTCTAGTAGTTCACCATAGGTGGCTTGCAGGCCGGCCTTATCCCAAAAAACCTGACTGCTGGCTGTTCTCAGCTGATCGATAGTCGTGCCCCAGTGAACCGCCGCAGCCAGCATTAACATAGCCCTCGCTTGGGCACCGGCTGACCGCAGCGGCATCCAAGAACTGCCGGTGGTAAGGCTCCCAGCAGTGAGGTATTCACCAAACAAGGGGCTGTAGTACTCGGGCGATGTGGGTGCTTGCTCGAGTTTGATCGACTCCCATTCGGCGTCTAGCTCTTCTGCAACCATCATGGTGAGGCTGGTATAGGCGCCATTACCAAATTCTGAGTGATTCATTAGCAGTGTGATTGTGTTGTCAGGGTCAAGTCTCAAGAAGGTGTTTAAAAACTGGCTTGAGGTCGCCGTCGACGAAACTTGTGCGGCACGTCCTGGTACCGCTAGGTGCATCCCAAGTACCAAGCTTGTCGCTGCTGCGCCAGAGGTCTTGATAAAGCGTCTGCGAGAAATACCAGGGGAACTGATTGCTGTGCTCATGAGGAGGTTTCCTGCGCCATGCTTATAGCAGCTGCGTGAATAGCTTCACGAATACGCTGATAGGTTCCGCAGCGGCAGACTAGGCCCCCCATCGCATTATCAATTTCGGTGTCATTTGGCTTGGCGTTTTCCGCGAGCAAGGCTGTGGCAGCCATGATCTGGCCAGACTGGCAGTAGCCACATTGCGCGACGTCATATTCTAACCAGGCCTGCTGCACTGGGTTGAGTCCCGCATCTTGTGCGAGACCTTCAATGGTCGTGATATTTTTACCTACCGCGCTGGCGATAGGTAAGGTACAGGAGCGCACAGCTTTGCCGTCGACATGGACAGTGCAGGCGCCACACATGGCGATACCGCAGCCGAATTTTGTCCCAGTCAAATGAAGGTGATCACGCAGTGCCCACAGCAACGGTGTGTCAGCTTCCGCTTCGATCTTTTTGTTGTCACCGTTTACGGTTAGTATAATCATGTTTATCCTCCATTTGGTGGCCTTAAGGCACTATACCAATGCCGCATGCAGTATGGCAATAACGCTTGCGAGTGGCGGTTAATTGGCTGTTTTTCAACCACCATTCTATGGTTGCTAAGTCAATCTCCATTAGCTATAGTGCATACACTTTTATTGCCGAATGTATGCATTTAGTATGGAGCGATTATTGAAATCAGTCAAATTAATAGACCGGAATGCATGGGTATCGCTCCTAATGGTCGAGCGAGTCGGTGGCTACTAATGATCGCCAAACCTAATCTTACACAGGCAGATCTAGTCCGGCGGGGTATTGAACACGCTATTTTTAACGGCGATCTTGCGCCGGGAGTTTTTTTGGAGGAGGGTCGACTTGCTACTCTGTACGGTGTTTCAAGGACTCCCGTGCGCGAAGCTATCGCCAATCTCGTCAGGTCAGGTCTGCTCACTAAGACCGCTCATCGCCGGGCGATTGTTAGCCAGCTCGACTCGGGAAAATTACTAGAGTTATTTGAGGCGCTGGCCGAAATGGAGGGTCTGGCAGCTCGTTTCGCAGCTAGCCGTATGAGTCATCAAGAAAAAGCGTCGTTAATGGATATTCATCAGCGTGCGGCAACTCTTTTACCCGTTGGCGATGATCCAAGTGCCTATGCGATGCTGGGAAAAGAATTCCATCAGACTATTCTAGCGGGGTGTCGCAATAGGGTTTTGATTGGTGCGACCTCTGCCTTAACAGTACGCGTTTTTCCCTACAGGTCATATCAAGTCGTAGCGCCAGGTCGTTTGGAATCAAATCAGGTAGACCATGAGAGGATCGTTGAAGCGATTATGGCCGGCGATGGGGAGGCTGCTCAGGAAGCGATGCGTAAACATACTTCTGATCAGGGTGATACCTTGGTGCGTTTTATTGCACTGAACAAATTGCCTCATGATGGCTTGCAGGTAGCAGAGATGGATTTGTCCTATACGTCAGAGGATATCAGGTCATGACAATTCATCGAGTAGATACTTTTATTAAGGCGGAAAGCGCACTGCGAGAAGCTGACTTGAAACAGTCGCTTTACGATCAGGGTGGAATTCTCATGGATAAAGTGCTGGTTACACTTCATGGTGATGAGCACAGGATGCGGCGGGCCATTGAGAGTCAAATTTTTCGACGCAACTTTTTTCGCTTCTATGAGACTGACGTATTTCCTGTCTTACTGAATGAGACGCTAGATCAATTCTTTGGTGAAGAAACACTTGATTTAAAGGAGTTGGGGTACCGAATTATGGTGCACCTGTCCCTCGCCTTTGCAGGTCTTGACAGGGTGGATGGTACGGTTGAGGAGGCTGATGCTCAGCATCGATTACTTATCCAGCTGGGGCAGGCCGCGACTATTGGTCAGTACCAGGGTGATCCACAACCTATATTGGATGAAATTGCCGAGGCGCTCAGAGAATTCGAGTCGCGTTTTTTTAAGCCTGCGAGGATCCGCCGAGAGATTTTGATTGAGGCATTTAATCGGGGAGAGATAGCGGACACTGACTTGCCACGAGACATTCTCACAATATTGTTAATGAATGACGATAAGTTAAATATGTCGGACGAGTTGCTGGTACGTGAAGTGGCATTCTTTTACTTGGCTGCCTCACACACCTCAGTGCACACTTTAGTGCACGCGGTTAATGAGATTTTTGACTGGTATGCAGGCCATACAGCAGATGCCATTGAGCTAGCGCATGATCTTGTCACGATGCAACGATTTGTACATGAGAGTTTACGTCTCCACCCATCCAGCCCAGAAGCTTGGAGAAAAGCCGAGGCATCGATCGAATTGTCAGGGGCGAAATTTGTCAATGCGGGCGAAAAGGTGGTCATCGATTTACAAACCGCAAATCGAGATACGACGGTTTTTGGAGATGATGCCGCGCGGTTTAACCCTTTTCGTGAGTGTCCACCTCGTGTCAGTCCCGCGGGTCTTTCGTTTGGTGGGGGCATGCATGTTTGCCTAGGCATGAATCTTGTGACGGGCACTATGCTTAAGTCGTCGCAGGATTTTAACCCGGAGAATCATCAGTTTGGCACTATCGCATTGATTATCGGTGAACTATTACGAAGAGGTATGCAGCCGAACCTAGAGAAACGTCCTGAAAAAATTGAAAACTCGGAGCGAGATGTGTGGAAAGTTTATCCGGTAGTTTTCGCTTCTCAGGATAGCCAAAGATGAGTGCGACAGCGGTCATTATCCAATACCAGGACGCCTTCGACACCTTCTGCGATCGTCGGCTTGTACAGTCCATGTACAGTGAGTGTGACGAACTGATGGATCGGGTGTTGTTGACGCTTCACGGCGAGGAACATGCCCGCCGCCGCGCGATGGAGCTTAAACTATTTCGGCGTGACTTTGCTCGTCACTACGAAAAAGAGGTGTTTCCTGCGACACTTGCGGCAACACTGTCGCCGTATCTCGAACGCGGTCGGATGGATCTTCCTGAGTTTGGCTGTCGAGTGAATATTAATCTCAGTGCGGATATTGCCGGCATTGATCGTGACCCTAAATCACGAGACCAGACCGAATGCTTGCTGGGCATTGTCCGTAAGTTCGGCGAAGGTGCGACATTATTTCATTCAACGCGGAATAAAAGCGAAGTGCGACGAGAAGTAGCCGAAGCGCTTGCTTTAATGGATCAACGATTTTTGCAGCCTTCACGTGCCCGCCGTGAGGCGATTCTGAGAGAGGTCGCCGAGGGTAATGCGCCCGATGAGGACCTGCCGAGGGATCTTCTTACGGTATTACTTGCCAACCGAGAAGAGCAGGGCATGGACGACGCCATGATTCGTCGAGAGGTAGCATTTTTTATGCAGGCGGCCTCGCATTCATCGGCCAATTCCATGGTGCATGCGTTTCATGAAATAACACGTTGGTGTAACGAGCATCCCGAGGATCGAGAACGTATTGAAAGAGATCAGCTGTTTTTACAGCGCTGTGTCCACGAGAGCCTGCGCCTCCATCCTGCCAGCCCCGTCGCTTGGCGTGTTGCTGAATGCCCCTTTGCACTTGTAACAGGTAGTACTGTTCAGGCAGGCGATAGCGTGATGATAGATATTGAGACCGCCAATCGGGAGGCAGCTCTGTTTGGAGATGATGCAGATAAATTCAACCCACACCGAGAACTTGTGGGTCGCACACCGGCTTATGGATTGACCTTTGGGGTAGGGGTGCATACCTGTTTTGGGCGCGATCTGGCTGGTGGAGCACCACCTAAGAGTGATAGCGCACCTGAGTTACATCATTACGGAACAGTGACGAGTTTGCTTCGAAATTTGTTTGCACACGACGTTAGACCCGACCCCGAAAGTTCACCCGTATTGGATTCTGCTACCCAGCGAAGTAATTGGGCGAGCTATCAGGTACTTGTAGATGAGAATAAAACCCTATGAAATCAGTCATTGTTACGGGTAGTGCCGATGGACTTGGAGCCGATATGGCCGCATTACTCGGCGCCCATGGTTATCGCGTAGGTTTACTAGATATCAGATTCGAGCTCGCCCAGCAAACTGCTTCAGCAATACCCAATGCTATTGCGCTGGCGGCCGATGTTACTAATGCGGAACAGGTCGCGGAGGCGTTTGCCGCTTTTGGTGATACGCCAGATCTCCTAGTAAATAACGCGGGTATCGTCCGGTTTGGCCCGATGGAGGAGCAGAGCATCGAGGATTTTCAGACGGTGATTAGCGTCAACCTTTTGGGCAGTTGCATTTGTGCTCGACAGGCTGCTCTGGGCATGCTTTCCCGTGGGTCAGGCCATATCGTCAATCTTACGTCTATTAACGGAATACATCCGGCACCTAATGTGGGTATGTATGGCGGTACCAAAGCTGCAATGGCTAATCTCACTCAGGCGATGGCCATTGAGTGGGGGCCACGTGGCATAAGAGTCAATGCCATTGCCCCTGGGTTTATAGATGCGGGTATGTCGCGGCCGATCTACGCCGACCCGAAGGTTCGCGCGAAGCGCAGCGCTGGTGTGCCTAGCAGACGGCTCGGTCAGGCTCACGATATTGCTGAAGCGCTGTTGTTTCTTGATTCCGAGGGTGCCAGTTACATAAATGGGCACCAGTTGGTCGTAGATGGAGGCGTAAGTAATAGTGTCATGGCGCAGTTGCCACGAGATTAGATTCTTGCAATGAAAAATTCAGATTAGTCTTTAACAATACACATTTTTCAATTTAAAAAATCACTTCACATAACACTAAGGGGTTCCCATGAAAATAATTTATCGAATAATGTTATCAGTTTTACCCGCGCTTATTGCTGTTATTAGCGCTTCCAATGTGTTGGCGCAGCGCCAGATTAGCGGTCAGTTGGAGGAGGTTATTGTCACCGCTGAGAAGCGCGAGCAAAATCTTCAGGACGTGCCGATTTCTGTCAGT
>Ga0114995_10000104_pt1 | contig 51006 bp, 46 predicted proteins | sample ArcticOcean_MG_C_11_FD_87038 | JGI IMG/M metagenome (GOLD analysis project Ga0114995, IMG submission 87038) | Marine microbial communities from western Arctic Ocean - ArcticOcean_MG_CB2_154 | ecosystem: Environmental > Aquatic > Marine > Oceanic | place: Arctic Ocean: Canada Basin | collected... | reverse complement strand
AGTACTACCACCTGCTTTCTTATGAGCCATGGATTATCTCCTTACGATTAGGCACTAATGCCAGTAATCTTAACTTCGGTAAACCACTGACGATGACCCATCTGCTTCATGTGGTGCTTACGACGCTTAAACTTCATGATGCGAACTTTCTTGCCACGACCGTGCGACACGATCTCTGCAGAAACTTTAGCACCTTCAACAACAGGAGCACCGATATTCACATTTTCACCGTTTACAACTAAAAGCACACGATCAAAATCAACGCTAGCGCCAACTTCAAGGTTCAGTTTTTCTAGCTTAAGGGTTTCACCTTCTTCTACACGGTGCTGCTTGCCACCGCTTACGATTACTGCATACATACTCTTTCTCCAATATGTGCTGATCCGGCTACTAAGAAAAGGCCTGCTGCTAATAGCGCTTTAAGGGCCACAAGTGGTTCTTAAAACTGCCATATGACAGGGAGCAAGTTGGATCAGTCACAGGGGGCGTAATTTTACGCTAACTTATCTCCATCTACAAGTACATAGAGGCAGTATCTTAACGGTTTTTAGCGCTAGCTTGCAGACACTTAAAACCTTGTGAAAAGTAGTGGATTACTACACCTGTCACTGGCACTTTCCTTGACACTTGGGCTCTAGCTCACTAGCATTGCGCAATTAACTTTCTAATATTCGATTCCGCATAACCTATGCAGGCTACCGACCTATATACTTCCGTAAAAGACGACTTCACCGCTGTTGATGCCGCCATCATTGAGCACTTGCGCTCACAAGTTCCATTAGTGGAAAAGATTGGCAAATACATCATCGATAGCGGCGGTAAACGCCTGCGACCTCTATTAGTGTTATTAGCCGCAAGGGCGTGTGGCTACCAACAAGACCAACACATTACCCTTGCTGCAGTCATTGAGTTCATCCACACTGCCACATTGCTACACGATGACGTGGTGGACACCTCTGATTTACGCCGTGGAAAGCCTACTGCTAATAACAAGTGGGGTAACTCTTCAAGCGTACTTGTGGGTGACTTCTTATATTCTCGCGCCTTTCAAATGCTTGTTTCCATTGGCCAGGTTGATGTCATGGATACTATATCCAGCGCCACTAACGTGATCGCAGAAGGTGAAGTGCTGCAACTACTTAACGCAAAGAACCCAGATGTAAGCGAAACAGATTATCTACACGTGATCTTGGGCAAGACAGCCATGCTATTTGAGGCGGCAAGTCATACCGGCGCACAAATAGCCCAAGCCAATGCCGAGCAAGCAGATGCCTTACGGCGCTTTGGCCGCCATCTAGGCATTGCATTCCAGCTAGTAGATGACCTTATGGATTACACGGGTGACCAAGCCACCATGGGGAAAAATGTAGGCGACGACTTAGCTGAAGGCAAGCCCACTTTGCCACTTATTCATGCTATGGCCCACGGCACAGATGATGATCGCAAACTCATTCGCAAAGCTATCAGGCAAGGCAGCTGTGAAAAGATCGACGACATTCAAGCCATTCTTCGCCGTTGCGGGTCTTTAAATTACACTCGCGCTAGGGCCGCTCAAGAAACACAAGACGCGTTAGCCTGCCTTAAGATACTGAACGATTCACCCTATAAAACGTCCTTAGCTGATTTATGCACCCTAGCCTTAGCCCGACAAAACTAATAATGCTATAATATTACACTAATCAGTTATTACACTTAATAACCACAACGCTATTACCTACACAGTGACCATACGGAAATATAATAATGAGCAGACCTTCTTCCTTTAACCGTGACGAATTATTGTCCTGCGGCAATGGCGACATGTTCGGCCTAGGCAACGCACGCCTACCTGTTGGCAACATGCTTATGATGGATCGCATCACTCACATTTCTGAAACAGGCGGCAGCAGCGATAAAGGCCAGATTATTGCAGAGTTAGATATTCATCCAGACCTGTGGTTCTTCGATTGCCACTTCCCCACCGACCCTGTAATGCCAGGCTGCCTTGGCGTAGACGCCATGTGGCAGATCGTTGGCTTTTACCTTGGATGGAAAGGCAACAAAGGCCGCGGTCGCGCTTTAGGCTGTGGCGAAGTTAAGTTTTTTGGCCAAGTATTACCTACTGCTAAAAAAGTAACCTACAAAATTGACATCACTCGCTGTATTGAGCGAAAACTGGTTATGGGCATTGCCAACGCCAGCATGGAGGTAGATGGCAAAGAAATCTACACCGCCAAAGATTTACGCGTAGGATTGTTTACCAGTACAGGCGATTTTTAAGCTATTGATGACGCCTACTTACTGAAGCCTTAACTTTATAAGGCCCAAGGCTCACCTTCTAACTGCACATTAACGAGGTCTATTATGCGACGTGTTGTCGTTACCGGATTAGGTATTGTATCTTGCATTGGACACAATCAAGACGAAGTTTTAGCATCCCTACAAGCAGGTAAATCAGGCATTAGCTTTCAGCCTGAATACCAAGAAATGGGATTCAAAAGCCACATTGCAGGCAGTGTCGAGATAGACTTTGCTAGCTTAATTGACCGCAAGTTGATGCGCTTTATGGGCGATGCTTCCGCTTACGCTTACCTGTCTATGCAACAAGCTATTGACGATTCTGGCTTAACGGAAGAACAGGTATCTAACCCTCGTACTGGGCTAATCGCCGGCTCTGGCGGCGCCTCTAACGGCAACGTTGTAGAAGCTGCCGATGGTATGCGTGAAAAAGGTCTACGACGTGTAGGCCCTTACCGTGTCACCCGCACTATGGCCAGCACAGTATCTGCATGCTTAGCCACGCCTTTTAAAATCAAAGGCTGCAACTACTCTATTACTTCGGCTTGTTCCACCAGCGCCCACTGTATTGGTAACGCTATGGAACAGATCCAGCTTAACAAACAAGATGTTGTGTTTGCTGGTGGCGGTGAAGAACTACACTGGAGCCAAAGCGTACTGTTTGATGCCATGGGCGCACTATCTAGTAAGTACAACGAAACGCCTACTAAAGCTTCTCGTGCTTACGATGCCAACCGTGATGGATTTGTTATTGCCGGTGGTGGCGGTATGCTAGTACTAGAAGAACTAGAACATGCCAAAGCTCGCGGTGCAAAAATTTATGCTGAATTAGTTGGCTATGGAGCCACTTCAGATGGTTATGATATGGTTTCACCTTCTGGTGAAGGCGCTATGCGCTGCATGCAACAAGCCATGAGTACTATCGACATGCCTATTGATTACATCAATGCCCATGGCACTGGCACCCCAGCTGGAGACATACAGGAACTCAAAGCAGTCAAATCTGTATTTGGTAACCAATGCCCACCAATCACTTCCACTAAGTCACTTACAGGCCACTCTTTGGGTGCTGCAGGCGTGCAAGAAGCCATATACAGCTTATTGATGCAGGCTAATAGCTTTATTGCCGCTTCTGCAAACATAGACGAATTAGATGAAGGTGCCGACGGTATGCCGGTTATTACTGAAAAGCAGGACAATGTGGACTTAACCACTATAATGTCTAATAGCTTTGGTTTTGGTGGCACTAACGCCAGCTTGGTATTTACTAAGTACGTCGCTTAGCGACTAAGAATGATTGGATTGCTGGGCTGCATTAATTTCTCTGCGCGGCGATCCATTCTGGTCCATTAATCTAGACCTACGAAATCTCTTCTAAATTCTGCGTCATCCAATCAACCATCTGTGCGTGCATCTCTTTTGTAGGCACATCAGCACTAATGGGCTGACCAATCCTGACTTCCACCTTGCCAGCGTGTTTGTACCACTTGTGGGGCGGAGACAAGCGTCCACTATTTTGTACGATAGGCAATATTGGCACACCAGCTTGGTGAGCCAACATAGCAGCTCCTTTGGTACACGGACCTAACTGCCCCGGAGGACAGCGGGTGCCTTCAGGGAAAATAACCACGGAAATACCAGCATTCAACCGTTCACAGCCCTGCTGAGAAAGCTGTTTCAAGGCATTGGTTTTACGCTTACGATCTATGGCAATAGGGCTAAGCATAGCTAAAGCCCAGCCAAAGAATGGAATATATAACAACTCCCGCTTCAACACGGTACTTACTGGCAGCCCCATAGTGAGCAGAAAAAATGTTTCCCAGTCACTTTGGTGGTTACATGACACAACCACCGGCTGACCTTTAGGGATATTGTCTAAGCCTTTTATTTCGTAACTCACACCACACGTTATATTCATCCACTGGAGCACAACTCGGTTGCAATAACTAACGAACTTAAATCTAAGACGACGTTTTACCACTGGCGAAGTCACTACCAACAGAGTTGAAGTGACAATGGAAATAACACTTAAGCCAATATAATAGAGTACTGTTCTAACAACTAAAATAGCCCTAGCCTCCTGTTACTGGTGGGAAAAACGCCACTTCTGAAGACCCTAACACCATCGTATCTGCCTTAGCCATAATCTGGTCTACCGCAACCAATAAAGTTTCACTGCCAAGGTGTTGAGCCCATTGAGGATTTTCTTGCACCATTTTTTCAAGCAACTGTGACACCGTAATATCACACTCTGTAGCAATCTCAGTGCCAGCAACACCCAGCAATTCTTTAAGCTGTCCAAAAAATAGCACCTTAATCATACATTTTCACCCACTGAGGTATCCGCCACGCTATGTACTACATCATCCACGATCCAGTGGCCACTTTTACCACCTTGTTTTTCAATCACTCGTAATCCAGTAACCGTCATACCTCGGTCAACGGCTTTACACATATCATAGAGCGTTAGGGCTGCAACAGACGCTGCACACAAAGCTTCCATTTCTACCCCTGTGCGCCCATTGAGCTTACACATGGTATCAATCCGAACACGGTTAAGCTCCAATTCTGGGGTTAACTCCACACTGACTTTAGATAACATCAGAGGATGACATAGGGGAATTAAATCACTACATTTTTTTGCAGCTTGGATGCCTGCGATACGCGCTACAGCTAACACATCACCTTTTTTATGCTTGCCACCGGTAATTAGCGCCAAGGTTTCTGGCAACATTTCCACAAAGGCTTCGGCCCGAGCCACACGGGTGGTGATGTCTTTTTCAGACACATCCACCATGTGAGCATGACCTTGGCTGTCTAAGTGAGTCAATTGTGACATAACGTGGATTACCCTTAGCCAATATTTGTGGCATTAAATTGTTGCTGTCGCATCACTGGATTAGCATACATAGCCAGTGCATATTCTTGCTGCTTAGCTGTAAGACCTTCAAAGCGTTGTAACAAGGCATCTGTAGATGGGTGAGATTGCCCCTCACTCAACGCATGGGCTGCCACATTAGTGCTATGCAATTTATAGTTCTTTGCAATACTTGAATCTATGGCGATAGCGATTTCTTCTGGTGTATTAAACTCACCTTCCAGAGGCTCACCGAAAGCAACGTGAACTTTACCCTTATGGCCTATAATGCCCTTAACGATACTTTTCATATCTTCAAATTTAGCTTTAACATATTCACCACTGCTAGACAAAGCATCTAATTCGCACGCTTTTGCTTTATCGCAAGGGTCAAATTCATAGGCAATAGATACGGGGACTATGTGCAAGCTGTAAATGTAATCTGCGTAACTCTGGCCTGATTTCTTTTTACTCATATAGAGCATTTTCATCACTGCTGCATCGGTAGCGTCAATGCCATCTTTGGCGCGACCCTCTCGCTGAGCTATCCAAATATTATGACCTGTATGAACAGACTGGTCGATGTACATCGACAAATCCATATAGGCTTTCATTTTTTCACGCACTCCAGTCGCAGAGCGCTTAACCACAAAGCTTTTATTTAAACGCATAATGTCGCTTACATAAGGCTTTTGTAATAAGTTGTCTCCAATAGCGACCCGAGCAGTCTCCAATCCTTGTTGATCTAAACCATAGCTGACTAAAGCTGGATCCATAGTAATGTCACGATGGTTAGAGATAAATAAATAACCTCTACCTGGCTGCAACTTATCTAGACCGCTATAAGTTAATTCCGACACGCTACGCTTAAGCATTTTTCCCATATATTTGGAAATTATCTTTTGCCACGAAGATACGTCTGTAACTTGTCTAAATTCTCGCTTTAGCACCCACTGAATGAATGGATTTAAAGCTGGGCCCATAATCGCTTTTAAACGCGGAAACTTAAAACGCCCCAAAACATCTAGTAGCTCTTTGTTAGTAACAAGCGCGTCTATTACTGGCCTAACTTCTGCGTCGTTATAGGGCCTGATATCGTGAAACGGGTCTATGTCGTTAGTCATTTTATATAATCCTTATTATCCGCCAGTGGCGTTCATAAATCGGAGTATTTGCGGCTGTTCATGCAAATCAAAATAATGTTTTTCTGGCTTCAATGCCATAGCTGCAACAATGGCTTGTTTTAAAGGCTCTATTTGCTCAGGTTGGCCGCGCAATATTGGCATGAGATCAACACTGTGTTCATTACCTAAACATAGCAGTAAACGCCCCTCTACGGTAACCCTTACACGATTACAGTCTGCACAAAAATTATGACTATGGGGGGAGATAAAACCAATCCGTGTGTCATGATTAGGCATACTATAGTAACGTGAGGGCCCGGCAGTTTTTTGAGGATTGTGAATTAATGGGTACCGCTGCTCAATAATTTCACGCACGTCATCACTGGAACAGTAAGTAAGGGCGCGGTCATGGCTTTCGATTGTGCCTAATGGCATTTCCTCGATAAAGGCAATATCAATACCTTTATCACGAGCAAACTCAACCAAATCCAGCACTTCATCATCGTTACTACCTCGCATGACCACGGCATTGATTTTAATACGCTCAAAACCTTCTTCAATGGCCGCATTAATACCCTGTAACACCTGTGTTAACTTCCCAGTGCGTGTCATGTCTTTAAACTTAACTTCATCCAACGAGTGTAAGCTTACATTTAAACGCTTTACGCCCGCCTCTTTAAGGGCTTTTGCATGCCGCACCAATTGAGAACCATTGGTGGTAATCAAAAGCTCCTTAAGGCCTTCAAGGTGGCCTATTTTATGTAAATTTTCAACCAACCCTCTACGAACTAAAGGCTCCCCACCCGTTATTCGGATACGACTTACTCCCAGCTCTACAAACGCACGGGCTACAAGCTCAATCTCTTCGAGGCTCATAATGCTTTCGCGAGGAAGGAAAGTCATTTCTTCTGCCATACAATACACACAACGAAAGTCACAGCGATCGGTAACGGAAATACGCACATAATCAACTTGGCGTCCAAAATCGTCTATTAACTGATGCTGCATAGATTTCCTCATGGCCACACTGAATGGCCTCTTAAAATTTAATTGTAGGCATTATACCCTCCCTTTGCCCATCTCTTCTAACTTAGCAGCAGGTCTTTTTAGATTGCTTCTGAGTTGGCTTGCAGTTGTTAGCTATTAGGCAGGGGATGAATGGATTTATTGTTTGGGGTTAAACACTTGATCAATGACCTTAACCAACCCAGAACGCCATGGTCTTTGCCGAATACCAAAGGTAGACAATATTTTGGTGCAGTCCAGCACGCTATAAGCAGGTCTGGGTGCATTAGCCGGCCACTCTAGGCTAGTCACAGCATCAATTGTTTCAACTTGAGTGACACCATGTTTTTTTGCTGCAGCAAGTATGGCTTCAGCAAACCCTTTCCAAGTGGTGACTTCAGCTCCACTGTAATGATAGGTACCCCACACATTAATATCGCATTCTAACTGCTGAATTATTGCAACCAGTACGCTAGCTACATCGCTAGCGTAAGTAGGGCATCCTTGCTGGTCGGAAACAGCCTTTACATGATGTTTTTCTTGTAATTGCCGCAAGGTTCTTAATACAAAGTTATTACCTTTGGCACTGAATATCCACCCTACTCGAAGAATGATGTGTTGGGGACAATGCTTTTTTATAGCTTGTTCGGCAGCCAGCTTCGCTTCGCCAAAACGGTTTACTGGAGCTGCATATGAATCTTCTTTGTACGGAGTGAGTTGATCTCCATTAAATACATAGTCACTGGACAGGTGTAATAATGGCAGATCTAGGCCATGACAGGCCTGAGCCAAAACCATAGCCACATCATGATTGGCAACGTGATTTTTTTGCGGGTTATCTTGCGCCAAATCTACCACAGAATAGCTTACTGTATTGACTACATAATCCGGCTTGTAGCTTGCAATAGCCGTTTGAATAGTCGCTAGCTGTAAGCTGCTCAATATACTGTCGTCAAACCAAACCACAGACATTCCAGCACTCAATGCTCTTGCACACAAGGCAGAACCTACCTGGCTAGATGCGCCAGTAACCAGCAGTTTTATATTACTCATGCGCTATTAGTTGTCCAAATAAGCTTGTAGCTGTTGATGTAGTTCCTGCTTGCGCTGCCTACTACAAAAACTCGCATTAATAGCATGGTATGTGAACTTAGCTAATTCTTCGTGACTCAACGTATGGGCACTGGCCACGGCATTAAAATTATCGTTCATATAACCTCCAAAATAAGCCGGATCATCCGCATTAATACCCACACTAACGCCCTGGCGTAGCAGATCCACGATATTGTGCTGTTCCATAGACCCAAAAACTTTTAACTTGGTATTGGATAACGGACAGACGGTTAAGTGCACTTTTTCCTCAATGAGCCTAGCTACCAACTGAGGGTCGTCAACACAGCGTACACCATGATCTACACGACTCACCCTAAGGATATCCAATGCATCTATAATGTTGCTTGAAGGCCCCTCTTCCCCCGCATGAGCTACAGCAAGGTAACCTTGCTCACGGGCCGCGGCAAATACTCTGGCAAACTTTTCTGGCGGGTGTCCCACTTCCGAAGAGTCTAAGCCTACAGCAACAATATTTTCTTTCCATGACTCAGCGTGTTGCAGGGTATCAAAGGCGCTTGCTTCATCTAAATGGCGTAAGAAACACAAAATAAGCTCACTGCTAATACCTAATTCTTTCTCAGCCTTAAATAGAGCCGAGGTGATTCCTTTCATTACCGTATCAAAACTCACACCTCTATCCGTGTGGGTCTGTGGATCAAAAAACAACTCAGCATGCAGTACGTTATCGGACTTGCAGCGCAGCATATAAGCCCAAGTTAAATCGTGAAAATCACTTTCTGTAAGCAGAACCTGTGCACCTTGGTAGTATATATCCAAAAATGACTGCAAGTTAGAAAAGTCATACGCCGCTCGAACCTCATCTGGGTTAGCAAATGGAATATCTATGTTATTACGCTGAGCTAGTTCGAACATTAGTTCAGGCTCTAGACTGCCTTCAATATGTAAGTGCAACTCAACTTTAGGTAAACCAGCAATAAATTGATACAAAATAAGATTCCCATTAGACCGAGATAATATTAGTGTAATTCTATCATTAATTACTCACATCAAGGAGCTTCGCTCAACAGATAGCCACTTTTCAGCTGCCCTTAGATTGGTTAAACTACCCCTATAGAATAAACGCCCAAAAACATAATAATAACGCACAAGAAACCACCTATGAGTTCAACCAAATCGCACCCAAGCAGCTATCCAAAAAATGGAGGCTGGACACGAATGTACACCGCCGCTATTTTTTCCCTTAGAGGTATGGTCTATTGCTTTAAACATGAAGCCGGCATGCGTGAATACACTGTTATTTTCTTAATAAGTATCCCCTGCGCCATCTATCTTGGTGAATCTCCAGTAGAGCGCATTCTTATGTTAGGTGCAGGTTTGTTGGTAATTTTGATGGAGTACCTTAACTCTGCCATAGAAGCCACCCTAGATCGTATTAGCACAGAACACCACGACCTTACCGGTGCAGCAAAAGATATGGGGTCTGCTGCTGTATTTGTAGCAGCACTATTTTTTGTTTATGTTTGGGGAGAATTCATTTACCGTGGCTTTTTTTAACGAGCCATTAAGCTTGTGATAACTACCTAAAAAAAAGCCCACTTATATGCGGGCTTTTTTATTTCCATATCTACAAATAGCAACCAAAATACTAGAACCTAAAATGCTCTTCATCTAGCCCTTGCAGTGTGTCCGCACCTGATAGCATAGTAGTGGCATGGGTTTGAGTACGAGGCAACAACCTCGCAAAGAAAAAACGTGCTGTAAACAGCTTGGCGTTGTAGAAGTCTGTTTCAGAAGTGTTCCCAGCCAAAGCATTATGAGCTACCTTCGCTGCACGAGCAAAAAAGTATGCTTGGGTGACATAACCTGAGTACATTAAGTAATCTACCGAGGCTGCGCCCACTTCATTACGGTCCTTCATAGCGGCCATACCCACTTTCATGGTGAGATCGCCCCATTCTTTATTGGCTGCCATCAATGGCTTGATAAATTCAGCCATAACTTCATTTTCAGCTTCAGCCTTACAGAACTGGTGAATTTTCTTGGTGAAAGCTTTCAAACTTGCACCTTGAGTCATCAGCACTTTACGCCCTAAAAGGTCTAGCGCTTGGATACCTGTAGTGCCCTCGTAGATAGTAGAAATTCGTGCATCACGCACAATTTGCTCCATGCCGTATTCGCGGATATAACCATGACCACCAAAACACTGCATGCCTAAGTTGGCAGATTCCAAACCTGTTTCGGTCATAAATGCCTTAGCAACAGGAGTTAATAAAGACAACAACATTTCTGCTTCGTTGGCTTCATCGCTGCCACTATTACGTGTAACCGTGTCATTTAACTGCGACAAATAATAAGCCAACATGCGGCCACCCTCCGCAAAGGATTTGGCCGTTAACAGCATTCTACGTACATCTGGATGCACTATGATTGGATCTGCAGGCTTATCTGGAGCAACTGGGCCAGTAAGTGAGCGCATTTGTAAGCGTTCTTTAGCATATTCTAAAGCACCTTGGAATGCCCCTTCAGCAGCACATAGCCCTTGTGCCGCCGTTCCAATACGAGCGGTATTCATAAAAGTGAACATGCAGCTCAAACCTTTGTTAGCTGGGCCAATAAGGTAGCCTGAAGCGCCATCAAAGTTCATCACGCAGGTAGCATTACCATGAATACCCATTTTATGTTCTAACGAGCCACACTGCACATGGTTACGATCGCCAAGGCTACCGTCTTTATTAACATTGAACTTAGGCACAATAAACAAAGAAATACCCTTAGTTCCTTGAGGCGCATCCGGTAGACGGGCAAGTACAATATGAACAATATTGTCTACCATGTCGTGCTCACCGGCAGATATAAATATTTTAGTGCCACTAATAGCATAGCTACCATCGGCTTTAGGCTCTGCCTTAGTGCGCAACAAGCCTAAATCTGTACCACAATGTGATTCAGTCAAACACATAGTGCCAGTCCAACGCCCTTCCACTAATGGCAGTAAATATTGCTGTTTCTGCGCTTCGGTACCATGGGCTTCAATAGTGTTCATAGCGCCATGGCTTAATCCTGGGTACATACTCCAAGACCAATTAGACGTGCCACTTAGTTCGTTGATCATTGTGCCTAAAGATTCTGGCAAGCCTTGACCACCTAGGTCAGGGCTATGGGAAATAGAAGGCCAACCACCTTCTACGTATTGGGCATAGGCTTCTTTAAAACCAGAAGGCGTAGTTACCTCACCATCATTCCAGCTACACCCCTCTTCATCACCGGACGCATTAATTGGCGCAAGTACGTTTTCAGAAAACTTAGCTGCCTCTTCAAGAATGGCGTCAATCATCTGCGCATCCATGTCTTCACCACCTGGCAAGGTTTTATAATGATCAGCCATAGCTAATACTTCGTGCATTACAAATTGAATGTCGCGACGTGGGGCTCGATAGTTAGGCATAATGACTCCGTTTTTATAGCATGGTGTGTTTATTTCAAACGCTTGTTTGAAAAATACTCTGTTTCATAGCCTCAGGTCAAATCCGAGACTTTATAGTCATCAAAGAAAACCATCAGAATAACCTTCAGAAACCAGTTTGTGGCGTATTAATGCGTTAGCTAAGTAGCACATCAAGGTCTAAATAAAGTTGGCAAGCTTCCACACGCTCAGAGGCTTCGTTCATGTCGCTAAGATGAGGAATTAAACCTAACATAGGCGCCTGGATACGATGCTGTAAAGTAGCCACATTCGCAGCCAGCTCGGCCATCTGAGGATCAATACAGTTAGCCACCCAGCCTGCAAGTTCCAACCCGTCTCGATTTATTGCCTCTACCGTGAGTAACGCATGATTGATACAACCCAGGCGTATGCCCACAACAAGTACCACGGGGATAGAAAGGGCTATAGCAAGGTCTGCCAATGTTTCACGTTCATTCACTGGCACCCGCCAACCACCTGCACCTTCCACAAGGGTAAAGTTGGCGCCTTGCATTAACACACCACTAGTGAAACCGGTTAGACGATCCACCTGCATGCGCTGGCCCTGTTTCTGAGCAGCAATATGAGGTGCTATAGGCTCAATGAAGGCCACGGGATTAACTTGCTCGTAATACAGAGGTAAGGTGCACTGAGCCAATAATTGCTCAGCGTCATCATTTCTTAAACCATCTTTAGTATCCACACACCCAGCTGCCACGGGTTTAACCGCTGCTGTGGTTAAACCCTGACTACGTGCTTTTGCTAACAAAGCACAAGCGACCATGGTTTTGCCAGCGTCGGTGTCTGTACCCGCTATAAAGTAACGTTTTCTCATGTGTCTAATATCCTTCATGCACCTTATCTACCTAAGGTATCTAGCGTACGCACTTTAGTTTTAGCCGTTATGTAATAAACTTCGTAAGTGACGGGTAGCTGGCCCTCGTCATCACGTAAGCTTTCATAGGCCTGTACCATTTTACGTACCCGCCCCACACCCATCAGCCCTTGCGACGCCTGAGCATTACGGTTACTAGCACCCAGCTGTTTTAAATCTTTTGTAAGCTTTTGCACTGAAAGGTATTTGAGTTCAATAGACTCACATACTATATCTACTTCTTCAAAGTGGTTTTTAAGTGTGTTTCGTAGTGTTTCTAACGACACAAATTCGTTAACGTGTTGATAGTCATCTACTTGGCTCCATGCCCATTTAAGTTGATGCAAGGTTTTCGGACCAAGGGTGGCGCAATGAAAAACCCCCTTTTCAGTAAGACAATGAGCCACACCAGAAAACACTGCATCTAGATTTTTACACCACTGAATGGCTAACGATGAGGTGATTAAATCATAGCCCTTAACTCTATCTGACAAAGTGAGAGGTAATTGTTGCGCATCCCCTAAATGCCAGTTTAGCTTACTATTATGGTGACGAGACTTGGCATAAGTCAGCATACCTTCGGCTATATCTAAGCCAGTCACTTCAGTGACTGCTTCAACCTCGGCCAACTGAGCACTTACATACCCCGTGCCACTACCTATATCTAACACTTTTCCTAGGTGTAGAATGGACCCTTTTTTTAATAGCTGGTCAGCGGCAATTCGTTGTAAACCGGCAACTTGATCATATGTTTCTGCTGCTTGGCTAAACGCTTGGGCCACTTGTTGTACATCGGGTAAAAAATTCGAGCTAGGCATCATTACCTACTCCAATATCAATAAATTTGGCCATCGTTTTGTTTATACCGTTTGCTTCGAGCAGGTAACCATGGCCTCCTGCTACAGTGTGAATTTGTACATTATTAGGTAGCAGTAAGTGATTAACCCAATCACTCGGAACGAGTTCGTCAGCTTGGGCCAACTCAATAAAACAAGGCTGGGATAGCTGGCAAAGATGTGCTCGCTCATCCAACTTTTGTAGTAATTTAAGTCCAAATATTTTTTCAGGTTGAACAGGCATCAGCTGGATCATTTGGGCTGTCAGGCACTTTGAATTAGTGGAACCCTGTGCCTGCAGACTAGCAAATCGTCGTAAGGTTTTACTGGCTTGTGTCTCATACCCTTGCTCAAATTTAGCCAATAATTGTGGTGCCATCGCTGCAGACCACTCATCACTACTCATAAATTTAGGATTGACGGCCATTAGTATGAGGCGTTGTATGCAACGATCATTGTGGGCCATTCGTATGGCTATTTGCGCGCCTAAAGACCAACCCATTAGGTGATACTGACTGGGTAGTAATTGCTTGGTGGAAGTAATCCACTCATCCAGTTGTTTTAAGCTGTTACGATTATCCTCCACATAAGGGTCTTGTCCATGCCCGGGTAAATCTAACAGAATTAGATCATAGCTGTCCCTTAGCTGTTGCAGCATTACTTCAGGCCAGCATGTATTGTCATAACCCCAGCCATGAAGTAATACCAACGTAGGTTTAAACACGTTGAATTCTGTGCCCACTGGATCTTCACCTGAAGTCGCCATTTATCCCTCCACCGAAGCTAACAAACCTTTTTGCTGCAACACAGCTAAGGCCTGTAATAGCTGCTGTAAGTGGCTTTCTGTATGAGCAGCAGACAGAGTGATGCGTAATCGAGCAGTCTCTTTTGGCACCGTTGGAGGGCGAATAGCCGTGACCAACAAACCCATTTCTTTAAGTGCCTCACTCAACTGAAGCGCCACTGCAGATGAGCCCACCATAAGCGGCTGAATTGCAGTATCACTTGGCATTAATGGCAAACCTAAGTCTTTAGCTTGCTGTTTAAATAGTTTAATCAGGTGATTGAGGTGTTGTTGACGCCAAGCCTCATCCTTTAACAGCTTTACCGCGGCAAGGCTTGCTGCGGCTATGGATGGAGGTAAGGCGGTGGTATAAATATAATTGCGAGAAAATTGAATCAAACTCTCTATCAAGGCATCACTACCTGCTACAAAAGCGCCGTAGCTACCTAACGCCTTACCAAGAGTTGCCATATAAATAGGACATTCTTGCGTGCTTAAACCTTGTGCTAGTGCACTGCCACCGCCACCAGGCCCTAGCACACCAAATCCATGGGCATCGTCGACCATCAACCATGCTTGTTGTTCATTACATAGCTGGCTCAGGGGTTTTAGCGGTGCACTATCACCGTCCATACTAAATACGGCATCAGTGGCCACCAAATGTCGCCTGGCTTGAGTGTTGTTTAATTGACGCAGTAAATCGAGGGGATCATTATGGCGATAACGCTGAAACTTAGCCGCGCTCAACAACCCTCCATCCAGAAGTGATGCATGATTGAGGCGATCTTGATACACCGCGTCTTGGCGATCTAATAGGCCGTTCAACACCCCCATATTAGCCATATAGCCGCTACCGAACAATAAAGCTCTAGGACGTTGAGTGGCTTTGGCTAAAGCCTCTTCTAACTCATGATGAAGGTCTGTATGCCCCACCACCAAATGAGAAGCACCGCTGCCTAAACCATAATTTACACACGCTTTTTGTGCCGCACTAATCAATTGGGGATGGCTGGCTAAGCCTAAATAATCATTACTACAAAAAGCCAACAGTGCTTGGCCGTTTACCTTGAGCTCTGGAGTTTGAGGCCCCGTGTGTGAACTTCTACTGCGGTAGAGGTGATCTAGTCGACGCTGATGAAGATCAGCGCCTAAGGTGTATTCTAAACTATTATTTAAACTGTTTTTCAAACTAGACATTAGAGGCTAGCATCAACAAACAGGTGCTCCGTCTTTGCGCTATCAATAGCCTGCTCAATGGCACCACGATGGGCTTCGTCAGAAACGTCTTGACGTTTTTCTGGGCGAATACCTAACTTCACAAATAGCGCCCTGTCTTTTTCTGCAGATGGGTTATCTGTAGTAAGTAGACGCTCGCCATAGAAAATTGAATTAGCGCCAGCAAAGAAACACATAGCCTGCATCTGTTCATTCATTTCTTCTCGGCCAGCAGACAAACGCACATGGGATTGTGGCATTAATATGCGGGCTACCGCGATAGTACGGATAAAATCAAAAGGCTCAAGGTCTTCAACTTGATCCATAGGAGTGCCCTCAACTTTTACCAACATATTGATAGGAACGCTTTCAGGATGCTGTGGCATATTGGCTAGTTGCTGTAACAAACCCACACGATCTCTCAAGTTTTCGCCCATTCCCACGATGCCACCAGAACATACTTTCATGCCTGCACCACGCACGTTAGTTAACGTATTTAAGCGGTCTTGATAGGTTCGGGTAGTGATGATAGAACCATAAAATTCTGGCGACGTATCAAGGTTATGATTGTAGTAATCTAAGCCAGCCTCAGACAACTGCTCTGCTTGGTCTGGTGCCAACATACCCAAAGTCATACAAGTTTCAAGGCCCATAGCCTTTACTTCCTTAACCATTTCTAATACATAGGGCATATCTTTAGCACGAGGATTTTTCCATGCTGCACCCATGCAGAAACGGGTGGCCCCTGCGGCTTTTGCAGCCACAGCTTCTACAATGACTTCTTTTACTTTCATTAAGCGCTCTATTTCTAAGCCAGTATCGTTGTGTACACTTTGAGGGCAATACTTACAGTCTTCAGGACAAGCGCCTGTTTTTATAGAAAGCAATGTACTCACCTGTACTTCATTGGGATCAAAGTTGGCGCGGTGGGCAGTTTGTGCTCTAAACAGAAGATCATTCATCGGCAAGGTGAATAGCTGAGTAATTTCATCAACGCTCCAGTTATAGCGCTGGCCATTGTCGAGAGATGGTCTAAACTTAGTGTCTGTGTTCATAGAAGAGGTAACTGCGGCGGTTGATGTCATGGAATATCCAGCTTGAAGGTTCAACAAGCATATTAAAAGCTGGGTGTTTTTAGTCAACCAATTAACCCAAGGAGGTTTACATCTGGTCAATTATCAATCAATTTATGCGCGCTATGGAGCCACCATGCATGATTTGCGGTGCATACCCCCACCAACAAGATAATGTATGTGCCCCATGTCTGATTGATATGCCATGGAATAGCAGCGCCTGTAGCTTATGTGCTGAACATATGGAAAATACTGATCACAATAGTGATCTGATTTGTAGCCACTGCTTGGAAGAGCCGCCACCTTATAGACGAGCAGTGTGCGCTTTTGATTACTTGGCGCCTGTTAATGGATTAGTTAATCGATTCAAACACCAGCATAATCTTGCTGCTGGCCGCCTATTAACAGCCTGCCTTAGCAAGGCTATTTCCGCAGCTAATTCCAGAGCTGGAGCACAAGGCCAATCTATAATGCCTCAGCTACTTATTCCAGTGCCGTTACACAGACGCCGATTGAGACAAAGGGGGTTTAACCAAGCACAATTCATTGCCACTGGACTGAGCCAGTCACTGAACTTGAAAATGAATACACGGTTATGCTCTCGCAGTGTGTATCAAGCACCTCAACAAGAACAATCGCGCCGGCAGCGGTTATCACAAATGACAGGGGTTTTTCAGATAAAGTCAGAGGGTATAGATCAAAAAATTAATAGTATTGCCATTGTAGACGACGTTATGACAACGGGGGCTACGGCCCAAGCATTAAGTAGAAGTTTGATTAACGCTTGGAGTGGCCCCTTAGATATTCAAATTTGGTGTGTTGCAAGAGCGCAGTCACCTAATGCCCAGATTGAGTGGTAGGGGACTACTCCTGACCTGAGGACTCTTCGTTTGAGAACTCTTCACCTGAGGGTTTTTCGTCTTGAATCCGCTGGTAAATTTCTTCACGGTGCACTGCAACATCACGAGGAGCATTTACGCCAATACGAACTTGGTTACCTTTTACACCTAACACAGTGACGGTTACTTCATCACCAACCATTAGAGTTTCACCAACACGTCGAGTCAAAATTAACATATTAAAGCTCCATTTTATAAGGCCGATAAACCAACATATTGGTTTCCGAACACCTTAATTATTCCTGCACAACTTGCTTTGTAGCGATACATGAAAAGCACTGATCAACATCAATGCCATCATTACACAATAATAATAATGATAATTGCAAACGTATTATTCTTCAACTGTTTGTGGCTTGTCCATGTCAAAAGTTGAATGTAATGCGCGTACAGCAAGCTCCAAATATTTTTCATCAATCACCACAGAAACTTTAATTTCTGATGTTGATATCATCTGGATGTTAATATTCTCATCGGCCAAACTAGCGAACATACGGCTAGCAACACCAGCGTGAGAACGCATACCAACACCTACAATGGAGACTTTTGCGATTTTTTCGCTACCAGTCACACCCTTTGCATTAAGGTTTTTTGCTATACCCTGTAAAGTGCTCAAAGCTTGGTCATAATCATTACGATGTACCGTGAAGGTGAAGTCTGTAAGACCTTCAGCACTGACGTTTTGTAATATCATGTCTACTTCTACATTGGCATCGCTTATAGGACCCAAAATTTTAGATGCAACGCCTGGAACATCAGGTACACCAGTAATAGTAAGCTTGGCTTCATCGCGGTTAAAGGCTATGCCAGAGATAACGGGCTGTTCCATGGTATTTTCACTCTCAGTTGTAATTAGCGTTCCAGGGCCTTCTTTAAAACTATGCAGTACACGCAGCGGAACTTTGTATTTGCCAGCAAATTCTACGGCACGTATTTGTAATACCTTTGAACCTAGGCTGGCCATTTCCAACATTTCTTCAAAGGTAATTTCTCTAAGGCGCTGGGCAGTATCTACCACTCGCGGGTCAGTGGTATAAACACCATCCACATCAGTGTAGATTTGACATTCATCGGCTTTAAGAGCAGCCGCCAGGGCTACGCCAGTGGTATCTGAACCTCCACGGCCAAGTGTTGTGATATTGCCTTCTTCATCAACTCCTTGGAATCCGGCTACCACTACCACACGGCCTTTATCTAGGTCGCTGCGCATATTTTCCACATCAATATTTTGAATTCGTGCTTTGGTATGCGATGAGTCTGTCTGAATTTTAACCTGGCCGCCTGTATATGACCGCGCAGGGCAATCTTGTGCAGCAAGTGCCATACAGAGCAAGGCGATAGTAACCTGCTCTCCAGTAGATACCAGTACATCCATTTCTCTGGGCAATGGCTTGTCCTGCATTTGATTAGCCATGCCAATCAAGCGGTTAGTTTCGCCACTCATTGCGGACACCACCACAACTATGTCGTGGCCTTGATCCCGAAAACCTTTAACTTTCTCTGCCACTTGCTGGATACGCTCTACTGAACCAACAGAAGTACCACCATATTTTTGTACGTACAACGCCATGTTAATTTCCTAATCCCAATCTATATATGCTGCAGCTTAACCATGTATTTAACTTCAGCACCCTTACACTAACTAATCTTGCTGACCTTGTTAACCTTGTTAACCTTGCTAACCTAGAGTCTGTTGCAACCAAACCTCAGCGCTTTCTAGTGCGTGAGCTAACTCGTCTGCCTGACCACCACCTTGAGCCATATCTGGGCGGCCACCACCTTTACCAGACATACTAGACGAGGTGTGGCGAATTAAATCTCCAGCCTTTATTTTTCCTGTAAGATCTTGAGTCACTCCAGCAACGATACTGGCCTTGTCACCTTGTGTGACTGCTAACAGAACCACACCAGATCCAAGCTTGTTGCGTAATTGGTCCATAGCGTCGCGTAAAGATTTTGGCTCTACACCCTCTAGTTGACTAATCAACACCGTAACGCCATTGATAATTTTGGCTTCAGACACCAGATCAGCCCCTTGTGAGGCTGCCATTTTGGCTTTAAGTTGATCTAATTCACGCTCTAGCTGTCGATTAGTTTCGATTAAATTCTGAACTTTATCTGCAACCTGTTCACGGCCAGCTTTAACCAGGCCAGACACAGCGGCCAGAGTTTTACCCGTAACAGCCAACCACTCACTTGCTGCAGCACCAGTTAACGCCTCAACACGTCTTACTCCAGAAGCCACTCCAGATTCAGAGGTGATAATAAAGGCACCGATATCACCTGTACGTTCTACGTGAGTGCCTCCACAAAGCTCTAACGAAAACACACCTAGGGATTGCTCTGCATGAACTTCTACAGTATTGCCCACACTGGTCGTGGTAGGGTTAATGAGAGCACTGCCCATGGTTACCACACGAACTTCATCACCATACTTTTCGCCAAATAACGCCATAGCACCAGCTTCTTTAGCATCATCAATCGCCATAGTAGCTGCCCCAACCGAGGTATTGTCACGAATTTCTTGGTTAACCATAGATTCGATAACAGCCAACTGTGTGGCGGAAACAGGTTCTGAGTGAGAGAAATCGAACCTTAGTCGCTCAGGATTTACTAATGAGCCTCTTTGAGTTACGTGATCGCCCAATACTCGGCGCATGGCTTCATGGAGTAAGTGAGTAGCCGAGTGATTTTTGGCTGAATCGCTTCGCAAGTGTCCGTCTACTATAGTTTGTACCGCATCACCTATACTCAAGCTACCTGAAATGAGCTCACCGTGATGAACAAAATGCTGGCCTTGCTTAAGCGTATCGGTCACTTCAATTGAACCACCGTTCCACTCAATTATTCCGCGGTCGCCTGTCTGGCCACCTGATTCAGCGTAAAATGACGTGCTGTCCAAAACCAACTGCAGCTTACCTAGCTGACTCACGCTATTACTAGGTTGGCCGTCTACAATGATCGCCATAACCCTGCCCGTGTGGGCTAAGGAGGTATAACCTTCAAAGTTAGTTTGGCCTTTCAGCTCTAGCTTGGGACTATAATCCACTGCAAAACTACTAGCTGAGCGAGCGCGTACACGTTGCTGTTCCATGGCCTCTTCAAAACCATCGATGTCCATTTCTAAGTTTCGTTCACGGGCGATGTCACCCGTAAGATCTACAGGAAAACCATAAGTGTCATATAACTTAAAAATGGTTTCGCCTGATACTGTATTACCGCTGAGCTTGTCTAAATCTTGCTCAAGAATCCGCATACCTTGATCCAAGGTTTTAACAAATTGTACCTCTTCTTTGGCAATCACTTTTTCAATGGTGGTTTGTGCAGCTATAAGGTCTGGGTAGGCTTCCCCCATCTCTATAACAAGAGGTGCTACTAGCTTATTAAAGAAGCTCCCTTGAGCCCCTAATTTATTACCATGTCGAATAGCACGGCGCATGATTCTACGTAGCACGTATCCACGGCCTTCATTAGACGGTAAAACTCCATCCAAAATCAAAAATGATACCGATCTAATATGGTCAGCAATAACACGTAATGACTTGCTCTCCATATCTTCCGTGCCTATTACTTCTGCGGTCGCTTTAAGAAGATGTTGAAACAAGTCGATTTCGTAGTTTGAATGTACGTTTTGTAGAATCGCCGCAATTCGCTCCAAGCCCATGCCTGTATCAATTGATTGCTTAGGCAAAGGCGTCATTTCACCGCTCACATCACGGTTGTATTGCATGAAAACCATGTTCCAAATTTCTATATAACGGTCGCCGTCTTCTTCTGGAGAGCCTGGAGGGCCACCCCAAATGTCCTCACCATGATCATAGAATATTTCCGAACAAGGTCCACAAGGGCCAGTGTCTCCCATGGACCAAAAATTGTCTTCATCTAACCGTGAAAAACGTTGCTGATTAATGCCGATTTCTTCAAACCAGATTCTTTCCGCTTCTGTGTCACTGTGATGAACCGTTACCCACAATTTATCTTCTGGAAGTCCTAATTCTTTGGTTAAAAAATCCCAAGCAAACTTTATTGCATCTTGCTTAAAGTAATCACCAAAGCTGAAGTTGCCCAGCATTTCAAAAAAAGTATGATGGCGGGCGGTGTAGCCAACATTTTCTAAATCATTGTGCTTACCACCGGCACGCACGCAACGCTGAGACGAAACGGCACGATTATAAGAACGTTCTTCATCACCGAGAAAAACGTCTTTAAACTGAACCATGCCAGCATTAGTGAACAATAAGGTGGCATCATTGCCAGGAACTAGAGAACTACTAGGCACAATTTCGTGCCCTAATTCTTGATAGTAATTAAGGAATGCCTGACGGATAGCCGCGATTTTCATGCTCAGTCTCGATGTTAAGACAAAAACGTAATTATATACTGAACCACTATTGGCTTTCGACCATTGCAGGCTATTTACACTGTAAATCGGCTGATTTTTAAATATTTTTTAGAATATATGGTCAGACTTATGGAAGCTCGTCTGGTTGCGCATCTATAGCGTAGTAAATTTGCTCTTGAGCAAAACCACGCTGATACAAATATCGTGCCTGTTTGGCCTTTTCTTGTGGTGTAGTTGCCAAGGCCCCACCGCAATGTTTGCGTTTTTGTTGGAGCGCTCTTTCAAACCAGTCAAACTGCTGTTGAACTATTTGGTCGTGAACCAAGTCACGATCTAAGCAGTACTGCACACCCCATTGATAGAGGCGCAGTGGACCATACCCAGCATTTGCTTTTGAGCGAACAAGCTCTTCTGAAAAGCGCAAGTCTGATTGTAAACCTTGGCGCTGAAGCTCATCGAGAAGAAACTCTAAATTGACGCTCCAGCCCTCTTCTACAGCTTTGAGGTGCAACTTTCGCCGCAACTCACCACGGGACTGCTCTCGCCGCGCTAATAAACCTATAGCTTTATAACGCAAGGCTGACATTTGTTTTTCGACATCTGCCAGCACAATGGGATTCTCCATAACCAAACAACTTAAACCGATAGTTTAAAACGTTGGTGGTGTTACAGCATCACCAGCAACTTCTTTAGGCTTAGGAATGCTCAACAGCTCTTCCCTTATTTTCAACTCAATCTCTTCAGCAATCTCTGGATGATCTAGTAGGTATTGAGACGCATTGGCCTTACCTTGGCCAATCTTATCGCCTTTATAGGCATACCAAGCACCGGCTTTGTCCACCAAATTCTGCTTAACACCTAAATCAATAATCTCCCCCATACGGAAAATACCTTTACCGTATATAATTTGAAATTCCGCTTGTTTAAAAGGCGACGCTACTTTGTTTTTCACAACTTTAACGCGCGTTTCGTTACCTATGATCTCATCACCACTTTTTACCGCGCCAATGCGACGAATATCCAAACGCACAGATGAGTAAAATTTTAATGCATTACCACCAGTAGTGGTTTCTGGACTGCCAAACATTACGCCAATTTTCATACGAATTTGGTTGATGAATATCACCAAACAATTGGCATTTTTAATATTACCTGTGATTTTACGCATCGCTTGAGACAACAAACGAGCCTGGAGTCCTACGTGGTGATCACCCATCTCACCTTCAATCTCTGCTTTAGGTGTCAACGCTGCTACCGAATCAATAATAATCACATCTACAGCATTTGATCGTACTAACATATCTGTAATTTCAAGAGCTTGTTCACCAGTATCCGGCTGACTCACCAATAAATCGTCAACATTTACACCCAGCTTTTCTGCATAACTTGGGTCTAATGCATGCTCCGCATCAACAAAAGCACAGGTCTTGCCAATTTTTTGAGCTTCTGCAATAACCTGTAATGTAAGGGTGGTTTTACCAGAAGATTCAGGCCCATAGATTTCGCAAATACGCCCGAATGGTAACCCGCCTATGCCTAAAGCAATGTCTAAACCAAGGGAACCTGTAGATACTGAGGGGATGGCTTCTCTGGGTTGATCACCCATACGCATCACTGCACCCTTGCCAAATTGGCGTTCGATTTGACCTAACGCAGCATCCAGCGCTTTTTGTTTATTTGCATCCATGAAGTTCACCTTGTTTTTCGAGGCTCAAAGCCAGCGTAATTACTCTCGCCAAGTACTGTAATTACATACAGTACCTGTGTATATGTACAGCATTAAAACATACCTGCAAAAAAGTGCAAGGCTTAATATGTTAATAGGAATCAAAGCCTGTTAATAATCCCCTTCAATGCCATGCTTACCGCAATACTTTGCACGTCCCTTCTATCTCCAGAAAAATGATATAGCTGACTCTCAACCATCCCTCCGCTACTACTCCATGCAATCCAAACACTTCCCACCGGCTTCTCAGTGGTACCACCTCCTGGCCCTGCAATACCACTTACGGCCACACAAAAGTCTGTTTGCATAGCTGCACACCCTCCTACAGCCATGGCTTCTACTACTTCTTGGCTAACCGCTCCATATTCGTCAATAGCCCTAGACTCCACATCAAGCAGGTTTATTTTGGAGCTATTGCTATAACAAATAACGCCACCTTTAAACCAGTTTGAGCTCCCAGGAAGAGCCGTCAACAAAGCTCCAATTGCACCGCCTGTGCATGACTCTGCTGTAGCTAGAGTAAGTCCAGCGTCAGTTAGCAAACACGCTACTTCGGAGGCAAGTACTAGGTCCTGCACTGGATTTGAAACTAACTCATTTTGTGTCATTAAAAACTCCATTATTGCCGTTGTAGTATTGGCCTTTGCCAATAGTTAATACTCACTAAATCATATTTAAGAACAAGTTTAAATTGCTCGACTTGGTGTGCTTCTAGTAATATAGCTCCTTTAACTACAGCCTTTTATCCGCGGAAGCATCTCCATGGTAGCCACTAGCCAGTTTAGCAACCACACTCCCATGATGCAGCAGTATTTAGGCATTAAGCGTGACTACCCTAATGATCTAGTATTTTACCGCATGGGTGATTTTTACGAAATGTTTTACGAAGACGCCAAGGACGCTTCTGAGTTACTCGATATATCACTGACATCAAGAGGCCAATCTGCTGGCCAACCCTTACCTATGTGCGGGATTCCCTACCATGCTGCAGAAGGATACATTGCTAAAATCGTTAACGCTGGTCGCTCTGTGGCAGTGGCCGAACAAATTGGAGACCCCACTACAAGCAAAGGGCCTGTAGATAGGAAGGTGGTTCGCGTCGTTACCCCTGGCACGCTCACAGATGAAGCTTTAATGGACTCTAATCGAGATCATTTACTGACTGCAGTGTATCAGCTAGACGAGACCTACGGCATTGCAACCTTAGACATGAGTAGCGGCCGATTTGCTGTAGTAGAGGTGGATACTGCTGAACAATTGCAAACCCAGTTACAACGATTAAGGCCTGCAGAGCTTCTTTTTGATGAAGCTAGCGAGCTCATCAGCCACATACAAGAGTGGCCATGTCGTCGCCCGCAAGCCAGTTGGAATTTCGCCTACGACACAGCCCAAAGGTTACTTTGTAGCCAGTTTAATACCCGAGATCTAAGCGGCTTTGGCTGCGATGCTATGAAAGCTGCTATTTGTGCAGCCGGATGTTTATTGAATTATGCCAAGGAAACTCAAAAAGGGGACCTGCCTCATTTACGTAATTTACAAGTAGAACTACCTCAAGACACCCTTATTCTAGACGGGCCTAGCCGTAAGAATTTAGAAATCGACCACAACATCCAAGGTGGAGAACAATTCACCCTCGCGGCGGCACTAGATACAACTGCGACCCCTATGGGTGGGCGGCTATTGCGCCGCTGGCTCAACAATCCTTTACGAAACATTGAGACGCTTGAGCAGCGACAGAATTTTATTACCCAAGTTATAGCTTGTGACAATTCAGAAGATCTCCAGCTATGCCTCAAGCCGATTGGTGATATGGAACGAATTCTTTCACGGGTTGCATTAAAGTCCGCACGTCCTCGTGATTTATCGCGCCTTTGTTCTAGCCTTACCGCACTGCCGAGCATCCAAACAGTATTGGTTTCTCTGGAGTCTGCCAAAGCACGGTCGCTTGCCACAGACATTAGCGAGTTTCCATCTATTGTAAACTTACTCGTTAAAGCTATTGTTGAAAATCCTCCCGTTGTTATACGAGACGGAGGAGTGATCGCAGAAGGCTATGATGAAGAACTCGACGAGCTACGTGGACTAAGCCAAAATGCGGGTCAATTTTTGCTTGATCTTGAAACTCAGGAGCGGGAGCGCACAGGGCTATCTACCCTAAAAGTTGGCTACAACCGTGTGCACGGCTATTATATTGAAATAAGCCGCTTGCAGTCTGGCCAAGCACCTACCGAGTATGTCAGGCGCCAGACGCTAAAGAATGCTGAACGCTTCATTACTCCAGAGCTTAAGGCTTTTGAAGACAAAGCCTTGAGTAGTAAAAGTCGTAGTTTGGCTAGAGAAAAGGCTCTTTATGAAGCTCTAATTGAGGAATTAGCCACTCACTTACCTCAATTACAAGGTGCATCGGACGGTATCAGCCAACTTGATGTGCTGTGTTGCCTAGCTGAACGAGCACTCAGCCTAGACCTTAGGCTACCAAGCTTAAAAAGCGCACCTGGAATCAGCATCACTCAGGGTCGGCACTTAGTGGTAGAGCAATTAATTACAGATCCGTTTGTGGCTAATGATACCAACTTATCTACTAACGCCAGCATGATGATGATTACAGGCCCAAACATGGGCGGTAAGTCCACTTACATGCGCCAAGTCGCTCTAATTGTTATCATGGCCCAAATCGGTTCTTACGTGCCTGCCTTAAACGCCACCATTGGTATAGTTGATCGCGTATTCACTCGTATGGGCAGCAGTGATGACCTTGCAGGAGGACGTTCCACCTTCATGGTGGAAATGACCGAGACTGCTAACATTCTCAACAATGCGAGTGCTAAAAGCCTAGTATTGATGGACGAAGTAGGTAGAGGAACAAGCACATTTGACGGTTTATCATTGGCGTGGTCATGTGCGTTAAATCTGGCTCGAGACATTGGTGCATTGACGCTTTTTGCCACTCACTATTTTGAAATGACGCAACTAGCCGACCAATTACCGCAGGTGGAAAATGTCCATTTAGAGGCCACTGAGCATGATGACAACATCATTTTTATGCATAAAGTATTGCCAGGGCCAGCAAGCCAGAGTTACGGCCTTCAAGTGGCTAAACTAGCGGGGGTACCCCATAAAGTAATAAGTGAAGCTAGGAAAAAATTACAACATTTGGAAAGAAACGAAGGTACAAGTACTGCAAACACACTACCGACGACGCCCTTGCAGTCTGATTTATTTAGTAGCGTAGCTCACCCTATAGAACTACTTTTAGAAGACAACAAAGCAGACGAGCTAACACCCCGACAGGCACTTGACCTGATTTACCAAATGCAGCAATTACTGCACAGTTAGTACACTGCGATGATGCAGCTTTAATATGTATAAGATTACAGCTTAGAATCCAGCACATCTGTGCTGTTAAGCCCCTCGGCTTCTAGAACATTGCGTAGGCTACGTAATGCCCCTACTTGAATTTGACGCACTCTTTCCCTAGTAAGGCCAATCTCTTTACCAACGAACTCAAGGGTACAGACCGCATGGCCGCGCAAACCAAAACGGCGACAAATGACATCCTTCTGGAGGTCAGTGAGTAGGTCTAGCCACTGCTCCATGTTGCTCATCAGATTACTGTCTGCTACAGAGCTTTCGGGGCCTTGGTTTCCTGTGTCCGCTATGGTTTCTAAGAAGGTGGTATCACTATCTGGCCCTAGAGCATTGTCTACCGAACTTACCCGGTCATTTAAGCTCAACATGGCGCTTACTTGCTTTGCTGACTTGCCTAAGTGGTTAGCAATTTCTTCTGCCGTAGGCTCGTGATCTAACTTTTGCGCCAGCTCTCGGGATACTCGTAAATAAACATTAAGCTCTTTAACTACATGAATTGGCAAACGAATTGTACGAGCTTGGTTCATGATCGCCCGTTCAATCGTTTGGCGAATCCACCATGTGCCGTAGGTAGAAAAACGGAACCCTCTTTCAGGGTCAAATTTCTCTACGGCGCGTATTAAACCGAGATTACCCTCTTCGATTAGATCGAGTAAAGTGAGTCCGCGATTCACGTAACGGCGGGCAATTTTAACCACCAGTCGTAAATTACTTTCTATCATCCGGTGGCGAGCTTGCTCATCGCCCTTTAATGCCAGGCGAGAAAAGTACTGTTCTTCTTCTGCCGTTAATAAGGCACGAAATCCAATTTCACATAAATATAGATGGGTTGCATCTTTTAGTTCAACTGAGTTGTTAGAATTTTTTCCGGCAAACCTATATTTCGCATATTGAAATTGACTACGCTGTTCATGCGCTTCTTCTACAGATAATTCTTGCGTCATTTAATTAACCTATCTACTAGCCTATCAACCAACCTTTTTTACCAGAGGCTTTCATCAAAGGCTATACCACCTAGCTGGGTCATAGCCAACTTATAGCTTAGGCAAGTACCACAGGGGGTTAACAGGTTTGCCATCCTTACGAATTTCAAAATGTAGTCTTGGGTCCAGTTGAGGGCCTTTTCCTACTTCGGCTATCACTTGGCCTGCACTCACAGTGGCGCCCTCTATAACCAATATGCGGCTATTGTAGGCATATGCACTAAGGAAAGTATCATTGTGCTTTATCACAACTAGCTTACCATAGCCTTGGATACCACTTCCAACATATACTACTATTCCACTAGATGCAGATTTTACCGAATTTCCTAGAGTTGAGGATAAATCAATCCCTTGGGAAGCGCTACCTTTATTAGAAAAACCTTTTAGCACCTTCCCCTTCACAGGCCAGCTCCACTGAACTGACGCTGGACCATTATACACCTTATTGTAGGCAGGCTTAGTGGTGTTTATTGCGGTGGTAGACGCCGACTTTTTGATTGATTTATTAGTGGTAACAATTGGCTTTTTTACTGACGCCTTTACATTAGAATCATTAATTTCTTTATTAGCGTTTGTATCATTAAAATACACTACCTGGCCAACATAAATAGTGTATGGAGAGCTAATGCCATTGATTTTTGCTAGTTTTTTATAATCCCAACCAAAACGCCAAGCAATTGCAAACATGGTATCACCAGACCTGACTTGGTATGACGTAGGCGATCTTTGTACGCTATTACCCGTTAGCCGTTGAGCAGTGCTGTAACCTAAGTCCTGCACTGGGGCGTATTGGCTACCACTACAAGCAACTAGAGCAAAAGCAACCACAGCAATACTACAAAGTTTTATCCCCCGAAAATCACCCGTGCTAGTGCGCATATCTAAGCTGCCAAATCTTGTAGTTTAATACGACCAAGCTTAGCCACCAACAAGCCCGCCACACAAAAAACTAAGATGCACCAAACTAGCTGATTATCGGCGCCGGTCATTTGACTATAAACCCAAGGCGTAAGGTTTTCTTGTTGTAGTGGCATTTCTAACCCCGCACTATTTAAGCGGTAGCTAATGGTATGTTTCCATGGCCATAACTTTACCGCCGACCCCATCATTAACCCTGATAAAACACTCATGACCACTGCAGTATGCCGCTTTAACATATAACTAATAATGCGACTGAAAGCCATTAAACCAAAACCACAACCTAAGGCGAAGATAGTAATAACTTGCATATCTAAAGCGGCTAGCCGAGCAATTAAGAAAGGGTAAATACCCAACATTAGCAATATAAAACTCCCAGAAACACCGGGCAATATCATGGCACTAATGGCCAAAGCACCTGCCGCCATCAGCCACAAATAGCCCCACCCAGAAAAACCATCCACCGACTGCAACAAAGGCACACTAGCTAACGCTACGCTAACTAGCAAACCTAATAACAGCCAACTTTTACGGAGCTTATTTTGAGAATCTAACTCCTGCAATAACAGAAAACTGGCTACCATTATCAATCCTAAAAACAAACTCCACATTATTAAAGGTTGTTCGAGTAAAAGCCAACTAATTAGATTTGATAACAATAACAGCGCACTCACAATACCCAGACCAAGATTCACTAAAAATAGGCCATCAACATAGTGCCAGGCATTAGCTAACTGCCTCGCTGCGACCAGCTTTAGTAAATGCAAGTCGAAGTGGCCAATTGCGCCTAATAAACGACCATAAATTCCACTCAGCAAGGCTACAGTGCCACCTGATATACCCGGCACTAGGTCTGCAGCGCCCATGAGCATACCAGTTATGAATGTTCGCCATTGTATCACTGTGGTTTTACCATCATCATATTAATCCATTAACTAAGGGCACAAAATTAGCCGCTTCTACTTTTTGTTTACTAAAGTAATTACCAGAACGTGTGATTTTTAATAAATACTGGTCATCATCACCTACGGGGATAATCATACAACCCCCTTCAGCTAGCTGCCACTGTAACGCTTGAGGCACCTCGGAAGGTGCCGCTGTCACTATAATGCCATCAAAAGGCTCACGCACTGGCCACCCTTCGTAGCCATCTCCATGTTTATAAAAAACATTGTGAATATCCATCTGTTGTAAGCGCAGTTTAGCTCGATTGAGCAAAGGTTCAATACGCTCCATAGTTAGCACTCTTGGTACCAACTGAGCCAAAATACAGGTTTGATAACCAGAACCCGTGCCTATTTCTAATACTTTTTTAGCAGAGCATGATGCTAACAACAACTCACTCATGCGCGCCACAGTATAGGGCCGTGATAAGGTTTGATTATGACCAATAGGTAACGACACATCTTCGTAAGCTCGATGAGCCAAAGCCTCATCTAAAAACAAATGACGAGGGGCTGAGCGCATCACGTCCAACACTTTAGTATCTTGTACACCAAGCTCCACTAGCACATCAACTAAACGCTCTCGAGTTCGCTGAGACGTCATACCTATGCCCTGCCTATTGGCGATAGTACGTTTAGGATCTGTGACATTGTAGTGCATCAATACGCGCCCTGCAGCCAATCTGTTACGGTATCAAAGGCACTATGGCAGGCCATATCCGGCGATAAGGGGGTCACCGATACATATCCATGCTCTATCGCATGGAAATCAGTCCCTTCACCACCGTCCTTAACTGTACCTACTGGGCCAATCCAGTAACATTTGTGCCCTCGCGGATCCTGAGCATCTATAGCAGAAGCCCCAATTTCTCGACTACCTAAACGGGTAACTTTAACACCTTTAATTTCTTCGTAAGGCACGTCTGGCACATTAACATTAATAATACAGCGAGGTGGTAAATTGAGCTGCTGTATGTGAGTCACTAGCCGCCTAGCCACTTTGGCAGCTGTTAGAAAGTGAGTTTTACCTACTAAAGAAACTGCTATTGCATGGTGTGTAAGATAGCGCCCTTCCATCGCTGCTGCCACGGTGCCTGAATAAAGTACATCATCACCTAAATTAGCCCCATGATTTATGCCAGACACCACCATATCAGGAGCAATATCTAGCGCGCCATTAATACCCAAGTGCACACAATCTGCAGGGGTGCCATCGATGCCAAAAAAACCATTGTCTTGTGGAATAACCCTAACTGGTCGCGACAAAGTTAACGAATTACTAGCACCACTCAAATCTCGGTCGGGGGCAATGACAGTTACCTTATGATCTAGCACTAGCTGTTGTACCAAGTGCGACAGGCCTGTGGCATGTACTCCATCATCATTCGAAATTAGTAATTGCATTGTGACACTCCTTATCTTAATTACTTTTGTCTGTGGTCATTGAGGCTGTTCTGCTTGGGTTATTTCTCGCACCAGTGCTGTGGCATAACTACCTCGCATCAAATGAAAGTTTAGCTCCAGCACATCGTCTTCACCCCAACGCCAGTTAAAGTCTTTCGGCCATAGGCGTAAACTGCGTCTTTGGGCGGTTAAATCTTGTTCAACTAAGGCCCCTATCCAAGGCTGCCACGGTTCTAGAATTTGGGCTTCATAGACGCTAGCAGGAGTTACAGGAGGGTTGCCAACACGTCCAGCCATAACACCGGTCGGGGCTAAATCACCAGTATCGATACGTTGTTGAACACTCGCTAGGTCAGTTGGTTCACAGGCATCAAACTGGCTAAACCCATCACTAAACATACAGCGTTCGCCCACAGCTGCCTGTAGCCAAGAGCCATCGTGCACACGCTGACTTAAAAGCTGATTAAACAAATAAGAGCGCACTGACGACAATGCCATGCCACGCTTAAATCGATCTTTTATACGCTTACCTTGCATCATAGACAAAGCAAGGCCCAGATTTCCACCATGATGTCCAAATCGCTGATCACCAAAATAGTTAGGTGCACCTTGCTCAGAGATTATGGTTAATTTTTGCTCTAAAGCATCACTGACTTTGATATTTCGTAACCGAATAGCAAAAAAATTACCTTGATGCACACCAGTTTTTAGCTTGCGTAGATGCCTCACCACTTGGTGCAGGTGAACCTCTGGGCTTTGCAGAAGCTGCCAATCGGAGTCTACTACTTCTGCCTTGCCTGGAAGGTGCACACCAAACCATTGCCGGGTGATCCCTCTGCGGTCTTTTAGGCCTGAATAATTCACTTGTTTTACAGGCACCCCCGCAAGTTTGGCAATGCTGCGCGCCAAAAAATCTGTATTGGTATCAGTTTTGGTAATGTCCAGATAAACGTGCTCACCCTCACCACAAGGCTCGTAACCGAGGTCTTCTGTGACTAAAAAATCATTACAATGGGTTTTAATGTGAGCATGAGACTGAGGTATGCCGGAGGCATAGGCCCATTCAACTGGCCATTGCAGAGGCTGTAGTTCAGAACTGGTCATTAATCTTCCACAAGCTGGTAAAAGGTTTCATTAGGTTTGATCATACCTAGGTCATGACGTGCACGCTCTTCGATGGCAGCAATCCCTTGCTTCAAGTCCAATACTTCGGCATGTAGCTGCCGGTTGCGCTTAGACAAACTCGCATTCACTAATTCCTGAGCCGAAACACGCTCCTGAAGAAGTGCAACTTCAAACAATCCAGACTGCCCCCACCAAAGGCTGTACTGCATAGCCACTAAGGCGACTAAAATTAACCCAACTAACCATTTCATAAATGTATCAACAAAAAAGGGAGCTAACTTTGACCATCTTTAGCCAATGTGAACTCCCTAGACGAGGTCAATAATTGTTATTGGCCTTTGATTTCCTGACGTCCGTGATAAGGAGCATCAGCACCTAGTTCCTGCTCTATCCGTAGTAAACGGTTATACTTTGCCACTCGATCTGAGCGACATAACGAACCGGTTTTAATTTGTCCAGCAGAAGTGGCTACGGCCAAATCTGCAATAGTAGTGTCTTCAGTTTCGCCTGAACGATGAGAAATCACCACACTAAAACCTGCTTTTTTAGCCATACGTATGGCCGCTAAAGTTTCAGTAAGGGTTCCAATCTGATTAAACTTAATCAAGATTGAGTTGCCAATACCTTGTTCAATGCCACGGCTCAATATTTTGGTATTAGTAACAAATAAATCATCACCTACTAATTGAATACGATCACCACACTTTTGAGTAAGGTCTTTCCAGCCAGCCCAATCACTTTCATCCATACCATCTTCAATAGATACGATAGGATGATCATGAGTGAGCTGCGTTAAATAATCAGCAAAACCAGCGGCATCAAAGGACTTACCTTCGCCGCTTAGATTGTATGCACCATTGTCATAAAACTCGGACGCTGCACAATCTAACGCCAAAGTTACATCCGCACCCAGATTATAGCCAGCATACGCTACTGCTTCAGCAATAACATCCAGTGCCGCTTCGTTTGAAGGCAAGTTGGGGGCAAAACCACCTTCATCACCCACAGCAGTACTTAAACCCCTGTCGCTTAGCACTTTTTTAAGGGCGTGGAAAATTTCCGCACCACAGCGCAAGGCTTCTGCAAAGTTAGGAGCACTCACTGGCTGCACCATAAACTCTTGAATATCTACGTTATTATCAGCATGTTCGCCGCCATTGATAATGTTCATCATGGGCACAGGCATGCTGTATTGCCCTGCAGTGCCGTTAAGTTCTGCAATATGAGCATATAGAGGTATGCCTTTGTATACAGCTGCGGCTTTGGCTGCAGCAAGGGAGACTGCAAGAATAGCGTTGGCACCAAGAACTTCTTTGTTTTCCGTGCCGTCCAACTCAATCATAGCTGTATCTAAAGCCTCCTGATCAGTTGCATCCATACCCCTCAAGCGCTCTAGGATAGGCCCATGAATGCCCGCGATAGCGTTAAGAACACCTTTACCTAAGTAGCGAGACTTGTCACCATCGCGAAGTTCTAGGGCTTCTCGAGAACCTGTGGATGCGCCTGAAGGAGCACATGCAGTACCAAAGGCACCTCCCGCCAATAACACATCTGCTTCAATTGTAGGGTTGCCCCGAGAGTCCAATACTTCTCTGGCTTGAATGTTGGCAATACATTGGTCCAAAATATTCTCCTGTTACTCAACTAGATTGATAACTTGTTTATGTAATTATCTATTTTTCGGCTTGAATAACAGCTGCGTCAACAAACCCCTCAAACAGGCCGTGACCAGCACGAGGTGTTGAGGTGAATTCTGGGTGGAACTGGCAAGCTACGAACCAAGGGTGGTCTTCTATTTCCACCATCTCTACCAAACTACCATCCATAGAGCGGCCAGAAACTTTCAAACCTGCTGCTTCCAACTGACCTATAAAGGTATTATTCACTTCATAACGATGACGATGGCGTTCTGTAATTATTTCTTGTTTGTAAGCTTGGTGCGCTAACGAGCCAAGCTCTAAACGACACTGCTGCGCACCTAAGCGCATTGTGCCGCCCAAGTCTGAAGATTCTGAGCGTTGCTCAATCTGACCAGACTCATCCTTCCATTCGGTAATCAACCCCACTACACAATGTTCAGAGTTAGCATCAAACTCACTACTGTTGGCATCACTCCAACCAGCCACGTTACGGGCAAACTCAATGACCGCTACCTGCATACCAAGACAGATACCCAAATACGGTATTTTATTCTCACGCGCGTATTGAACAGTCTTTATTTTGCCTTCGGTGCCTCGCTCTCCAAAACCGCCAGGTACTAGAATGGCATCAACACCATCTAATAATGAAACACCTTGAGTTTCAATGTCTTCAGAATCAATATAGCGAGTTGTAACCTTAGTGTGAGACTTAATGCCTGCATGGCTAATAGCTTCAATCAAAGACTTATAAGCGTCCAACAATTCCATGTACTTACCAACCATGGCAATAGTAACTTCACGCTTAGGATTTAGTTTTGCTGCCGCCACCGCGTCCCATTCAGACAAGTCTGCTTCCTTACAATCCAAGCCAAAGCGCTCAGTAACGATGCTATCTAAACCTTGGGATTTTAATAAACTTGGGATGGTGTAAATACTCTCAGCATCTGGCAATGAAATGACTGCACGTTGTTCAACGTTAGTAAACAAAGCAATTTTGCTGCGTTCCGGTGATTCGATAGCCACTTCTGAACGACATATCAAAATGTCTGGTTGAATGCCTATAGAGCGCAATTCTTTTACCGAGTGCTGTGTAGGCTTGGTTTTAGTTTCGCCTGCAGTAGCAATATACGGTACTAATGTAAGGTGCATAAAGAGTGCACGATTAGAACCCAGCTCAAATTTCATCTGACGAATGGCTTCCAGGAAAGGCTGTGATTCAATGTCGCCTACCGTACCCCCAATCTCAACTAATGCAATCTCTGCACCTTCTGAACCTTTGTAAACTCGACGCTTAATTTCGTCAGTAATGTGTGGAATAATTTGTACCGTACCACCTAGATAGTCACCACGGCGCTCTTTACGTAACACGTGTTCATACACACGACCTGCCGTAAAGTTATTACTTTTTGACATTTTAGTATCAATAAAGCGTTCATAATGGCCTAAGTCCAAATCCGTTTCTGCACCATCTTCCGTTACAAACACTTCGCCATGTTGGAACGGACTCATAGTGCCTGGGTCAACGTTGATGTACGGATCCAATTTCAACATGGTTACTTTGAGGCCACGAGCCTCTAATATGGCGGCTAAAGATGCCGAAGCAATGCCTTTACCCAAAGAAGATACAACACCGCCAGTAACGAAGATGAAACGAGTCATGAAATGCCCTATGTCTTATGTGACGCACAATACGCCGATTTGAACGAAAACACGGTAGAGCAACCACACAAAAGCACTCGCGACCGTGGCGAGCAGATGCCACTAGTTACCTAGTGGATGTGTTATTCTAACGTTTATAAATTTTTTGCCGTGTAAAACAAAGCCCGTTTTCAGGTTTTATTTCTCGACTTAAGATGGGAGCGTAGGATACCAGAATAGGCTAACCGGAACAATCAAAAGCTGCATTTTAAGTAGCCTCTTGCCAGCACCTAGCAGGGTCACCCAAGGCCGCTTCAAAGCCAGAATTTACCCATAAATCAGCCACCATAGCCAACCTACCATTAACATAAAACAAGGGTAATTGATCACGCTCCCATGCTGGCACTTTGGCTTCTTGCAGTAGCTTCTTAAGGCTTTGGCTATGCGCCCGCCTTAATGGTTTGCAGCGCTCCCCCCCCACTCTAAAACGCCGCTCTAAATAGTCTCCAGGCGCTAACACCAAGCCTACTTGGACATCTTTTTTAAGGCACATTTTCCCACCTGGCAAGATAATCAAACCACTCAATAAGGTCTGACTCTCTACACCACAATACCAACTCGCAGCCATCATGTTAGATTGATCAGATCGACGCATCAGTAGTAAATGACCTTGATTACGGCGCAAGCACCAATCGTCTAGCTGCAAGTAGGGCTGACCGTCTTGAGCACTATAAAGAAATTCTCGATCAATATTTTTCATCGTTGCGTGGTCAGGCATCGATATATGATGCCGATCTAGCCAATAGCGCAAGAGGTTATGTCGTCGAGCTTGGCTGAGATCTTTCAGCTGCTCACAAGGTAAGCGCTCACCAACCCCAGAACCCTTACAAATTAATACTAAATCAGCACAAGCTACCTCATCTAACAGCAATTGTGTATCGCCCATTATAGCTGCCACTGTAGCAATACGCTGATCTAATGCCGGCCACCGCTTACGTAATAATGGCATCACTTGATGACGTAAGTAATTACGATCGAATCGACTATTTTGATTACTTGGATCTTCACACCAGTTCAACTGATGGGTTTGAGCATAGGCATTAAGGTCGGTTTGACGAACGTACAATAAGGGCCTTACGAGACAACCTAAACCCAGCAACCTCTGCTGCGGCATGGCCCGTAAACCAGCCACACCAGCACCGCGTAACAGGCGCAAAAATAAGGTCTCGGTTTGGTCATCTGCATGCTGGCCCAACAAAAGCACTTCGCCTGCCTGAAGATGCTGATTAAAGACAGCATAGCGAGCGTTGCGTGCCGCTGCTTCTAACCCAAGCTTACCCAGCTCTTGTAAGCACAAGCTTACTTTATAGCTGGCACAGACTAAGCCATAGTTCTGGCATTGCTGTTCAACATCTTGCTGCCATTGGTCTGCCTGTGCTTGCAGGCCATGGTTAATGTGTATAACACGAAGAGAGGGGCACAAATGATGTCGCTGAAGCTGTACAAGCGCATGTAGCAGACACATTGAGTCTAACCCACCACTTACAGCTACCACCCAGCTAGGAGCTTGAAAATGAGCTTTCAAGCCGGCTAGATCTGTGATTAAATCATGATAGGAGAATTTCATGAGAGGAAGGTTTATATCCTAACGTTAGGCCATAAGGCATAACACCCGAGCCCTAAGAGCTTAGGCCATAAGACATCAAACGTTTATAGCGACGATCTACTAAGGCTTGCGTGTCCATAGGCTCAAGCTCGGCTAGCTGACCAATTAATGTTGATTTAATACTTGCAGCAATTAACTCAGCGTCACGATGAGCGCCACCTAAAGGCTCTTTGATCACGTGATCTACCAAACCTAAATCGAACAAGCGACCCGACGTGATACCCATAGCGTTAGCCGCATCAGAGGCATAATCAGCACTTTTCCACAAAATGGAGGCGCAGCCTTCTGGCGAAATAACTGAGTAGGTAGAATATTGCAGCATATTAAGTTGGTCACATACACCAATTGCCAAAGCGCCACCGGAACCGCCCTCACCAATAACAGTAGCTATAATAGGGGTTTTTAGGCCAGACATTTGGGCCAAGTTGAAAGCAATAGCTTCACTTTGTCCACGCTCTTCAGCATCAATACCCGGGTAAGCTCCAGGGGTATCAATAAAAGTAAGAATAGGCATTTTGAAGCGCTCAGCCATCTGCATCATACGCAGGGCTTTGCGGTAACCCTCTGGTCGAGGCATGCCAAAATTACGGGCAACTTTTTCCTTAGTAGAACGGCCTTTTTCTTGGCCTATGACCATGACAGCTTTACCACTAAGGCGAGCAATACCACACACCATAGCCTGATCATCACCAAAGTGACGATCACCGTGCAACTCATCAAATTCATCAAAAATACTTTTAATGTAATCGATAGTATGAGGACGCTGCTGGTGACGAGAAACCTTAGATACCTGAGCCGCAGTCAAGTTAGAAAATATGGATTCAGTTAAGCTAATACTCTTATCAGAAAGCTTAGCGATTTCATCACTGATGTTAAGATCGTTGTCGTTACCCACTAAACGCAAGGCTTCAATCTTGGCTTCCAGATCGGCGATAGGTTGTTCAAAGTCGAGATAATTTGGATTCATAAGGCCTAGCTTTAAAAGTGTAACTGACAAATGTTAAATTGATTATAACCTAATATTCGCACATTTTATAATTTTCGATAACGCATTTTAACTGCATCATCACCTAACAGATATGCCAGCTCTTGCAACATGTCATCTTCTACTTCTATTCGCCATGGCGAAGCACACCGTATTACGCCACGCCCCACGCTATTTTCATACTGCAATTCAAGCTTTGCCGCTGGCGCGTCACCACGCACTTGGTGCGGTGTAAGAATACCCAACAGCTGCTGCAAACCCTTGCCTTGTGCGAAGTCTGGCGCTATAGATAAACGCAAACCCTTAGAAAAAATGGTACGGGCTTGGGGCATAGTGAGAATCTGCTGGACACTCACCTTAAGGCCACCAGAGTAATCGTCTTCCGACACCTCACCCTCAACAATGAGCAAGCGGTCATTCTGTAACAAATCACGGTACTTTTCGTAGCTTTCACCAAACAAAGCCACATCCACCCGAGCTCTTCTATCATCTAAGGTTAAAAAGGCAATAGTTTTACCTCGCTTGGTTTTCATTGTTCGACTTGCCACTACTAAACCTGCTATCCACTGCTTCTCTTTTTTAGGAATTAGTTGATCTAAGCGACAGCGTAAAAAACGCCCTAACTCATGGTCATAGCTATCAATAGGATGCCCTGTCACATACAAGCCTAACGTGTCTTTTTCGCCTTTTAAGCGTTGCTTAAGAGTTAGAGACCTGGCTCCCATGTGGCGCACATAAGCTTGCTCCAAAATTGCTGTATCACCCACATCAGGCTCAGACGTTGTAATCTCACCGAACAAGTCCATCATGCCTGCGTCGGCATTGCGCTCACTTTGATCGGCAGATTGTACTGCGTCAGGAATAGCACTATAAAGCACAGACCGTTCTTTATTGGGTACTAGATTGTCTAAAGCACCACTAGCCACTAACGCATCTAATACTCGTTTGTTAATTTTTTTACTGCCCACGCGCTTACAAAAATCAAACAGGTCTAGGAAGTCGCCGCCTTTTTCACGGGCCTCTATAATTGCTGCCACAGGGCCTTCACCAACGCCTTTAACTGCGCCAAGCCCATAGACCACTTCATTGGCACCATTCACTGTAAACTTGTAATGACTAGCATTGACGTCTGGCAGATTGAGCGGCAACTCCATACGCCGGCACTCTTCCACAAAAATAACAATTTTTTCGATATTTTGCATATCCACCGACAACACAGCAGCCATAAATTCTGCAGGGTAGTGGTGTTTAAGCCACGCAGTTTGGTAGGCAACTAAAGCGTAGGCTGCTGAGTGAGATTTGTTAAAGCCGTAGCCGGCAAACTTCTCTACCAGATCAAAAATATTGCCTGCCAAGCCTTCGTCGATACCGTTAGCCAAACTACCTGCTAAAAATCCAGATCGTTGCTTAGCCATCTCTTCTGGCTTCTTCTTACCCATGGCACGGCGTAGCATGTCTGCCTCGCCTAAACTGTAGCCTGCCATCACCTGAGCTATCTGCATGACCTGCTCTTGATACAAGATAATGCCATAAGTAGGTTCCAGTACCGGCCGCAAGGAATCTAACTGATAATTCTCATGAGGCCATGCCAGCTTGGCTCTACCATGCTTACGATTTATAAAGTCATCTACCATGCCAGACTGCAGAGGCCCTGGTCGAAACAAGGCCACAAGGGCGATAATATCTTCAAAGGTACTCGGCAACTGGCGCTTAATGAGGTCTTTCATACCACGCGATTCCAGCTGGAACACGCCAGTTGTCTCAGCACCCTGAAGTAGCTTATAGACAGGAGCATCGTCTAACGGAATAGCCTCAATAGTAATGGCTTCTTCGCCCTTAGCACCGCGTCTCTCGTTGATCATGCGCATAGCCCAGTCAACAACGGTAAGGGTTTTTAAGCCTAAAAAGTCAAACTTAACCAAGCCCGCATCTTCAACATCGTTTTTGTCATACTGGGTGACCAAACCAGAACCATCAACATCGCAATATAGTGGAGAGAAATCAGTTAGTTTAGTGGGTGCTATAACTACACCACCGGCGTGCTTACCCACATTACGAGTCAGGCCTTCTAACTGATAGGCCATCTCCATAATTTCTTGCACTTCGTCATTGTTATCAATGAACTCGCGCAAAGCATCTTCTTGCTCCACCGCCTTGCTTAGGGTGATACCCACTTCAAATGGAATTAACTTAGATAACTTATCAGCTAAGCCAAAAGGCTTTCCTTGCACACGAGCTACGTCACGCACCACGGCTTTAGCAGCCATAGTGCCAAAGGTAATAATTTGAGATACAGCATCTTTGCCATAGGTTTGGGATACGTACTCAATTACACGATCACGATTATCCATACAAAAATCGATATCGAAGTCTGGCATTGATACCCGTTCTGGGTTCAAGAATCGTTCGAATAGTAAATCGTATTTCAGCGGGTCTAAGTCAGTAATTTCCAGCACGTAAGCCACTAAAGATCCTGCACCTGAGCCTCGCCCTGGGCCTACTGGAATATCATTATCCTTAGCCCAGCGAATGAAATCCATAACAATCAAAAAGTAGCCAGGAAAGCCCATTTGGCAAATAATATTGAGTTCGAAGTCTAATCGATCATCAAATTTTTTACGTTTTTGATTATATTCCAGGTCTGATGGGTCCAGAATAACTTTCAAACGTTTATCCAAACCATCGCGAGACACCTGCCCAAAAAACTCATCTATGCTCATGCCTTCTGGCACCGGGAAATTAGGTAAGCAACATTTGCCCAGCTCTATATCCAAATTACAGCGTTTAGCAATCTCTACGCTATTAACCAGTGCAGAAGGTAAGTCTGCAAAAAGAGACTGCATCTCTTCGGTACTGCGCAGGTATTGCTGATTGGAGTATGCCTTCACCCTTCGCGGGTCGTCTAAAGTCATACTTTGATTAATACACACCCTTGTTTCATGAGCTTCAAAGTCTTCTTCCGACACAAACATCACGTCGTTGGTTGCCACTATTGGCACCTGTGTTATCTGCGCCAACTCTACTGAAAGGTGCAAACAGTCTTCATCATACTGACGACCAGTGCGCTGAACTTCTAAATAAAACCGGTCGCCAAAAGTCGTCGTCCAGTAGCTCAAAATCTCTTTAGCATCATCTAAACCACGATTTATTAATGCTTTACCCACCTCGCCTTGTGCGGCGCCAGACAAAACGATAAGGCCTTCACTTTTCTCGGTGAGCCATTGTTTTTGTACAATAGCCTTGCCATCAGCCTGACCATCTTGGAAAGAGCGCGACACCAACTCTGTAAGGTTAAGATACCCTTTGGGATTCATCGCTAATAAGGTGATACGACTAATGCCAGAGTCGGCTGAAGGGTCGTCTGCAAGGAAAATATCACACCCACAAATAGGTTTAATACCAGCACTTTGAGCAGCCTTATAAAACTTTATCATGCCACACATGTTCGACTGATCAGTTAAAGCAATGGCGGGCATTTGTTCTGCCTGCAGTGTTTTCATCAATGGCTTAATACGAATCATGCTATCAATCAATGAAAACTCGGAGTGCATGCGTAAATGCACAAAGGGTACAGCTTGGGTCATATTAAGTTCCAATTATACGTCGTACAGGGGCAAAACTACGCCGATGTTGTGGGCTTACGCCATGCTCTTCTAAGGCTTTCATATGTGCCTGAGTAGGGTAGCCTTTATGCTTATCTAGGCCATAGCAAGGGTATTGATTGTGCCATTCGAGCATTTCTCTATCGCGAGTAACTTTAGCAATAATTGAAGCCGCACCAATAGTCACTTCTTTGTCATCACCTTTAATAATAGCTTCACTTGCACACGCTAAAGGAGGACAACGATTACCATCAATTAACGCCAGATCGGGCACCACATTCAAATTTTCTACAGCACGCTGCATAGCTAACATACTGGCTTGTAATATATTTATTTGATCAATTTCTTCTACACTAGCCCTCCCAACACCCACGCTAATGGCGTGCTGATAGATTTGTTCGTATAACTTTTCTCTGACTTTAGCTGTAAGCTTTTTTGAGTCGCCTAAACCTGCGATAGGTTTTGCTGGATCCAGTATCACCGCCGCCGCAACCACATCACCGAATAACGGCCCTCGGCCTGCCTCATCGACACCACATATAACACCTGCTCTAGGCGCCACTCCTGACTCTACTATAACAACATCTATTGCTTGGCTCATATATTGTCTACTGAGCCAATAACTACACCATGTTCTGCAATCACTTCCATCACAGCCTCAGCGGCACTGGCATCTGCGCCACAAGCTAACTGTTGATGTATATTCGCGAACTGACCACGCTGTTTTTGCGCAGCCGTTTGGTTAAACAATAGCTCAGACAAATGACCTGCCATAAGTTGTGGCTGCACTTGATCTTGTAGTAACTCTTCAACTATTTTTTGGCCAGCCAGTAAATTAGGCAAACTGACAAAAGCCACTTTAAGTTTACGTTTGAATAAGCGGTAACTAATAGGGCTTAAGCGGTAACAAACTAGCATAGGTTTTTCAAACAATAGTGCTTCTAAGGTAGCCGTACCCGAGGCTACCAATACTGCATCTGAAGCAGCTAAAACCAAATGAGACTGGCCTAGCACCAACGTCACTTTTAACTCAGGGAAGCCCAGTAATAGCGTTTCCAGCTGTTTTTCTCGCTGAGGGTTAGCCGCCGCTAACACTAACTGTAATTCTGGGTTCTGGGCTTGCAGTATGGCCGCTGCGGCCAAAAAGTCTACAGCCAACTGTTTAACTTCCATGGCCCTACTTCCTGGCAGTAAAGCCAGCACTGGCTGATCTTTTAACTGTAGATTTTGCCGGGCTTGTGGCTGAGTTAGACCACCTGGGATAACATCAGCTAAAGGATGTCCTACAAACGTGGCTGGTATCTGATGGCGTTGATAATAAGGCAGCTCGAAGGGCAATAATGCCAATACTCTGTGACATGCCTTAGCAACGGTAAACACTCTCTCTTCACGCCACGCCCACACAGATGGACTTACATAGTGAACCGTGGGGATTCTTTTCGCTTTGAGCTGGGTTTCTAATACAAGATTAAAATCTGGCGCATCGATACCAATCATAGCCAGAGGAAGGTGCTGGGTGTAGCGTTTAATAAGGCGCCTTCGAAGCAATAACAGCTCAGGTAAACGTGCCAAAACTTCTACTAGACCCATTATAGATAAGCGCTCCATGGGTACCAAACTGGTGAATCCAAGAGCAATCATTAGTGGGCCGCCAATGCCTTCAAATTTAAGGTCAGGCTGGTGCTTTAACAAAGCCCGCATTAAGCCGGCCCCTAATATATCTCCCGAGGCTTCACCGGCTACAATGACAATCGTATTATTAAACATGGAAAACCTGCTAGCGAATAATGCCACGGCTAGAATTTTTCAAAGAGGCGATTAATACTGACAGTTCGTCGCCGTCTACAGACATTTCATGTAAACGTTCGATAGCCGTGTCTAGGGTTAGCCCTTGGCGAAAGATGATTTTATAGGCTTGGCGTAAAACCTTAATGGTCTCGTCACTAAAACCCCGACGTTTTAAACCTTCAGTATTCATGCCGTGGGGAGCAACGGAATTGCCATTAGCCATTACGAACGCTGGAATGTCTTTTAGCACCACACTGCCAGCTCCAGTCATGCAGTGGGTGCCGATATGGCAAAATTGATGCACAGCAGTAAAGCCACCCAAAATAGCATAATCGCCAACATGCACATGGCCAGCTAATGCAGCATTGTTAGCCACTATAACGTGATCACCTAGTACACAGTCATGCGCCACATGAACATTGGCCATCAATAAGTTATGACTGCCAATTTTGGTCACTCCTGCATCTTGAATGGTGCCGCGATGCAGAGTACACCCTTCACGTATGACATTGTTATCTCCAATTTCCAAGCGGGTAGGTTCACCGTTGTATTTCATATCTTGGCAGGCTTCGCCTACAGAACTGAATTGGAAAATATGGTTGTTGCGCCCAATAATGGTTGGCCCTTTAACCACCACATGAGATTCAAGCTTAGTACCAGCGCCTAGCTCAACATCAGCACCCACAATGCTATATGGACCTATTTCCACATCTGCTGCGATGACGGCGCTGGGATCGATAATTGCGGTTGCATGTATCGATTGATGTATCAATGGTTGGGGCACTAAACCTTCCTATCTGCACATAAAATAGTTGCTGAAGCAACCAACTGATCATCAACACTTGCACGGCATTCGAACTTCCAAATACCACGCTTTTCAGACATGATGGCTGCTTCTAGCTGAAGCTTATCTCCAGGTACTACAGGGCGCTTAAAGCGCAGCTTGTCAGAACCCACAAAATAATAGATAGACCCATCTTGTGGGGTTTTATCCATGGTTTTAAACCCAAGAATTCCAGCAGCTTGAGCCATAGCTTCAAGAATTAAAACACCTGGCATCACTGGGTGGTCTGGAAAGTGGCCATTAAAGAAAGGTTCATTAACCGTTACATTTTTATAAGCCACGATGGACTCGCCTAAATTGAGCTCTGTCACCCGATCAACTAATAAAAACGGGTATCGATGAGGTAAGTATTCACGAATTTCTTTAACATCCATAACCATATTGCTACTTTCCTTTGTAATACTTTCGATATTGATTAGTTTTTCAACTGTATCATTTCTAATTCTAGCTGCTTAAGGCGTTTAGCCATCTGATCAAGCTGTTTAAAGCGTGTAGCATTGCGTCGCCACTTTTGATTCTTGTCTAACACAGTACCCGATGAATATGCCCCAGCCTCACTGATAGAGTGGGTTACTAAAGACATGGCAGTTACATGCACACCATCAACCAAAGTTAGGTGCCCTGTAATGCCACAGGCCCCTGCAATAGTGCAATGCTTACCCAGCTTAGTGCTGCCAGCAATGGCGGTACATCCAGCAATGGCAGTATAGTCACCCAGTTCTACATTATGGGCAATCTGCACTTGATTATCCAGCTTAACACCATAGCCTATAATAGTGTTATCTAACGCTCCGCGATCTATACTGGTGCCCGCACCAACTTCAACATGGTCACCGATTGTGACACCACCTAGCTGGGCTATTTTAACCCAGTCTGGGCCATCTTTTGCAAACCCAAAACCATCCGCACCAATAACAGCACCACTATGGATGGTGCAAAAAGAGCCAACTTGAATATCATGATACAAAGTGACATTGGCCGCAAGAGAGGTATGTTCGCCAATACTGGAATGAGAACCCACAACACTATTAGGGCCTATAGAAACCGCATTACCAAGTGTTACATAAGGGCCAATCACTGTACCTGCGGCTAAATTTACCGCGTTGCCAATAGTGGCTGTAGGATGAACTTGTGCACTTTTATCAATACCACTAAAGCTAGATTTCGGAGCAAACTCCTGTGACAATTTTGCATAACCCAAATAAGGATTGTCTAAGATTAAGCAGTGCCCAGAAAACAGCTTCGCTTGATCCGCATGTAAAATCACCGCACCTGCCTGACAGCTCCCTAGCTGATTAGCATATTTCATATTTGCCAAAAAGCTCACTTGATGAGGCCGTGCAGCAGTCAGTGTAGCTAGCCCAGCAACTAGGTAGTTGGCGTCACCTTCTAATTTTGCGCCAATAAGCTCGGCTATAGCGCCTAGAGTTAGATGACCCAATTACGGTTCCAAATTCAATAACTCAACGACCTTGCCAGTAATATCAATACCGGCGGCGTTATAAATCACAGACTGGCCGTTAATAATTAAAGATATTTCATTTTCTTCAATTAACTTGCGCAGCACATTATCCAAAGCTGGGCGCATGCTAGCCAAAAACTCTTGCTCTGTCTGCACTTTAGCATTAGATAGGTATTGCTTAAGCTGTTGATACTCAGAGCTTAAGACCTGAATATCTGCCTGCATAGCCTGCACTTCTTCACTACTCATGATGTCTTTATCAGACGCAAGACGCTGCTGCAAAGCTTGCAATTCCAGACCCATAGCGTCGAAACGAGTGGCTTGAGGCTTAAGCTGTTCCGACAACTGCTGACCCAAAGCTATAGCTTTTTCCGTGGCAAATATCGCCTGCTCTGCCTTTAACACAACAATGGCGTCTGCCATTGCCAACTGTGACGAACTTAACGTAATAGCAAAGGCCGCAGCGCTAAGCATGATTTTAACTTTATTCATGATAATTCCTTGAGCATTTAGGTTAGAACGATCGACCTAAAGTAATGTGTGTTGATTGTGTTTGATCGCCGGTTTTTTGTCTTAGAGGGTTAGCTATCACTAAGATTAGCGGCCCCACTGGAGTCAACCAGGCAAGATTAAGACCACCTGAAACCCTAAGTTCGCCCGTAGTAAATTCGCCGGATGTGTAAACGTTACCTGCATCAACAAATAGCGACGTGCGAACGGATGGCGTATCACTGAACAATGGAAAAATTAACTCTGCAGAAGCCGTAGTGAGCAACTGGCCACCTAATGGATTCTCACCAGTACTGTCTTTAGGTCCCAACGAATTATTGGCAAAGCCACGCACACTGCCAAATCCACCAGCGTAATAGTTAGCAAAAAAAGGCGTTGTACTAGTAGAGCCATAAGCACCAACAACACCTACACGAGCACTCGTAGAAAAGACTAAAGATTCACTATAATTAAGTGGTTTGAAATTACGGTAGTTATAGTTTAATTGATAGATGCTTAGATCACTATTAGGTAAGGCTAAATCTAAGTTAACACCATGAGAACTACCTTTGGTTGGGTACCAATAGTCATTCAAGGTATTGTTATTCCAGTTGATTGAGGTTTTAAATTGCTTATACTGCTGACCTTCTGCAGCTACAAACGCTGTAGCTTCATTGGCGGGAGAAACTCCTAGCGCTAGATCAATACGCTCATAACCCACTTTGAAATCTAGCCGAGTATCGTCGTTTATTGGATAACCAAAACGCATATCAAATCCAATGGTATCGGTAGCAAAATTACTAACATCCACCTTGGCATAGTCTCGCTTGGTATAATACAAGTCTATGCCACGACTCACACCATCAACAGTGTAATACGGGTTGAGGTAGCTAAATTTATATTCATCTGTACTGCTACTGGAAGAAAGAGACGCTTCCATCTTATTGCCTGTACCTAGGAAGTTATTTTGGTTAACCGAAGCGCCCCAGAAAGGGCCTTCGCCATCATTATAACCAACCATTACGGACCAATCTGCAGTGAGCCCTTCTTCTACGGCAAACTCCACATCCAACTGATCATCAGTGCCCGCCACCGGAGTGGTTTCTACTGCTACATCATTAAAGAAACCCAACCGCTGAAGACGCAATCTTGATGTAGTAATGTCTGCCATCGACGCCACAGCACCCTCCATCTGGCGCATTTCACGTCGTAACACATCATCGCTTGTGCGGGTATTACCGCGAAAATCTATACGACGAACATAAGTTCGTTTACCAGATCTAATTTGATACTGCACATCAACTGTTTTTTCCACCTCATTGACCAAAGGAACTGGCTGCACTTCTGCGAAGGCAAAACCATTATCTCCAAACAATTGGCGTACATCTGCAGCTGCGCTAACAAGACTTTCTCGAGCAAAAACTTGCCCTGATGATGAATTGATAAGAGCCCATATATCGGCCTCTTCTACTTCATATTGGCCAGCAATACTAAGTTTACCAATTTTAAACTGCGCCCCTTCCGCTACGTTAATAGTAATAAAAACCTCGGTTTTGTCGGCCGATATGGACACCTGTGTAGATTCAATGTTAAACAGCACATGGCCTTTGTTTAAATAATAAGAACGTATATTTTCTAGGTCGGCCGTAAGCTTTTCTCTGGAATACTGGTCATCCTTAGTAAACAAGGTCCAAAAACCAGGCATTTGCAGACTCATTAGATCCACAAGCTCGCCATCAGTGTAACTATCATTACCAATTATATTAATGTGACTAATAGAAGAAGTTACACCTTCATTCACTTTCACATCGATAGAGACCCGATTCTCCCCCAAATCACTGACTACAGACTCAACTAACACAGCGTATCGCCCTTGGCGATTATATTGCCGCTCCAGCTCTAGCTCTATTTGAGCTAAAGTAGCACGCTTAAAAATCTCACCTTCCTTTAGGCCTGCTGCTTCTAATGCCGCACGCAGTTGTTCCGTTTTAAGCAATTTATTACCTTCTAGGCCAATAAAACCGATGGCTGGGCGCTCTTGTACAATAACTAATAATAGATTGCCTTCTTGTTCTAGATGAATATCTTGGAAATAGCCACTTTTAAACATACTCCGTGTAGCGTAAGCCAAGCTACGCTCATCGACTGCATCACCTACTTTTAGGGGCAACTGAGCAAATGCCTGGCTTGAAGTAAGCCGCTGCAACCCTTCTATATGAATATCCTCAATAGTGAAACTTACAGCCATGACCGCTTGCGACACCAACAATGTGCAACTTAAAAAAGCACCTAAAAGAATTTGTTTCATATTTCACTAACCTAAAATGGAATTAAAGACGCATCACGTCATTAGCCACAGCGATAATCATTATGCTAAACACTAAAGCCATGCCTATACGTAGACCGATGGCTTGGATACGTTCGGGCACTTTGCGCCCTGTGACTACTTCTACGAGGTAATATAACAAATGCCCGCCATCCAGCATAGGAATCGGCAATAGATTTAGCACCCCTAAACTAACGCTTAAGTACGCCATAAAACTAATGTAGGCAATCACACCAGACTCTGCTGAGGCACTCGCTATTTTAGCAATACTAATAGGGCCGCTTAAATGCTCAACTGAGACTAAACCTTGAACCATTCGGCCTAAAAAGCTTAGCGTCAACCCAGCCATCTCCAAAGCCTTCTGGCCACCTGCAACCAAACCAGACATCAATCCCAACTGTTGTTGGAACTGTATAGACTGGGGCCATGAAATAGACGCCACACCAATGCCAATAAGACCTATACGGTCACCTAATTCATTAGTATAAGAACCTAACCGCACAGGAATCTCCAACCGCTGAAAAGATCGCTCAAGGCTGACGGTAACGTCCATATCTGCATGACTTTGAATAAATGAGACAAAATCATTATAGCCTGTCATAGCCTGCTGATTCACCGCCACTATTCTATCACCTACCTTTAGCCCAGCTAGCTCTGCTGACCCTTGAGGGACTATATGGTCAAGCGTAACTGGCACGTTAGGGCGCCAAGGTTGCAGGCCCAACTGAGTTATCGGACTTGATTGTACAGAATCAGCCATCCATTGATTTACTGCAAAAATGTGCTCCACTGGAGCGCCTAAAACAGGTAACACATCCAGCTTATTTGGCACGTTTGCTTGGCCTTGCAACAACCTTTCATCAAGACCCTGTAGCATAAAGTGTATGGTTGTTGTTTCACCCATACGCTTTGTTAAAGCAATATTCACAGCTTCCCATGTAGGGGTCTTGTGACCATCTATTGATAAAATTTGCTGCGGAGATGTGAATCCAGAAAGGCCTTTATCAATCGCCACTGCTACTGGAATCAGTTGTGATGTGCCAGAAACTTGCACTACAGCGTAGAGCAATCCGGCGAAGAGCAGATTTACCAAAGGGCCCGCAACGACAATAGCAATGCGTTGCCACGGGGACTTCAGGTCAAATGCTGCACTTATGTCGTTAGTACCCAACTCATCGTTACGCGAGTCCAACATACGCACATAACCACCTAACGGTAGCCAAGCGAACACATATTCCGTACCATCCTTGCCCAGCTTGCGAAAGATAGGCCGTCCAAAACCTACAGAAAAACGTAATATTTTTACGCCACACCAACGCGCCACAAAATAATGCCCAGCTTCATGCACTGTCACCAGCACTGCTAGAGCAAACACGGTGGTTAAGATTGTCATTACCATTACGCCATTAAACCCTTATTGTCCAAACATAATAAGACACAATGCAAATACTGGAGCTGCGGCCGTTAAACTGTCAATACGGTCCATAACACCCCCGTGCCCTGGTAGTATTGAGCCACTATCTTTAATGCCACACTGGCGCTTAAACATACTTTCCGTTAAGTCTCCTACAACAGAAACAAACAGTAATATTAAAGCCAGTATATAAATACCAAAAGACAGGTTTTGAGAAAAATGAAGGTACGGCTTGATGATCATAGACACCAACACTACGGTCACAGAGGCCCCACCTATGCCCGCCCAAGACTTTGCAGGACTTACACGCGGCATAAGCTTACGCTTACCAAATTTTTTACCAGCAAAGTATGCCCCAGTATCTGCGCCCCACACCATCAGAAGCATATACACGATTAACCAAGGCCCCTGATCGAGCTCACGGATATAAACCATTGCAGCCCATGTAGGTACTAGCACCAAAAAGCCTACAATACCCTTGCTCAGGCGCCCACTCCACAGAGTACAAGCTCTGGGGTAAAGTACCACCAATACCGTGGCCACCAACCACCACAAAGTGGCTACAGAAAATATAGCTTTCTCATAGTAAGGTAAGGCTTTTTGGGCAACCACAATAACGAAGAGCACCGACAACATATAAACCGTACGCTGGCTACGGCTGACAAGTCGCATCATTGCCGTCCATTCCCATGTAGCCATAAGCACAATAAGCGCCATAAACAACGCAAAGGCTTGCGAGGGCAAAAAGAAGACTGCCGCTAGAGTTAGCGGAGCGATCACCAAAGCTGTAGCAATTCTAGATTTCAACATATTATTATTTTACATTATACCAAGGGGCCAACCACTGCGTGGTTATACCT